>CAACVD010000275.1_pt1 | contig 24508 bp, 26 predicted proteins | sample 2381771 | NCBI WGS metagenome assembly CAACVD01 (sample SAMEA5211965, study PRJEB30684) | marine metagenome | biome: Marine; feature: Epipelagic; material: Water | collected 2015-10-15 | depth 15 m
TCCAACACAAATAAATCATATTAGAAGTACGGGTGATTTTGCTAATATGACTGATATAAATCCATATATGACGATGAGTTATATTGGTGCTAATAATCCAGCCATCAATTATAATACAACAACTAATAGATTTGAACTTTCAAGATTTCATACTGGTAATAATGTAGGTAATAAAGCAACAGCGGGTAATCCTTCAAGTGCAGTAAATAGTAAGAGTTTATGTCCTTCTAACAGAACTACAGAAAGATTAATAGCACCAGCAGAAAAAAATAATGAAGCGGGTAATACAGTTTATAAAATTAATCCTCGTCCCCCGCAATTTGGTTATAGTCCAACATTTATACCTTATCAAAGATACGATCAAGCATATAGATCTCAACCATATCCCGAAACTGCTAAACATTTTAAAGACAATTTTACGAAAACGGGAGAAAATACAATTAAATATGATGGATATAATGTTAATATAGAACAATATAAAATCTTTGATAGTCATGGTGGTATTTATATTGAAGATTGGGGATTCGATGAAGATAATTGGGAAGATAATTTATGGGATATTTTAGGTTTTGATTATAGTGCCGTAAATGCTAAACCAAGTAGTAAAAATGTTTTAACTAAAAGAGTTGATAATGAGAATAGTGATTTATTATATAGACCAACCACAAATGCAGAAGTAGTACAAACTGATACAAAAAATTATGTTACTAATCAATTTGGAGCAGTTATGTATTATAACTCTTTACCTTATCCTACTTGTGTCCCTAATTATACAGTAAGAGATAGTAGCGGTAAAGAAGAGTTTGAATATGTTGGTGGTACTGCTTTTACTCCCGCACATGCTTCACCTTTAGAATTATGGACGGAGGTAAGTGTATTAACTGAATCAACAACTATCACAGCTACAGATCTTCAAAAATCAGTATTAAGACCTTATTATACAATTCGAAGTAATATTCTTGAAGGTGCTACAGCTATAGGTGGTAATCCTACTGGTGCTAATTTACCAATTATTAGTATAGTGGATAAGTATTCGGGTGCTAGTGATTATTTCTTGGGTAATCCAAGTGATATACAATTCACAGTTACTAAACCAACTATTATTGGTGATATTACTACTTCGATTCATGACAGCGATGGTGAATATGCTAATGTTGATAAAACAAGTGCAGTTATATATAAGATCACGAAAGTAAAGAGAACACCACCAAGTATTATTGAAGAGATATTAGAAGGTGATGATAAAAAGAAAAAAAAATAAATAAAATAAAAATATATATTATAATATAAAATGATTGCGATTTATTCAAGTTGGAGTAAAGAAGACCATGATGCTTACTATTCTAAAGAATGGTCTGTTGGTGATTGGGATTGGTGGGACGATTTCTTATGTAGTGATTTTAAACAAGGTTGGGGATATGAAGAATTAGTACAAAGTTTAAGTCAAGATTTCGAATCTCAATTATCCCTCGATGATATTAAAGAAAAATATCTAAATTAATTTTCTATGCTAAAGTATAAATGGATAAAATAACCTTTGAAGAAATTATTAGTATTCTTGCTATGCACGGAAGACCCGATCTAATAGTTGAAGCTAAAGAACATATTAAGATTGATGAGGATTATGTACCACCAAAATATACAAGAAAAGATAAATATAGTGATAGTGAAGGAAGTGCTGTTAGTGAAGAAGAATATGAAGTTGATGAAGATGAAGATGGATTCAAGAGTTTAAAGTAATTTTCTAATTTGTATTTTTATATTTTATCATAATATAAAACTATGGTAAAAATGGTAATCGAAAAAGGAACTGCTAAAAATAAAAAACTTAAGGCAATATTTTATGACGACGAAGGTAAGAAGATAAAAACATCCCAATTTGGCGATGTGAGGTATGAAGATTATACCCAGCATAAAGACAAAACACGAAGAGATAAATACAGAAGTCGTCATAAAGGGAGTTTAGAGAAGGGGTCATATATGTCCCCAAATCACCTTGCTTATTATATACTATGGGGGGCATCGACAAATCGTAATACTAATATAAAGAAATATAAAAAAATGTTTAAATTAAACTAATAACATCCACTAAACGGATTATATTCTTGCTGTGGTTGAACTGCTCTTCTAATTGTTTGTTTTAATGCTTCTTCTTCTTTTTCTTTTTTTAATCTTTCTTGTTTTTCTGCTTTTCTCGATTTACGAATCTTTTCGTAATTCATGATCGCTTTTAATTGAGCTTCTTCTAAATCTTCTTTAGTAAATGATACGTTTGGTTTAATTGGTTGTGGTGGTACATCTTCTTCAACTTCTTCTTTAAGTTTTTGAACTCTTTTAACTTTTTGTTTTTTTAATAATTCTTTTTCTTGTTTTTCTAATTCTTTACTTTCTTTTCTTTCTTGTGCTTTCTTTTTTCTTGAAGCCATCGCCTTCTCTCTTGCGAGTTTTAATTTCTCCTTATGTTCTTCACTCATGGGTGGTCTTGGTTTTCTAGGTTTGCCCTTTTTAGTTAATTTAACATTAGGATCATTAATAATAACATCTTTAACTTTCGAACCACTTTCGGGCATATTAAATATCTCTTCTACCTTCATGTCTTCTCTTTTTGATTTTGCTTTTGGTACAACTTTAGCTACTTTATCTTCTTCTATCTCTTCTTGAGATTTGTCTTTATCTGCATCGAAATCCTCTATATTCTCTTGGATTGATTCTTCAATATCACTCTCATTATCGCTGGGAATAAAATCCATTTTAACTTCGGGTAAAAAATCCATATCTTTTAGTTATAATATATAAAATATTTTATTATTAATTATTAAAAATTATTATTTTTTATTAATATTAAAGTTCTCTTTTTACTTTCTATATTTTTCTATAATAATGAGAAATAATCTAAAGTGGTTGGGGTAAATGTCGAAAAATATTTGTCTCAACACAACCTCCAACTACTTTTTTTTTTGAACTTTACCCCAACCACTTTTGATTAATACCACTTTTAAGGATTCAGTTCATCAATATTATCATCATTATTTTCTTCTTCAAATGTACCTTCTCTTTCGGGATGTGTTTGTATTGGTTTGCGTTCTTCTTTATAAGGGATTATTTCTTTTAAACCATTACATATAATCGGTTTTCTAACATTAGGATATTTATCTTCGAACTTCTTATTAAACATGGTGATAATATCTAGATCGATATTTGGAGAACTTTCTAATAAATTATCATATTCAGCACGACAAACTTTTAAGAAATCTCTGCACGGTTTTCTTTTTTTATCATGGAGAGATAATTCTATTTCTATTGCTCTCCCTAATTTACTCCAAGCTAAAGCACTGATTCTGTGACCTTCGAAAGTTTCTGCATATTTTAAAAATGATCCTAATGTACCTAATATACCACAAAAGATATTTAATCCACCAACACAAGCAGTAAAACCATGTTGATAATCAGTAGGTATATAACTATCAACAGCAAAATTACCAACACCAGTTAAAGTAGATAATACTATAATAGGTATTTGAAGATGTTGATATTTCTTCTTATATTTTCTTGTACTATAATTATGAAGATAAGCATAGCACATAGCTACTTCACCCCATTCACTCAATAACTCTTCTATTTCATCACTCCAATCATCAATATTATCGGGTAATGGTCTTGGTGTTTGCATTCTATCCATCTTTATATTATTTATAATAATTTTTTATTTTCAATTATAATATTGTTTATTTTATACAAATGACCGATCCCATCGAAGTTAAACCTATTATTGATGTTAAGAATACTCTTCATACAATCAGTAGAAATATAAATCAGTTGAAGACGGATATTATTTGTATCAAAAGTGAGATTTCGATAATTAAAGATTATATTAATTCTCAAAAAAAGAAAGAAGAAGAAATAAGTAAAGGTTGGATATGGTAAGCGTCGGTATAATAATAATAATAATAAAAAGTGGTTGGGGTAAATGTTAAAAAAAAATTGTCTCAACCAATCCTCCAACACAAATTATTTTGAGGATTTACCCCAACCACTTTTTAAGATCAAAAGATAAAATTAAAATATTTATTATATTAAATGGATGATATATCAATCTTAATGCCTACATATAATAGAAGAAAGTTCTTACCATTCATTATAAGAAATCTAAAAGTCCAAGATTACCCTCATAAAAAACTTCAACTAGTAATACATGATGACGGAGAAGAACCATTAATAGAAGATTATAATACATTTAGAGAATGCATAAAACCAATAAGATTAAAATTAATTAGAAATAAAAAAAAACTAACCATAGGTGATAAAAGAAATCGTTTAGTCGAACACGCAAACAATAATATCGTAGTATTTATGGATGATGATGATTTATATGAACCTACATATATATCACATTCACACCATATACTAAAAACAAAAAAAGTAGGTTGTGTAGGATGCGACAAAATGATCTTCATTTATCCACCATATACTAAAGATGATTTCTATGCTCTTAATGCTGGAGATAAATATTTAATACATGAAGCTACTATGATGTTTTATAAATCTTGGTACAATAAAACTGAAGGTTTTATAAACTGTTCCCGTGCAGAAGGTTTAGGTATAACTCGAAGTAGCAAAAGAAAAACAATTGAATTAACAAATCCTTTTAAAACTATGACGGCAGTAGTTCATGGTAAAAATACAATAGTAAAAGATAAGTTTAAAACTGATGAGAATAATTTAGCAGATATGTCTATTGACGAAAAAACAACCGATTTTATCAAGGCGGTATGTACTTAATCCTTTGACTATAACATCTCATCTCATTAAAATTATCACTCCATCCGTCTCTCTGTGTTATATGTATTGGTAATAAACAATACCAATTATCTTTAGCTTGAAGTGTATGATGATATTCATCAATATTATTATCTCTAATATCCTCTTTTAATTTCCATTCAATACCTTCTTTTAAATTAGTTAAATAAGTTTCGTAATAATGTGATTTAACTATATAAGCGTGATTACATACTGCTCTAACCACTTTCGCTAGATCTTCACTTATTTTTTTAGGTGCTAAATAATTCCAACATCCAAAATATAAAACATCCCAAAAATCTTCTTTAATATATTTATTAAACTTCTCAATAAGTTTTTTCTTACTTTCTATTTTTATATCATCTTCAAAAACTATAACATAATCCCATCCTAATTCTTTTGCTTTTTCTATAACTCCTATATGAGATAAAGCACAACCTACTAAAGGTATTTCGTGAGTAATAGCATTGAATCGATTCGGTTTCTTTATACCCAACTTTCGTAGTTCAGTAATAGTTAATGCATTTCTTTCGGGTCTAGATTCTAAATTGATATAAAAATGCTGGTTCATATTTATTATTATAAATATAATATTTTAATAATATATACATGGTTAAAGTTTTAGAATTATTTTCGGGGACTGGTTCAGTTGGTAAGTGTTGTACTTCTTTAGGTTGGGATGTAGTTAGTGTTGATATGATACTACCCGCAGATCATCAAGTAGATATAATGCATTTTGATTATAAACAATATGATAAAGATGAGTTCGATATTGTTTGGGCTTCTCCTCCTTGTACTGAATATAGTGCTATGAATTATTGCCGACCCGAAAAAACACCCGACATAGAAGGAGCAAATAAATTAGTTTTAAAAACATTAGAGATAATAAATTATTTTGATTGTGAGTATTGGTTTATAGAAAACCCTCAAACTGGGACATTAAAAAAACAATCTTTTATGACCTCATTAAATTATTATGATGTAGATTACTGTATGTATAATCATCCTATTAGAAAAAGAACTCGTATATGGACTAATAAAAAAGATTTTGATAATAAATTATGTGATAAAACTTGTGGATTAATAAAAGACAATAAACATCCTCAATTTAGATATTTAAATATAAAGGGTGTAAAAAGACAACATTTAAGATATAGAATACCCGAAGATTTAATTTATAGTTTATTTTTAGATTAAAATATATATTAATAATATAAATGGATAAAGCACCACCGAAAGTTTTTAAAGTTAAAGATCCCGACCCCGATGATAAGTTTGCCGACATACACCCTCATTTACCACAACCACCATCACTATTATTAATTGTTGGTTCAGTAAAACAAGGCAAATCTAACCTTTTAGTTAATTTACTTTGTAATCCCGAGATGTATAAAGATAAGTTCGATATAGTAAAGATTATATCGAATACTTTGAATGCAGACCCTAAAGGTAAATTAATGAATAAATATTTTGAATGTGAAGATCATTATACCGATGAGATGGTTACGGACATAATTGAATCACAAAAAAAATATGAAGATTTTGAGAGACCTTCAATTGCTTTAGTACTTGATGATATTTTAACAAAAGATTTTAAGAAAACAAATGCAGTTAGTTTTCTAGCAACAAGATTTAGACATTATGGTATTGGATTACTAGCATTTACTACACAATCGTTTCGTGCTGTTAGTGGATTGATTCGAAATAATGCGACTGATGTAGTAATCATGAAGCAACAAAATAATAAAGAACTAGAAAAGATAAATGAAGAATATGGTGATTTATTCCCTAATATATTTATGGATTTATACAAGAAAGCTATTGAAGATGCTCCATATTCATTTTTATATTTAGATATGCAGACAAATCCCGCAACCGCATATATTAGGTTCGAAACCAAGATTGCTGAAGGAGATAAAAAATTATTTTAATAAAATAAAATTAATAAAAATATATAATATATTATAAAATGGATTTATATGGATCGGGTGCATCTATCTCACAAGCAAACTCTCAAACACAACAAGCAAGAGAGTTGAATCAAGCTACACAAGATTTTAATAATAGTTTAGCAGAACAATTAGACGAAAGCAATTTAGAGCAAGATGAAGATAGAACGGGCAAACTTCAAAAGAATATTTTAAGTGGAGTAACAAGTGGAGGTAAATTAGTTGCTAAAAGAGAAGCATTAAAACAAGGTGCTAAACTTGGATTTAAAGAAGTTAAAACATCTCTAGCAGAAAGAATGGCGAGAGAAGCGGGACAAGAAAGAGTAGGTATTAGTACTGCGGGAGAATTAAGACAAGCAGCTAGTCAATTAACGGGTCGTGCTGATGAACTTGGAGCAGAAAGATTTGCGGCTGGTGCTGATATAGACGCAATAACACAAGAGGCGGGTGTATTAGAAACTGGTGCGGGTGTTAGTGGTGTAGGTGTTCCTACACAAGAAGCATTAGAAGAAGCACATGGAGGAGCTCCAACTGAATTATATAGTGCCGAACAAGAAGGGGCTGCTGGTCTTGAAGAAAGTGTCGAAACTGCTGAAGCAGCAAAAACGGGTTTAAAAGAAACAGCTGAAGATGTTGGTAAGTTTTTAGGTAAAGCAAAAACAGTTGGTAAAATTGGTATTGCTGGATTAGGTGGTGGTATAGATGCTTTTCAAGATGTAGGTAGATATTTAAGTGGAGAAAGAGGATTCGATACATTTGGATCGAATACTGCATCTAGAATTGGTAATCTTGGTAATATTCTTGGTAGTTCATTAGAAGTTGCGGGTGTTGCTACTGGTGGTATAACTCCATGGTCTATTGCATTAGAAACTGCTGGTGCTGGGATTAGTTTAGTAAGTTCGATTGCTGAAGGAGCTGGTGAATTAGAAGCGGGAGAGAAAAGTAAAGAAACAGCAGCACAAGATATAACATCTCAAACTCGGGGAGAAGCAGCTACGGATGTTGTTACTCAAGCTGTAGGTCGAACTCAATAATTTTTTTTATTTTTTTTAATTTATTTTTTAAGAATTATTTTATATTATATATTATAAAATGAGTTCTTATTGGAGAAATGATGATAAAATCAAGATTTCACAAACCCAAGTTTCTATCCCATCAACCAACGGGCAGTCATATTCGGGGACTGCGGGTCAGTCGGGTCGTAGAGTAGATTTTGAGATTCCCCCAACTGTTAAGTTCATGGATGGTAAAAATACTTATCTCCAGTTCGATATTAAACTTGCTGTTCCTTCGGGAGATGTTCCTACTCGTCTCCAGTTAGATCCTTTTGTTGGAGGTCAGTCAGTTATTAAGAATATTAGAGTTTATTCGGGCAATCGTGCCGTGTTACTTGAAGAGATTAGTGAATATAATGCTAAAGTACAAATCCAGTATTCTTACGATCAAGATGAGAGCATGAGAAAGATGAGAGCTTTGAAGGAGGGTTCTTTAGTTGATACAATTGAGAATAGGGGGACACTTGGTACATCAGTATCGAACAATATTGACCTCCAAACTAATCCTTATTATAAATCAGTTGGGACTGTTCCCGCAGCTAGAGATTGGGGGACTGCAGATGATTTCCTTACTGCTAAATTATCTCTACCAATCCATACTGGATTATTTGCTGATGGTGGTGATAAGATTTTCCCAGTTATGATGACTAATGGTCTATTTATTGAAGTGGATTTAGAAGACCCAGCAAGATTTATTAAACAGTTAGATTCAGTTAATCGTAATCGTAGAATGAAGCAAAACCCAGTATTTCATGGTATAACTAATGCTGGTGGTGCTTTAACTATTGCTAATGCTACTGACCGCACCGAGATATTCCTTGCTAAATCTAATAATATGACTAGTGTAGCAAACTGCCCTTTTGTTAAGGGTGAGAAGATTGGTATTTGTAGTGCTACAGACCCCGATAGTGAATGTGCCTTAACTGTTAGTGGAGCACAAGGTTACCCAGCGATTACTGATATTACTATTGATAGTACATATGTTAAACTAACCGTCGAGACATTCCAAAATAGCGATTCGGGTGATGGAGTTGAAGCAACTTCAAATAACTTTATTGTATTTAGTGCAGCCATAGACCAGCACAGAACCCAAAATGACGATAATACTACACAGTTAGTAGCAAAGAGAACTACATACCCCGCTACATGTGAGTTTAAGAATATGGAGATTGTTTGTTCTCAAGTTGGAGTAGATCCTCGATATGAAGCTGGTATGATGAAGAAGATGAGAGAAGGTGGTTCAATTGAGATTGATATTCCTTCAGTAACTAACTACAAACATTCTCTATTATCCACAAATAGAAACGCAACGGTAAATCTTGCTGTATCTAATACACGAGTAAAATCGATGATTTGTATGCCGAGTGATGCGAAGGTTCTAGATAGTGCTGATTTAATTGGTGGTCTTAAAGCGTGTTATGATGAAGAAACATCAACTATGGATGGTCGTCTTCATTCGATTCGTAGCGGTCAAGTTGGTATTATAGATCATTTAACATCTTATCAAATGGTAGTAGATGATAAACTTGTCCCATCGAGACCCATAGTTGTATCTAAAATTAATAAGGGTAAATCCATAGCAGCTCAACCACTAATCGAGTTAGAAAAAGCACTTAACCAAGCGGGTATTACTCCAAGATCATTTGTAGATTATAACCGTAATTTCTTGATTGGTCGTGCATATGCTCTAAATGATGGTGTTGCTAATCTCAATAATAAATCCAATCAACTTCAACTATTATACAATGAGCGAACTGCTGCTGGTGTAGATAGACCTCCAGCACACAATAAACTCCTATACTGCTTCATGTATCATCTCCGTAGGATTTCGATTAAGGGAGAAAGTGTTGTGGTTTCTCTCTAAATATTTTCTATGTATCTTTTTTATTTTTTTATTTTAAAATTATTTTATATAATATAATATAAAATGAGTGTTGCGAAGAAGTATCTATCTATTCAACCGAATAATGTACCCTCTACTGGTAAAGTGTCGTTTGCTCGTGGTAATCCTATACTCACAATAACACTTGGTCGTCAAGATGCTATGTTGGATTTATCATCTCTCCGTCTTGCTGGTGATTTAAATATATGGCGTGATGCTGCTGGTACTCTTCACCCTACCGATGCGGCTGCTACTGAACTACGTGGGTCTCACAAACTCGGTGCTTATGGTGTTATAGATCAGTTGGTATTTCGTCATGCTGAAACTAAACAAGTTATAGAACATATCCGTCATTATGGTCGTTTTATGTCTTCATATCTTCCCGTTATGGCGGGTATGCAAGATGTAGCGGGTCATCTTGGAGAAACCGCACTTATCTATCCTAACTACCAATCGTATCGTGATAGTGTTATTCGTAATACTAGAGAATCCCAGTTTTGTATTCCCCTACCAAGTGGATTAACTCTTGGTGAATCCATGTTGCCCCTATCTAAAGTTCCTTTAGAAATCGAAATCCACCTTGCTCCCGATAGTCAGTTCTTTTATTCGAGTGATGCGACGACTGCTAATATTGCTAATGCTTTCTATGAATTATCGAATCTTGAAGTAGCTTGTGAAGTATCTTATGGAGAGCAGTCCCCCGATAAAGGTGTATTATCATTTAACTCCATTACTTCATATTTCTCAACATTAGAAAGCACAAACTCGATTGTTAATTTTAATCTTGGTTTAAGTAAGGTATTGGGATGTTTTGTTAATTTTGTACCATCTTCATTTGTTAATAATTTGGGTCAAGATGGATTTTTAACATACATGCCTACTCTTGCTCCTAATGCTGTTGGTACTGGTGATGGTGGTGTTGCGAATCTCGAAACAATTTCTTTCCTCAAAAATGGTGAGCGTTTCCCAAGTGCCTTTGAAGTTACTAGTGTTCGTAGCTCTACGAACGAAACTCCCGTTGTCGATTCACAAGTTATTAAAGGATTCTTATCTTCTATTATTCCCGAGAAGATGCATACTCGAACTACTGCCTCACCTCTTAACACTAACCGCAATTTTACTGGTAATCAAAATGCTACAACTGGATATAGATTTATCCCCGATACTGGTGGATTGTATGGTGTTGGTGTTCTCTACGATCAGTTGGATAGTGAAGGTGTTGATTTCTCATCTTCCCAGTTTTCGATTCAAATGACTAATGGATTAACCGATGGTAATCCTATTAGTGCTTATCTCTTTATTAAGAGTAAGGTTGTTGTAGCATGGGACGCATCTATGGGAGTCCAAGTGATTCAGTAAATATTTTCTATGTATTTATTTTTTTAATTTTATTTTTTTTTACTTTTTATATATAATAATATATAAAATGACTGATATGGTTGATAAAGTTGATGTTTCTACTGACCGCATTCCCGACCTTATTAAGATTGGAGCTATTCCTTCATCTTACGGACAAATGCTCCACACGGACGTTATAGACCCAGTAACATTCTCACAAAATAGAGTTCGATTTACTCTTCAACGTGTAGCTGGATTCCTCCATTCTAATTCTAAAATCACTCTTGCTGTTACTCCTCTAACTACTGCTGGAGCATTCTATCCACTCAATATTGGTGTTTCTAATCTAGTACAACACGCAAGATTATCGATTGGTAATAAAACTGTATGTGAGATTGATGACTACACACACTTCCATCAGTATCAATCCTTATTTATTTCGAATGAAGATAATAAAGAAAGAGAACAGTTCATATCTCAAAGATGCATTAATCACCAACCGATATATGATGATCGTGTAGCTAATACAACTGATAAACCTCCTAATAGTGCTAAAAAGGTTGGTTTAGATGTTGGACGCAATCCAGTAGTTCCCGCTGCTGGTGGTGCTGGTACATTTGAGCTATTACCATTCATGAAGCACAACGCTACATCAGCACAAACTATTAGTGAAGCACCAGTATATTCAGTATATTTAAGTGATCTCTTCCCATTCCTTAAGTTCAATCAACTTCCTATGTTTCTCTTAAATGAGGAGGTTCATATTGATATAACATTCACTCCCGAAACGGATAGTGCTACGGGTGCTGCTCTATCTCGTCGTCTATGTGTTCCTAATAGTGAAGCGGGATCGAACGCAGTTGAATATCTAGTTAATGAAGATGAGGTAAAACTTATTTATGATAGTATCAGTTATGATGGTGAGATCATGGATAAATACGCACAGCAGAATCCAAAACTAACCTTCAACTATGTTGATTATCGTCTTGCTAAAAGAACTGGTAGTGAAGGAGCGTTTGCTGATCTAACATTCCCAGTTGGAGGTAATGGTCGTCTTGTATCGAAGGTAATTCTTGGACTTCAAAAGAACGAGAACTTTACTCCCGTTTCTCTACTTAATGGTGTTGTAGCTAAAGATGTCCCAGCAGCCCAATCCTTATCTATCAATCTCTTATATAATGATTTATTTGAGTTTAATACTGATAGAAAGAATACTGCACTATTATTTCACACTACTCAAAGTGCGGAGGGACAAGTTCCTATGGTTGTTCGTGATGAATACCAAACTACGGGTGTTAGTGTATTAACTGCAGAAACATTTGAAGGTCACGCACAGAATAGCGGTACAGCGGGATTAGGTGGTGTTATGCGATGGACGGCAATTAGACCAAATAAGGGACAGCGTGTTAATAATAAGGGTATGGATCTTATCTACAAGGCAACTGGATTACCAGCAGAGACATACACCCTCCGTGTGTATCTTGAACTCATGAAGGTTGCTACAATTGAGGACGGACAATTTAATTGTTATTTTGCATAAATTATTTTCTAAAATATAATATAAATGAATTGGCGTTGTAGTAATAAACCTTGTGAGAGATGTAGAAGGTATAGAGATAAATATTTAAAATTAGAAACTAAAAATGATGAGCTTATCGAAATGATAGAAAGTTTAGCAGAAACTCAAAAAAAGATCGCAGAATATATTTCTAATGTAGAAGAATCAAAAAAAGTGGTTGGGGTAAATATCAAAAAAAAAACTTCTCAACCAACTTCGAAAGACAAATAATTTTTAAGATTTACCCTAACCACTTTTTATTTTAAGTTTTTTTATCTAAAAAAAAATCTATCTTTATAATATAAATATGAAGATAGATAGTAAAAATCCAACTGAAGAAATCGAAAAATCTAGACCTCAATTAAAAACAAATACAGTAAAACAATATGTTATTAACCTTAAGAAACTTCAAAAGATATATGATACTGATGGATATGACTTCTTAAAAAAACCCGATGATGTTATGGATAAAATAAGTGACCTCCATTATCTATCACAACGTAATATATTAAATGCAGTTATAGTATTATTGATGGCTTTGAATCATGCTGAAGAGTATGATGGATTACTAGAAGAATATGGTAAATTAAGAGATGATTTAAATGATAAATATAGTGACGAACAAAAGAGCGGTGTTATTAGTGATAAACAAAGTAAGAACTTTGCGACAACTGAAGAGATATTCGACATGATAAATAAAATGGCTGAAGATTTAAAACCAATCAAAAAGAAATCTAAAGATGATATTACTAAAAAAGAAATGCAGTTGCTACAAGCATACACCTTATTTAATATTTATGCTCGAATGCCTTTTAGAAATGATGTAGCTGGTATGATGGCGATCAATCAAGCACAATATAAAAAATTAAGTGATGAGGAGAAGAAAGAGAATAATTATTTAGTTGTACCATCAAAAGGTAATATTTATTTTGTATTGAATAAGTACAAAACATCCAAGAAATATGAAGAGTTAGATTTACCAATTGAAGATCCTAATTTAAGAAAGATATTAAGATATTATTTGAAGATGAATGGTATGGGAGTTTTATTCAAAACTTCGACGGGCAAACCATTAACAAGAATAGAATTAAGTAAGGTATTACTTAAATATAGCGAAAAATACATGGGTAAAAAAATATCAACAACTCTTTTAAGAAAGATTTATTTATCAAGTAAATATGGTGATATGAAGGAGGAGTTGGAGAAAGATAATAAAGTCATGGGTCATTCGAAGCAAGTTGCATTAGATACATATGTTAAGAAAGCTAAAGATGATGAATAATTATTTAATTCATATTTATACTTTGTATTAATTCTAAAAGTTCTTTTTCATCTTTACTTAATTTTTTGGGTTTTTCCCTTAATTCTTTTTTTTCTTTATCAATTTCTTTTTTTAATTTATCTAATTCTTTTTTAATAGATAATTTTTCTTTTAAAGGTTTTCCCTTCATACTATCTTCTAATGTAGTTTGTTTTTGTTTAAGTTTCTTTAATTTATCACTATCTAATATTTGTGCTGGATAGGGCATTTCTTCATATCCTAATTTTTTGTATAGTTCCTCAATTCTACTCATCTTATCCTTTTTATTATTACTTATATTTTTATTTTTAAGTATTTTTTTTCTATCCATTTGTTTTTTCTGTTGTTCTAATGCTTTAGAAACTATCTCTTTTCTTTTTACCCTTTCCTCTTTTTTCTTTTGCATTTGTTTTTCTTCTTTTTCTTCCTTTGCTTTTTGTTTTTCTAGTTTAGTTTTAGGTTTAGGTAATGTTTTATCTGCTTTCTTCATATCGACTTTGGGTCTTCTCTTCATTTCTACTTTTGGTACTAAAGCTTGTTTCTCATGATCTACTTTATAACCATTTTTCTCAACAAGTTTAATAATATCTTCCCTTTTAGAACCTTTAGGGATTTTTATCGATACTAATATATTATGAGTTTTAATAAGTTTTCTAATTTCGGGCGTTGTCAATTCTCCTTTCATTTTCCCAGTTTTATAAGGCATCTTTAAGTATATAATATAAAATAAAAAAATATGTTATAATATAAAAAAATGTTAATTGATAAATCTCATTCAAAAAAAGATATAGTAACATTATTTAAGAAACATGGAGTAATTATCGATACAGAATTGACTAAAAGTAATATAGTTAAAGATATAGAGTTTTATATCAAGGATTTTAAATATGATGATAGAATTAAGAATTGTACTGAATTAAGAGAATACTTAAAGAAAGTATCACCAAAACAAAGACCTAATTCACAACAAAAAACCGAGATAATGTTTAAGGCAAAAAAGATTATTAAGTGGGGTAAAAATGATTATATATATGATGGAGCTACATATAGAAATAATCAAGATCCTTATAATGATATAATGAGTATTTATATGTGGGGTGATTTACCAAGTGTTCGAAGAGCATGTAGATTTTATAATTATAGCCCAAATGCATTAGGACATATTAATCCAATAATTACTCAAGAGGTAGAAGAAGAAATGAATAATAATAAGATTATTAAACAACAAATAATCTATAAATTAAAAATAAAAAGATCAACAAAAGAAGATCCTATAATTGTTACTTTCGATTAAAAGTGGTTGGGGTAAATCTCAAAAAAAAAAGAAGTTGAGACAATCCCAAACACAAATTATTTTAGACATTTACCCCAACCACTTTTGAGATATGCGTTTTCTCTAAAATTATTTTCTATATTATAAGTATAATAATGGATTATAAGAAACAACAAAAAGATTTAAGTTTTGGATTCAAAAGCGAAAATGAGATACATAGTATTTTAGAGGAACATTTTGGGATATTATTTAAGTCATCATTAAATCCCGAGATGGGTAAATATTATGAGTTCGATAAATACAATCAAGATTTCTTTATTGAGATTAAGACAAGAAGAATAATGCACGATAAATATCCAACATTATTTTTTGGATTAAATAAATTAAAGAAAGGAGATGAGATATTAAAGAAAGCTCCACATTTAAGAATATTTTATTTGTGGAGATGTGTAGATGGGATCTATGGATGGGAACATAGAAGTAGTGAATATGAAGTTCAAAAGAGAGGAAGATGTGATAGAGGTAAAGATGAGTTCGATGATTGTGTAGATATAAAACAAAAATATATTAAACCAATAAAAAATCTTTTAGAAGATATAAATGGTGGAGAAAACGAAAGTGACTTATAAGGGTAAAACCAAAAAAATACCAAAGAAATACGTTGGTACTTTAAAGGGTAAAGAAAAAGAAGCTCAAGTAAAAAGTATCATGGAGAATAAAGATAGACCCAAGACATCACAAAAACCAAGAAAATCAACATGGACGGTTAAGTTCGATAAGAAGTATGGAGATCAATTAGATAAGATGAAGGGTGGTAGAACCAAAAGAAATATAGCAAAAGTTACGGGAATCCCATTCAAAGCTATAGATGAAGTATTCAAGAAGGCAGAGGGGGCGTATTATAGTGCTGGATCTAGACCCAATCAAACACCTCAATCTTGGGCGTATGCTAGAGTATATAGTTATATTCTAGGAGGCAACGCAAGAAAAACGGATAAAGCAATAACAGAGAAATATAAAGTAAAGTTCAAAGATTAAAATATTATATATAATATATGCATATTGATTATCGAGTAGTAACTGTTGGGATATTAGTTTTTGAGTACGGATGTTTTAAGCTTGGAGAGTTTTGGGCGAGGCATAATTAAATAACCATTAAGTTCATCATTCTCAATTATCTTAAGTTTAAGTAATCCAAATAAACATGATATAAAATATTCGTGGTCGCTTCTTCTTATAGGTTGTTTATTTTTCTTTCTATTATATATGATAGTGCAGAAATGAGTTAAAGTATAAATGATTTGTTTTATATTTAATTTTTCTCTCATGGATTTTAATATCAAGTATTCACCTTGATATAAATATCTTTCGAATGTTTTCTTTTTAGTTAATGGGAATGAGCTAATAAGCAATCCCTTATAATATAAGTTAAGTGATCCATCACATCCATTATATATCGTCATTATTTTCTATATATTATGTTTAGATTATATTTTTTAAGTATTAATAATCATAATAATCATCAATATCTTTCTCTAGTTGTTTATCACACATGTTCTCTATATTTTGATTGGTGATGCATTCTATCATAGCATTACCGAAACCCCAATCCTCATCTATTATATTATCTTCTTCTAGTTCATCATAATAATCTGTATGTGTGAGCTCGATAATATCTTCAAGATGATATATAATATTTCTGTACTTCTTTTTATGTTCTTCAAAATTATTCTCTTCATTAATACTTAATATTTTAATTATAATATCATTAGGTAAATAAGTCATCATTATTCTCTATATATTAATATAGAATATAATTAATCTTTTAAGTTATTTTAATCTATTTTTATACTTATATTCTATTATTTTACTACTTTATACTTAAAAAGATGGATTAATTTTAAAATCTATACTCTTTAAACCACTTTTATACCTCTTTAAGTAGTAAAATAATGGATTATATAAGGTATTTATCGAAAATATTAAGTAAAATAAAAGATTATATTTAAGATTTGTTTAATTTTGCGGTATTTCTCCAAAATTATTTTCTATGTTAAAGTATAAATGGATAGACAAAAAGTATTTAAAAACAATTCAATAAATATAATCAAAGAGAATAAAATGGTTGATAAGAATATAATGCAGTTCAAAGATTTTAAAGGACAAAGTGGATTCGATGCTTTTCTAGATCCCTTTACCAAAACAACAAAGAAAGAAATAGAATACATGATTGGTAATAGTCAATCCAATAAGAATTATTTTTTTGAATGGACTACATATAAAACTAAAGTAAAACCTTTTTATGATGTTGATATGTTCTATACTGATAAAGCTGAATATGAGAAGAATATAGATATTATTCAAGATGAAGTTAGAGAAGTATTAAAGAAGTTTTATCCCGAAACTGATATTGCTATTTGTAGTAGTAATGGTAAGAAAACTAAAATCAAAAATAAAACAATCTATAAAGAAGTTGATGGTAAAAAAGTTAAAGACGGTGTTAAGAAAATAAAGATCGAAGGTTACGCAATCTCGTATCATTTTGTTTGTGCTGATTACGAAACCACAGTAGAAGATTTAAGAGCATTCAACGAAAAGAATAATTTATATGATATTAAGTTTAAGAATACAAATGAGAAAATGTTTGATAAAGGTGTTTATCGTGATGGTGGTAATATGAGATTTATTTATTCATACAAACCTAATGAAGACCGACAAAAAATCCCGATCAACTACAATCAAAACTATAATATTACTAAACATGTTATTCAAAGTACGGATGCTACTAACTATTTTAAAAGACCTTTACCAAATGCATCACCTCCAGTATCTCCAACTACTAGTGATGATGAAGCTAAAGAAGAAGTAGAAGAAAAAGTAGTAGAAGAAGAAGAAGAAGAAGTTATGGAGTTCGAACTGAAGAAAAGAGAATATAATGCTGGTGAGCTTCAAGATATTTTAAATATTCTACCCGAAGAATGTTATGAATATGATACATGGATTAAGATTGGTATGGCGATTCACAATATTACTGAAGGTGATAGTATTGGTAGTGGTCTATATATTGATTGGAGTAAGAAAGATGAAGAAAACTTTGACTTCGATTTAATTAAAAAGAATTGGAGATATTGGGGTAAAAAGAAAACGGGTAATAAACTTGGTTTAACTTTCTTAAGAAAACTTAAATCAAAGTATCAACCAAAAAGTAAAAAATCATTAGAAGACGTTTTTGTATCTTCTTTCGAAAAAAATAATGAGAGCATTCATCAAGCTAAAATAGATATGTTAAATGAGATGAATAATAGAGTTATATTTGTTAAAGAAACGGGTGATTATATTATTCTAGATAAAAAGATTATTAGAAAAGAAAATGAAGAATTAATTACTATGCCTTGTTGGTTTCTAAAGAACGCAACAAAAACTAAAGATCATTTCTTAAAAGAAAAGTTTATTCATGTTTTCGAAGATCCAAGTGGTAAAATTAAAAATCTTAATGTTGATCCTTTTAAGGATTGGTGTGAATGGATTGACCGTAGAGAAGTTCGAGCCATTGGTTTTGATCCAAGAGATAAATCCAATAGTGATTTATTTAATCTATGGAATGGATTCAATATTAGTAAAGAAGTTGCCGACACTTATGATGAGAAAGATGCAGAACCAATTCTAGAACACATCAAAGAATTATGGTGCAGTGGTGATGAAGATGCTTATGAATATGTACTAAATTATTTTAGTCATATCATTCAAAAACCTCATATCAAAACGGGTGTATTACTAGCACTCAAATCAAAACAAGGTGGAGGTAAAGGTATTATCCTTGATAAACTCGCACAAATCATAGGTGATAATCATTACGCACAAAATAGTAACGCAAACTTTCTATTTGGTGATTTTAACGGACAATTAGAGGGTAAGATTCTAATTAATCTTGATGAAGCTTTTTGGGGTGGTGATAAGAAACTTGAAGGAGTTATTAAGAATAAAATCACAGAAAAAAGACAAACCATCAATAAAAAGAATAAAGAAAACTACATAGTCGATTGCTATGCTAATTATATTATCACAACTAATAATGATTGGTTTGCTGGTACAACTGAAGATGATAGAAGGCATTATTGTTTAGAACTCAATAATAAACTATCGGGTAGAATGAATGAAGAAACTTTAAAACATGTAGAACCAGTATTGAATGCTCCTTGTGAAGCTTTCGCTAAAGTATTATACAATCGAGATATTAGTGAGTTCAAACCAAGAATGTTTAAGAAAACTAAACTACTACAAGAACAAGTAGAAATGAATTGGTGCAGTCCTAAAGTATGGTTCAATAAAGTAATGAAGGAGGGTGGTTTTGAATATGAGGGTAATTTTATTGAATGGGGACAAAAACTTAAAATATATGATAATACTGGTTATGAGAAAACTTTTGGATTAGAGATCAAGAATAAGAAAAAAGAAAAAAGGGTTGTTTATAGTAAAGAATGGTTATTCAAGTGTTATGATAGACAATCATACAACGGTCGTAAGTTCGATAATAGCTCATTTTGGAGAGAGATTGAGAAGAATTGTATGAAGGGTATTTATGATGAGAAACGCATCCAAATCAAAAAAGAAAGAAAGATGCATGTATTTCTACCTACACTTGAAGAAGCACGAAAAAAATGGGATGAACTACAAGAATATCAATATAACTATGGTGAAGAAGATGATGATGAGTGGGAGGTTGATGATGGATATGACATGAGTAGTGATGAAGAGTAAATTAGTATTTAGATTTTTTAGTTTTTTTATAACCTTCGAAAACCTTTTCGGGTTTTATTTTTTTATCATCATCCAAAGTTTTTTTAATATTTATTTGGATTGAATCTTTATTTGTTTGAGGTTTAACATTTATGTTTTTTTTAACCTTTTTCTTTTGAGGCATTATATTATAAAATAATATAATTTTTTTAATTAAAATATTTTTTATAATATATATTATAAAATGAGTTTAGTAATAACATCTAATCAAGGAACGGAGAACACTCCACAAATATCCAATGCATTCAAACCATATTCATATCAAAATAGGTTATTGAATACCATGAAGATCCCACCTAATAGCGAGATCGCCCTACAGAGTGCTAAAATAAATAAGAATGGTTTATTTATTCTTGATAGAAGCAATAGTGGATTTAATCAGTATTTCGGGACTCCAGTTGAAGATCTACATCAAGATAATATAGCTAATTCAACAACCGTACCGTTTCGTGCAGTAATCGGTGCTGGTGAAGCATTTCGAGCGGGTGATGTTAAAAATGAAGTTAATATCGATGATATGGTTGGAGAGATTCAAAAGGGTATAGATGAGGCAGTATTTCATCCTTCTTTAATTACTGGAGAAACTAGTACGGGTGTTGCTGTTAGTAGTGTATATGATAGTAGTAGTGAAGTATTTCAAGGTTTTAAGTTTGTAGCTACACAACAGACCGCAAAAACAACTAGAAATGTTGGTGATATAGTATATACTAGTATTAATAAAAATAATGATGATGTTAGATATGGATTTACTCAAAATGCGGGAGTTTTAACTAAAACTACTAATGATGGATTTTTCGTCCAAAATAGAGAATATCCAATCTCTCAAAATGCGGGAACATGCACTATTAATTTTAGTGATGCGAATGATGGTAATTGGGTATGTGGTTTATCTAGAATCAATAGAGCAAGAGATATTGGTGATGGTGATTTTGATTATACTCCAACTTATTTTGATCCTCCCGCTAATGGTGCTGTTTTATCGGGTGTTATTACTAGAGGACAATTTAGATTTATGGATGTTGGTATAGCAAGAGTAGGAACAGAATTAAGGGTTTATCAATCGGGGGCAAGGACAGCACAAGCAAACGGAGATGGTATATTCGTTAATGAGGTTACTTATTTTGGAGGACATAACGCCAACTTTGCTACTAAATATAATATAGGTACTAATACTGATGATTATCAAAAAGTTCGTTTTACTTTAAGTAATGAAGAAATGAAGATCGAATTGATTACTGGTGATGGGGGAGTTGTATTACTATGTGATTATACTACTCTTCGAGCAGCTGGAGCAGTTAAAAATGAATGTTTAAATCCTATGAATGCTGCTAAATGGGCTTTGTATCCCGTTTGTGGTATTACTGGTGCTGGTGCTAATAGAAGGATGAGTGTAGAAAGTATAGATCATTATGCTAATTACCCTAAATATGATAGTACAAAATATTTTAATTATGATTGGTGGGGATGGTCTCAAGAATATAATCAAACGGTATTTTGTAGAGAACTTGAATTAAGAGATTGGAATAATTTTAGTAGAACAACAACCGCTCATGGTGCGGGTGCTAATGGATTACTTGCTCCTAAAGGTCTTAATGCATCGGGAGGTATGGCTGATTATGATAGTTTAATTATTACTGCTCGAAGTGATGCATATGGTCGAGAAAATACCGCAACAGCAAACACACAAGCTACATTAGGATTTTTAGGTGATCCAATATCTAGACCAACAGCAAGGACTAATCTTGCTACTACAAATGAGAGTTCATCCGTACCAAAACTTATTGCTAATATCTCATTATTTATTCGATTGAATAACTTTACTCAAAACTCCATGAATGCTCGTCAAGGAACATTATCTAAAATTATAGCTCATTTACCAAGATTCGATAATAGTGGTAATGAGACGGGTGGATTATATTTTGAACCTCAAGAGAAAACATATATCTCATTAAATAATCCAACTGAATTATTAGTGAATAGTTTTGATATAGATATTGTATATGAGAATGAGACATTATGCACGGCATTAACGGGTAAAACTATTGTTTGCCTTCATATTAGACCTTCAAGATAAAAGTGGTTAGGGTAAATCTTTAAAAAAAAAGTAGTTGAGAGGATCGTTGAGACAAATATTTTTCGATATTTACCCCAACCACTTTTTAATATACGGTAAATATTTAAAAAATAAAATCTATGTATAATATATAGATAATATGGATCTCACAGCAGAACAAATCGCAAGAATATTAACCAATTATAAAAATAAAAGAGAAAGAGAAAATAAATATTACCATGAAGTAACCAAAAATAAAGAAGAGTTTAAGATCAAGAATCGAGAACGTGCTAAAGCTCATTATCAAAATGGGTACAAAGAAAAAAAGAAAGAAAATTATAACGCAAATAAAGATTTATTAAAAACTAAATCATTATTCAATTATTATAAAAGAAATAATAAAATAGAATCATTCAAGGAGAAACATGAAGAGAAATATAAGATGTTGGTGGATAAAGGTTTTATCATTAATTAACTTTGTTTTTTAATCTCAATTTTTTTATACTTATATTATATAAATATGAGTGAATATGTCGATACTAAACTTATAAACTGCAATCGATTAGCTTCAGTCGAAAGTCGCACGGGTAATGATACTAATCCAGCAGTATTTACTAATCCTTTAAATGAGACGATTCGTCTTGATGTTGGTGATAAAGTAAGTGTAGAAAGAGCTTTTGTTAATGAAGTCGGTGCTGGTAATCCTTCAACAATCGAGTTTAAGGGTGTTAGTAGAGGTAGTAATCCAGTTGCTACTTATACTGATATACAATATGGAGATTTTTATTATAAGAAATCTACTACTTATGATCCTAAATATCGTTTAGGTTATTATCGAAGTATAACCACAACTGAAGTAGAAAATGATAGTGTTGATTTAAGGGATAATCTTGCTCCTTTAGTTATTGGTTATTTTATTACTAATAATGAATATCCCAATTATATTCAACAACCAAGAAGATACGCAAGTAATCTAATGATTCGAGGTAATGTGAATAGAAATACACCACTCGCCTTTACTAGTAAAGATAGTCAAACAGAAGGATTACCATTTTTAAGAGCAACCGTTAATGAAGATTGTCCTTGTCATGCTGATTATAGAAAAAGAGAAGATGCGAACGACGTGCATTTTTTTAAACAAAAAATCGATAATACAAGATACACATTATTTATTAAGGATAAAATAGCTTATAGTGTTGGTGCGACAAATGATAGAGAACAATTCCCAACAGTAAATCATAATGGTATTTTTAGTGAAGCAAAATATTATCGAGTTAGAGAAAAATTAAATATTGAAGTTAATAAAGGTTTTAATACTCCAAGTGCAGTAGCAGACCAAATCACTCAACAATTAACCGAAACTAAAAATGAAGATATTTTTGAGATTTTAGATCAAGATGGTTTTACTAGAGCATTAACAAAAACGATAGAAACTAGTACATTCAAACCTATCAACGCCCAAAATGTTTATAATTTTTCTACAACTGCTTATGACGCTTATATCGCACAAAATATACCAGTATTAAATACTGATGTTATAGATCAAGATGCATTAGATTATATAGCTACATTTGGTTATATTGGTGTTAAAAGACCCGAAATATTTGAGATGGGTAGAAGAATGCATCATAAAATAAATGATACTTCTAATCAACCCGAATTATATAATAGTGCTGGAGAGCAAGTTTCTACCTTTGCTAGAGAAGATTTTGGATTTTCTACTGTTGGAGATAGACCAGTATTGAACGCACAAACTACAAATGAAGATACATCATTTACTTTAGGTGTTTTATATAATCAAGAAACTTTAGGATATATAAGAGATTTATTTGACGCAGAAGCATTATATCCCGAACTATGGGATAATCTCGAAGATACTTATGCTTATAGTGATACGGCTGTTGGAGCATTAGAAAGACCTACAATAGATAATTCAAGGTTTTTTCACATGAATAAATATAGCACTTTCTTTAGTGCTTCACCCAAAGCAGAAGCATTTGGAGAAGATTTATTTAAACTACGAGCTTCTCCCAATAATATAGCAATGAGTACTCAACCAGTATTTTTTAAATATACTGATGATACAAGAGAGAAGTTTGTATCACCTCAAGAGTTTAGAAGTATAGCCCAAGATGGTTTAAGTTACGGTTTTGCTTACCCAGTCCCATTTAATCAACATCTACCCGACGGGACTTTTGATAAAGTTGTTTATTTAATTGGTATTGAGAATGGTGGAGTTGCTGGGACACCTCGAAGATTATTTAGTGAGAATACAACGCCAGTAGATCCTAATTATAGAAGTATCGAACAAGGTAGAAAGATTGGTTTTGATTATCATGCTACAGCATATTCTACTGCTATTATTACTCCTTTTAGTGGTTATGGTAATACTGATATTGGAGTAAGTGCTACACAAGACGACGGTGGTACTGGTGATATTACCTATGCTTATCCAACACAAATAAATCATATTAGAAGTACGGGTGATTTTGCTAATATGACTGAT
>CAACVD010000277.1_pt1 | contig 24400 bp, 21 predicted proteins | sample 2381771 | NCBI WGS metagenome assembly CAACVD01 (sample SAMEA5211965, study PRJEB30684) | marine metagenome | biome: Marine; feature: Epipelagic; material: Water | collected 2015-10-15 | depth 15 m
GCCTCAACTGCTTTTTTAACTTCAGCCATCTCAGCAACGAGTTCAGCTTTTCTATCAGCTAATCTTTTAGACTCAGCATCAATATTTGCCACCTCAAATTCAAGTTGCCTATATGAAACTTCAGACTTTACTTTAGCTGGTTGATGTTCCTTTTCAACTGGAGCATCTTTCCAAGCATCTGCTGGAGCTCCTTCTGAAGATTCAACAGCTTTTTTTGTATACTTATCTGCCATTTTTAGTTTTCCTTATTTAGTTTAGTTTCTAACATATTGACTTTCTTTGTCAATTCTTGTACGGCATTCACTAATGCCCAAATCATTGGTTCTTGATTAGCAGTTAGCCATTCACCATCATCTTTAATCATTTCGGGTATTGCCTCTATAGCCTCTTGAGCTATGATACCTTGACGCTTTTTCTCGTGGTCATACTTGTATGGATTATCTTCTTTAAAATTATATTCTACAACTCGTAGTTTATTTATTGCATCTAAACCAGTAGACCATTCTTTAATATTTTCTTTTAACCTACCATCTGACGTTGTACTCCAAGCTGATCCATTGTCACCCATATACACATCAGTAACTGCTGAGTTACCTATAATTGCAGTATTATCTGCTACGCCAGTTTGTCCTTCACCAAGAACAATTTGATTTAATGCACCACTTGCAGATACATCGCTACCACTGCCAATTATAGTATTTCGCCTACCATTTTCTATTGTAATTCCGCTTTGAAAGCCAAAGGTAGAGTTTGAATCACCGCTTGTAATTGCATTACCGCTACGATAACCATAAGCAGAATTATTGTGACCCGAATTAAGTGCGTAAAGTGAATCTCTTCCTACAGTTGTATTATAAACTGCTGTTGCAGTTTTTGCCCCACCTCCAAAAGAATGAGTACCAACTGCCGTATTTGAATGTGATGCTCCAGCCCAACCACCAGCACCGCTAAATGCTCCATAAAATGAATTAGCATATCCAGCGTGACCATTTGAATCATTCATGGCATTAGAACCAACCACTGTATTAAGATTACCAGCAGTGTGTTCTGCCATTGCATTTTGTCCAATTGCAACTGTATTTGAAGCGGAGGTAATAGCAGAAAGGGCACTTATTCCAATAGCAACTGTTCCATTTATTCCAGTTGTGGTAGAACTTGAACCTTTTAAAGATGCTATACCAATAGCAACACAATTTGCGACTGCTTGACCAGCTGGAACAAATTCCATTGCATCTTTACCAATTGCAACATTATAGTTAGCAGTTGTAGCGGTTGCTAAAGTCCTATACCCCAACGTTGTGTTATTACCGCCAGTAGTAACAGAATATAAACTTTGATAACCAACAGAAGTATTGTTTGAATGAGATTGCCCACTTGCACCATACTGAGATCGGTAACCTATTGCAGTATTATCATCTCCAGTAACATTTTTCTCTAATGCACTTTGACCTACTGCAACATTGGAATCGCTCTCAGTTCCATAATACATTGCTTGGTGTCCTAAAGCAGTATTACTATAGCCAGTTGTTGTAGAGTATAATGCTTGTTTACCTATTGCAACATTAGCACTTGCAGTAGTGACTTCTTTTAATGACTGATATCCCACAGCAGTATTATTTGAATGAGAGTTGCCACTAGAGCCATACATTGAGGCTTGTCCAATCGCTACATTATAACTACCAGTTAAATTATTTCTTAATGCGTTATCTCCAAAAGCAGAGTTTCTAATACCAGTAGTTAATTCATACATTACAAGAGAGCCTACTGCAACATTACTATGACCAGTCGTAAAGTCTTTTAATGCTTCTCTTCCTATAGCAACATTATAATAACCACTTGAACCACTTCCACCACGACCAGCATTATACCCTACGAATGAATTGAAATCTCCAGTAGTATTAATACCAGCATTTGAACCAATATGAACATTTTGTTGCCCAGTAGTTAAACTATAGGCTGATTGATACCCAACAGAGGTATTATTACCACCAGTAGTAATCGAAAGTAAACTTTGATATCCTACAGAGGTGTTATTACTATGAGACTGACCTGACGCACCTTGCATTGATTGAGTACCGATTGCAGTATTACCACTTCCAGTCTGATTGAAATAAGAATTATAATTACCTATTCCAACATTATAATCTCCAGTAGTTATAGAATATCCAGTTTGATAACCAAATAAATTATTTTGGTCGCCACCACTAACTATTGAATTACCAGCTCTTTCTCCAAATATTATATTTTTATCTCCAGCATCATTATTAGATAGACTAATGCGAGAGTTGGTATCGAGTTTAAATCTTGTTGTTCCAACTGGTTTAAAACTTATACTTGTAGATGAGTTTTCAGTTGATATATTCATATTTCCAAAACTAAAAACATCTAATTGGTTTACTGTTGAACTACCAATTCCAGTTGAGTTTGTGTTAAAAAATACTCTTGAGGTGCTACCAGCTTTTATGTTTCCATTTACATGAAGTTTTTCACTAGGCGAGTCTTTATTAATGCCAATCTTGCCATCAGTCAATATAGTAAATGCTTTACTAACTGATTCTGTATCTATATGAAATTTATTATCAGTACCACTTTGATATAATTTTACATCATTACCACCACTTCTAAGATGTAATTGTGCTTTATGGCTTCCCCCATCTTCGTGTATTGCTAATTTAGTATCCGCCCCATTACCATAAACTTCTAATTTCCCATAAGTAGGCGAGGTTGTTCCGATACCGACATTGCCACCATTGATGTAACTATTGCCATTACCAGTTAAAAACACCTTATTAGCATCACTAGCGTTTCTTATATATAGTTCACCGACACCGCTTGATATATTTGTAAAAAGTCTAAATTGATTGTTAGAATCATCTCTGTGTCCAAAGCCGATTCCAGTATAATCAACTACTAATTGTTTATTGTCTATGTGTAAACCATAACTAGGCGAGGTTGTACCAATGCCGATATTTCCATTTTCAGCAATAATCATTTTGTCAGAATTATCAATCATAAAACGCAGACCTTCATATCCATAAGTCGCTGACATTAATATGTCTGCATTTCCACTTGTGCTTGAATCGCCTAAACTATTTATAAAATGTATTCTAGCATCTGTGCCAGTACTTTCTAATTTTAATTGACCATTATTATTATCATTTGCACCTTTAACATGGAGCATTGCACTAGGCGAGGTTGTGCCGATTCCAAGACCAGTACTAGTAAGTGCCATGCCAGTAGCACTTCCATTGTATTTAAAAGATAAAACATTATTTGTTGTATTAAATGATGATGTAGTTCCGTTTGTTATATCTCCTAATGTTAATTGATTAGAAGATGATGCAGTTGCAAAATAACCAGTATTTCTTACATCAAGACCAAATACTGGCGAGTTTGTTCCAATTCCGACCTTGCCATCGTTTTTAATATAAACTCTATCTCCACCATTAGTCTTAAATAATATCCCAGCATTATCGTGATTAATTACATAAGCATTACCGCCAGTATCTTGCCATAGATCAAACCCAGTTGAACTACCACTACTAACTTTTAAATTTGCTACATTACTTGCATTTTTTATATGCAAACCGCTATTATAAGACAAACTTGGCGAAGATGTACCAATGCCAATATTTCCACTTTTTAATAATGTCATTACATTAGTATTTGATGATACGCTACCAAATCCAAGTTTTATTGCAGAGGCATTATTAGCGGAATAACTATTTAAAATATTAAAGGTTGTAGTTGATGCATTTGTATAGTGTAAAGAACCATAATAATTAGCATCAGCTCCAGTAACTCTTATTGCATCGTTATTATTTCCAGCTAAAATATGGAGTTTTGCACTAGGTGAAACTGTTCCAATGCCAATATTATTATTACTATCTAATATTGTTAATGCAGATGAACTTAATCCATTATTTAGAAAATCAATTTTATTTGCTCCCGGTTGGTATCTAAGTAACCACTTGTCACTAGTATTATCGTGAAATGCTATATAATCATTGTTTGCACCTTGTAATCTTAAAATAGCACCACTTGAACCGCCTTTAATTAAAGCAGTTGGAAAACTACTGCTTTCGATGTGTAAAAGTTGGCTAGGAGAAGATGTACCAATACCGACTGACCCAGAAGTATAATGTGCATTACTGCCAGTTATTTGAAATGCACCCCCAGCATCATCTGCCCATTCCAATCCAGTACCATTAGAGGAGACTTTAAGCACCTTCCCCGAACTTGGGGAAGATGCTATGTCACTAGCTGGAGGATTCTCTACTAAGAGTTTTTTCCAATCAGCCATAATTAAGCACTCACTTGTGCTGAGTTCGCTTTACCAGCCTTCTTATTGCTCTTGTCAGAAGATTTTATCATCTCTTGATAATTTGCTCCTAGTTTCTCAAGAACACCTTGAGCAAATGCAGAATCCTTTGCTTGGATACTTGTATTTGCTATAGCCTGAATTACGAACTCCATCTCTTGTTGAGTTAGCTTATCCATTTTGCATTCTCCTATTGTTATTTACATTATGGTACATATACCACAAATCCTTTTACTGAATCATAAGCAATATCACCAGCTATCGCATTACCAGCATTTTTAATGGCAGTTAGTTCTGCAGTGGTTTTTGCTTTATACTTTAAAACTCCAGTATCTTTTACTACAAATTTTGTATCACCAGCTTTGTCTTTTATCGTAGCCTCACCATCTTCTTCAACTTTTAAAATTTCTTTATCATTTCCACCATCATCTACAGTTAAGGCTACTTTTGTAACATCATCTAATTTTACTTTTGGTGAGTTACTTGCGTTTGATGAAACAACACCTCCAGTAGTTTTTATTGATTGACATACAATAATGCCATCTGTATCTATTCTGCCATTTGTAGCAATTGATAGTCCAGTATTTCCATGACCACCCCCAACAACTAAATTATCACAAGCAACTCTTGAATCGGATAATACAGAACCATCGTTACCTATTGTACAACCAGTACTACCAAATCCGCCTCCAATTACCATATTATCAGCAATTATTCTGCTAGTAGAATTAACTCCACCATCAGTATTAATATCACCATTAGTACTTATCGTGCAACCAGTACTACCATAACCGCCACCAATTTGAAGTGAATCAGATGTAATTAAATCTGTAACAGTTAAATCATCGCCAACTAATAAATCACCAGTTAAAGTCGCATTAACTGAATTAAGTGTTCCAGCTATTTCTAATGTTTTACCAGTTGGTATTTTTAAGGTAGTAGTTGATAATTGTATTGCAGTTTCTACACCTTCACCATCTCTCACTGTTTTTAATGAAGACTCAATTCCTTCGTTTTGATCTCCGTCAAATACTGTTAAAAGGTCTTTATAGGTGTTTGCAACTGGTTTTCCGGATAGTGTTGACATAGGTAAAATTTCTTTATATAAACATTATGAAAAAATTCATTAGCGTGTATTTCTATTATTTCGTCTTCTAGTACTTCTGGTTTTCCTCCTCTTAAAACCACTGCCAGTGATTCCTTCTTTTTTATCTTGTCTTCTTCGAGCATAACCAAATGCTGAAAAAGGTAAATCTTTAGGTACTCTGCCAAGATAGTTTGGATACCAATGTAAAAATTTTCCTACAAATGGTATATGTTTAGGTGTTCTTAAGCCGGACTTTGCTATATCAGCTTCTACCGCACTCCATGTATCTACTAAGTTTCTATTTTTATAGTAAGACTTTCCTATTTTATCTATGTCTCTTAAAGGGTCATCTATTATATCTACTGGAGGCATTACTAGTTTTAAAACTGCTTGAGATAAACCATCTTTTCTAAAAGAATAAAAGTGATACCTTGATATACCTATTAATCTTAATAAATTGCTCATAACCTTATCGGATAGGTCAGAATCACGACTAGCCATTAAATCTTTTATTTCATCAGCAGTTGCTTCAGCTAACATTAAAATAATACCTAATGTCGCTAATTTTTGTGCTTTACTGTATCTAACAAGTTTTGCCTTTGCAGTATTTCCGGTAGCCTCATAACTATCTGCTACTTGATCTAACACTCGCATTTCATCTTTAAATACATCAAATCTTTTTAATTGATATGTTTTAAGCATGTAAAATATTCTACCGTTTGCTGAGTTAAGATATTTAACTGGCATTTGAGACTTTGCTACTGGCTGAACATTTAATAACTCACTATATGCAAGTAACCTTATATTTTCAGATTTTACACCATTTTTAAGGTCATTTAATACATCCTGAACTTCCATAGATTCACCAAATGTTTCTTCTAGCCTGATCATAAATTCTCTGTATTCTCTACTACCCTCTTTGCCTGAACGAGCTATCTTTCTGTATTTATCCATTACACTATTAACAGTAGTTTCTTTTCCTAGCCTATCTAGTGCTTTTATACCGGTATATTTAAATACAATATCTAATGCATTTTGCAACGCACCTTGATTTCTAAACTCTTCACCAATACCTTCTATTCCTATTTGTTCTAAAGTGATCCAATTACTGTCTAATCTTTTTGCTTGAGTTAAACCTTTTAAAAAGTTTTTCATTGTTCTAAATCCACCAGCTCTAGCCGTTGATATACCTAAGTCACCTAACTGCGTAATTGCTGAGAAAAAATTACCCATTGTGTCAATATAACTAAGTGACTTGTAGCCTTTTAAGAATGGATTCATTGCATCTCTATTAAAGTATGCTTGTAGCAATGTTTGCAAACGCTCTTCTTGTTTGCCGTCAAGGTTGTATTTTGTTTTAGCCGTTAAGACAAAACCCGGTATCATATCGTCTAAAGCAAGTATTGGCATACCAGCTAGACTTTGTTCAACCATTCTTAGCTTATCTAATTCTTTATAGGCATAATCTCTACTATAACCTTTTTCATCTGTATATTTACCAGTCTTGTTATCTTTTACATAATATCTGTTTTTCTTTTTATGTACTGTATATCGTTTACTTGAACCCATTAAAAATTGTTTAGCCATAGCTATTTCACTTACATATCCAGCATATTGCACTAATGCTTGTTGAGGAGGTGCGTAAAACTTTAACATTTCTGGGTCAAGTTTTTCTATTTTACGCTTTTTAAAATTGCCAATACTTTGAGGGGTTTGATATTGACCATACAGTACCGCATTGGCTATATGTGCTTTTTCTTCAAAAGTTAATTTAGCTTTGCGAGATATTTCAGCTTCCTTTATAGCTTCGCTAATTTGCACCCATCTTGATGTACCACCATACTTACCTTGTAAATACTCCAGTAAACCAGCATGATCCATAACTAATCTTGGAAAATAGTTTTCTAAGTATCCTAAATCATACCCTACCGATTTCGCTACTTTATATAACTGTTCTAATGCTTTTCTACTTTGATGAAATTCAGTAATCATGTCATATTTTTTAAACAATGGTACTGCCTTATAAAAATCACCATTGTTTAATGCCATGACAATCGTCATATAATCTTGTCTTACTTGGGCATCTTTATTTGCTTTTTTGTATAAACTATCTAGTTTACTAGCAAATGGCTTTACTTTTTTTTCAAACCTTCTTATGAACTGTACTGTATTAAATTCAAATTCTTTGAATTGTCTAGGTAGGTCTTTATGTATTCTGCGTATCTGACTGCTAAAAGTTGCTACAACATCACGAAACTGTTGAGGTCTATACTCTCTATTACTCCACCAAGATTTAAAACGGTCAATAATAGAACGATGATCATTGTAAAATTCACCAACATTATCATAGCTAACTTCGTTATCATAAGCGTTATTTTCGTTCTTACGCATAGTTTTTCCTATTTGATAGGAATCATTAAGCATTTCAAAAAATTTGTCTGATTCAACGCCGTTTTTGTAACTTAAATTTTTATCAGCTCCAGTCTGTAAGTCCATTAAATATTCATCTAATTTAATCCTCATTTTAGCTCTACCAGTAGGTAAGGTAGGGTCTTCACCAAACTCCCTAGCTAAATCGCTATTTATCTGATATATGATAACATCTTGACGACCCATCTGCATCAATTCTTCTTCATCATATAGCAATGATTGTATCTCACCATCTTTAATCATTTTGTTATACATTGCTGAATCACTTACTACTTTTTTTCTTTCAGCTTTATTATTAATGGTAGCTAAGTCATCTAAATACCTCTGTCTACCTTCTTTTTGCCTTTGTTGTGTAGTCGTAAAATTTTCTCTTAATACATACCTTACTTTCCCACCGTCCATAACTTGTTTACCGGTATTTATATCTGTAAACGAATAAGCAATTTTACCATTCATCTCCCTCATGCTATCTATTTTTGCTCTACCGTTAGGATTCTTTTTAGTAACATTAGCAATACCTTCTATTACCATACCCATAGGTAATACTTGCTCTTGTATATTATCTGCCGTTATCAGGTCTTCTGACTCTTGTTTTTTTACCGGATCTGTTTGAGTTTTAGGTTTTTGTTGTTGCGGTTTTGCCTTTGGCTGATCTTCTAAAGTAAGTTGCTCTGTATCTGGTGTTTGTTGCTCAGTTACTGGTAGCAATTTTCGTTCTTGCTCTTGTTGAACTACTGGTTTTTCTTTTTTTACTTCTGTTTTTTTAGGTTGCTTTTTGCCAACCTTCTTTCTGTATTTTTCTCTGGATTTCTTAGCATCCTCTTTTGTCCATTTCTTTCCTTTATCAAGTGCTTTTTTACGCTCTTTACTTACAAAAGATTCTAATGTCTCTGTTTGTTCAGCCTCGACTTTTTCCTCTTGACCAACCATAACACCAAGCTCACCAACTTGTGACTTACCTTCTGTTTTAAATTCTCTTACTTGGTTAAGTAAGTTAGTATCACCAGTAGTAAATAGATCAAAAATGCCTAATGCAATACCATCTGGAAGTATGTCAGACTCAGACATTTGTGAGCCAAAACCCATGTTATTAGCAACAAATGATTTGGATAAAAGTTCTACCCCTTTAAATCTGCTATTAGGAAATTGTTCTTCATGTCTTCTGATCCATGTATCTATTCTTTCTTTTAATTGTGGGTCTTTTGAGCCAAGCACTTTATAGATTGACTCTACCATTTCTTCAATAATAATGCTTTCGTCTTTTGTACTATCAATTATTATATCAACTGAACCGTCAGCATTCATTTTACTTTGACCGGGAATAGCTACGTCTTTAAAAATAGTTTCGCCTTCTATGTAACCATCGTCTTCTGGTGTTAATTCTGTTAATTCACTAAAATCTGTATATCCAGACTTTTCTAAATCTTTTTTATTAACATTGTCTACAACAAATCCATCAACAAACTTTACATTTATATCATCAAACAATGTTCCAAATATGGATGCCTTTTGTTGCGTTTCAGTTGTATAGTCTTCATTCGCTTTTTCTCTTGCTTGTTGCCTAGTGTAATAAATTTCTTGTTGTTCTTCAATAATGGCATTTACTTCTTCTAGTGTAGGCTTTCTACTTGCTAGTGAACCACCTACTTGAAATACTGTACCAAACAATGTTCCTAATGCAAATTCTTCTCTTTGTTTTGGAGTAGCTAAAGACAATGCTTCAATTAGTTCTGGTTCAGCTTCACCAGTTACTGCACTCTTACCAAGCTCATTAAAATACCCTTGAATGACTTCCTCGTAGCCTTGAACTCCAGCACCTACCCCTACTCTACCTACATTAGCAACAGTCTTTGCAATTACCCCTCTAAATGGTTTAGGTACTTTAGCGAATGCAAATATAAGCTCCCCAGTATCTAATACAGTTAACATCATGTTCTTTTTAAATGTATCTGACGCACCCTCGCCAGATTCTTCATGTGTATAACCATCGTCTCTTAACTCATTATATGTACCTATGGCTTCTGTAGCTGACTCAAATGGTCGCATTAATAATGCAGTAGATACTGCACCAGATAATAACCCTAAACCGGCTAACTGCGTACCTTTCATAACTGCAAGAGAACTAGCTAAAAATGAACCAGTAATAGGTACGGCTTGTACAAACTTTGATTGATAAAAATCTGGATTAGTAAAATCACTCCATTCAAATTGCTTTCCTAGTTCTGGCACAAAGTTTTGTTCCATAATGTCTCTAGCATTTTTACGCATTTGAGTACCGTATTCGCCATAATCAAGTATACCTTCAGCATCTAAAAATTGTAATCCACCTCCAGCTAAGTCTTTTGCTTGAGCTACACCCGTTTTCCACGATTTTTCTATTAGTTCTGGATCATATGCCTCTTTTGTTTTATCCCACCAACTTGGGTCTAATGTATCTACATCGATTTCTGGCTCTACAGATTCAGTATCTTGGGTTTTTGCAAATCTTTCGTTTAAATCTTCTACTATTTCATTTAAAGAATGATAGCCATCCTTCGCCATTTTTTTTATTTGGCTAACATACTCTGGAAACTGCTCTATAAGACCGGGTACTTCAGGTTCTACTTCTTGATGATTCTTTACTCTTTTTACTGCATTTCTAAGATTTGTTACTTCGTCAAACTTTTTTTTATTTATATCAATCTGTTTTGCGTAGTTTTGTACAACTTCATTATCTATTGGTAAACCTGACCACCCACTAGCAAATTCCAAGCTATCACCACCGCTTTTGTTCCACCTATCTGAAACTATTCTATTAAGAGCCATTTCACCTGATTCAGCGTCTGGAAACATAGCGGTATGATATGTTTTTCCTTCATGGTCTGTAAAAGGTTCTCCGGGAGTAGCACCAAACTCTTCACCAAGATATTTAGTGTATATCATTGCTCCGGGGTTTGCGTGTCTATCACTACGACCACCAGTACCCCAGCCTTCAAACTGCTTTATGGCATCAGTTAAAAATGAAAACTCTTCTGGATTCATTACTTAGGAAAGTATGGGTTAGCGTAACCGTCATCTGGTATTTTTGGTAATTTTTCTTTTGCATATCGATGTAAGAATCGTGCATCTTTTGCTAAATCACCTAAATAACCTTGCAATGCTCTTTTTTTGGTATCAAGAAATTGCCTTTGTACAATTCTATCTTGTGGGGTAGACCCAGTAGCATCATTAACACCACCAGCATAATAACCAGTTCCTAAATTTGGGTCACCATATTTTTTTCTATGTTCTATTAATCGCTGAACACTTTCTTCATTTTCTAGTGTAGGTGTGCCACTTTTAAAATTAGCAGTTAATGCACCATCACTTATTTCTTGTAATCCGGTTGGCATATTAGTCATACTTCCTACAGTTATTCCACCGCTCGTATTTGGAGTTATAGATACACCCATATTTGGTTCAAAGGTTGTAAACTCTCCAGTGTTTGGATTAAATGATTTTTTAAATTGTCCGGCTCTTCTTGACATTTCTAGTCTTTTAGCAAAACCAAAAGGACTTACTTCATCTGCACCTCTTAATGTTGAATCAAAATTTGTAGATTGTTGAAATCTACCTAAATCATATTTTTGATAATTTAACTTATCATCTATAGAGCTAAATTCATTTATTCCTTCGTCTCTCAATCTTTTTAAATTATCTTGTTGCTCTTTACTCATTTCAGAAAAACCGGGAATATCCTCTATAGCATCTGTAGTTGTTCCATTTAATTGCATTCCTACTTGTCTCGGTAAACCAGCTAAAGTGGGTGTTTCTGGTAAAGAACTCATTGCATCAAACTGATCCATTACTCTGCGTCCTTCTGGGGTATCTCTTAACGCTACACCCTCACTAACTCTATTACCGGTTCTTAAATCATAATACTGGTCAGTACCTTTAATTTTAGCATAGTTAGTACCAATCATATCGTTTTTGTCAAGGGTCATTCCGGCAGTGCGAACATTTGGAGTCATTGCTGGAGATACTTGTAGTTTTTTCTCTTCTTGTATAGTCTCTTTTGTAATAGCATCATCTGCTTCGGTTGTTAAATCGTCAGCAGTTTTACCATCTACAGTTAAATCTCCATCATTATTTTGCTTTATAATAATATCTTGTTTTCCAGTATCTTTTTTCTTGTAGGAAGATGTATTAGTAAAAAGGTTATCATAACCACCTATACCTAACGCATATCTATTAGCACCTTCTTCTCTTTGCTTGTTTTCTTCAGCTAGTTGATCAAATGCGGTCTTTGATATTTTTTGTTCACCTTTTCCATCTGCATTATCAATATAATATATATCACCATCTTGCCTAATAATATGTTTAGGATATTTAGCAATATAATCAGTGTATTTAGACATCATATTTACTTTAGATTGATACTGGTCTAATATTCTCTTTGCTTTAGATGTCTCTGTAATACCTTCTCTGTAATCTTGCAAACTTCGAGCTTCTAATAATCCACCATACGCTTTTCTAAATTCATCACCTCTAGCCATTATTTACCTCCAAACCTTTGTTCAAATACATTTTTATTATTTTTATAAAAATTTGCACTACCCATAACATCTGCGTAGTCTGTAAGACCGCCTATCATTGCGTCCCTAGCTTCGCCATAAGCCTGATATTTTCTGTCCATAAGGCTTCTACTTAGATTAGCGTCATATTGCGTAGCCATATCTCCATATTGCATTTTAGACATTTCATTATCTACAGAAAGTCTTAATGCTCTATCTGAGGCATCTCTAGCCATCTGAGCATCCATGTCTGAACCTACTTGGGTAGCTACTACACTATTTTCTAAACCTTGCCTAGTAAGATTACCCATCATATTTGCCCTACTAGTATTTGCTATATTGAAAGAAGGTCTATTTGCAAGTGCTAATAGTTTACTTTGTTGGTCTGGCGGTATCGCCCCTTCTTTTGCAAGTTTTTTTAAATAATCTAACCTTGCTTGTTCTGCTGGGGTTTTTTGTGACATTTTTTTTGATTCTGCCCATTTAAAACCGCCTTGCACTACATCACCTAACGCTTTTCCACCGTAGGCTAATGTCATCATTGTCAATGGATCAGCCATTATATTTTACTCCCTATAAATTTATACACTTGATTATCATTGTCTTTAAAGTAGATACGAGCCTCATCATTTGAAGGAACTCCGGGACTTTCCATATCTTTTCTTACACTAACAAAAACAAATTGACCAACAGATAGGTCATTTGTATTAGGCACTTTATTAGTAACCCTTACATTATCTTGCTTTGTTCTTACTTTTTGTTCTACAAAACTAATTTTAGGCATCTGTTTCTATCTCCATTCTATTTATACTAACATTATTTACTGACGAAGGTGTTGAGGTTTTTATCATTATTTGATTGCATCTTATTGGTACTTTTATCTCTGCTTGTTTTTTAGCCGATGTAAAAGTTGTATTGTTAGTAAATACAGATGTAGATGCATCACCATCTTTATAAAATTGTACTGTTACAGTATCACCACTATCGTAACTCATACTAAATCTTCTTAGTTGCACGTTATAAGCGTTTGATAGGCTAGAAAAATTTATCCAGCCAGTAGTTCTAGTTGTTTGTAATGTTTCTGAGGATGAACTACTATCTAGCTTTACAATACTAGTTTCTGAATTACCAGAGTTGCTAACATAGCATAGTACATTTTCATCTTTATCAATAAATGTAAATTTTCCAGTATTTGTACCAGTAAAACTATTATTGAATTTTGACCATGTTCTCGTATCTAAACTATATTCCCAGATACCGCTATTTGCAACTGCTCCACCAACTAAAGCAAATACACAAGACAATGTATTTCTTTTAGAATTATATGTAAAAGTTGTAGCTTTTTTTTGACTTTCTGTAAAGCCTTGCCATATATCTTTAATTGGTTCGCCTATTGGTATTAACTGCCAATTACCATTTAATTCGTATATATTATTTACACTGGCAAAAAATATGCTAGTTTTAGTTCTTACAACTGAATACGGTGCTATACACCCTATGTTCTCTTCAGATTCTACTAAAGACCACATTTTAGGGTCATTAGAAGGTATGTAAAGCTGATATAAACCGTTTTCCATAAATACGGCTAAACTATCTCCAATCTTTTTTAACGCTACAATACCACCGCCTTGTTTGTCTTTTATTTGTATGTAATTGGATATAGGATGTATATCTGGTTGATTAAGGTCACTATATACAAGAAAATTAGAATGGTCTTCAAAATCACTATCCGGATCAAGTCTTACATGCCCAAAAAATCTTCTTGCACCAACATCTTCAGCTACAATATGGTTAAGTGATAATTTATCCTCTGTAATTGGATGAGGATTTTGATCTATCATTCCATTGTCTTGTATTAATATTTCAGCAACACCAGTGCTAGAATTATAAGTTATGTAATAATGATTAAGTGATATAATTACATCTAATAATGAATCACTAGAGCCAAAATCATGACTTAACTCTAAACCATGAATACTACTCTTTATTATTGAAAAGGTTGATGTACCTTGTTTAAGTATAAAGCCGTTATAAAACTCTCTTGTATTAAATGTATTTGGTCTATATAGAACTTTATCACCAGTAAATCCGTCAGCTTGAATTGTTAAATTATTATTGAAATATGCTACACTATCTGCTTGGTTTGTTGGAGTAAGACCATAATGAACTAAAACATTGCCATTTATAGGAGCATTATGGTATCTATATTTTATTTTATACGAACAAGCAACTCTATTTTTTTGCAAATCTGAACTAGAATTTGTAAATGTAGTTGAATTATTTCCATGCGTTGATGTAAAAGAACCTGATACTGTAAGATATTGAGTAGCTACACCGTTAATTGTTTCGGTTCTAACATAATCAGAATTACCTTCAGTTCCTTCAAATATGTATAAACTGTAATCAACTGTACCATCTGCATTTAATATTTCAATAAAAGGATTAGTAGCTACGGCAGTACTACCATCATTAAGTGCAAATCCAGTTTTAAAATTATCCATTCTATTGTTAAAAACAGTTGTATTCTGTATTGGATTACCATGTAAATAAAATCTATTTAAACAAGGAGCTACCCCAGTAATTGATTGTTCTTGGTCAGATAATGTATTAATTGTAACGCTTGATATTTTATAATAAGGCTTTGCATCAGTTCCACTACTGGCACTTGCTCTATATATATTAATACCAGTCATACGCTTATTCATATCATCACTATCAATGATAAACTTAGCTTTTATGCTTTTTTCTGTTTGCCCGGTAAGGTCTACAATTAAAGGAGCATCATTATCTTTAAATTTATATTCTTGTGTACCATCAAAAACTGGCACTGCTTTATAATAATATATTTTATTACCTAATGAAGAACTTGTATCTGCAATTATTTCTCCTTGGTAATTCCATGTAGTAGGATAACTAGGTTCTTGATTATCAATAAAAACATAATCATCATCTGTATTTGCAGATGCGTATGGATTAAATTGTCCATTAAAAAACTTTCTATCTTTTAAAAATTGTATAACTTGAGATTTTTCAAACAACCCCATTGCAATCCGTATTTCTTCACCAACTTGATCAAGTCTTACATTGTCCGGTTGCGTACCAGTAAAAGTTTTTAATAAAAGTATATTCGTGTAGTTATAATCTGCGAACCATATTTTCTTTGCAGTTTTTTCGTAAAAAATCCAACCATATCCATTCGTTAATTTTGGGTGTGTCCATTGAATAACTCTATCAATAACAAAAGGATTACCGCTATTTAATACACTTAGTGATTGTACAACTGAATGACCTTTTTGTTTTACTAACTTACCGCTTACATCAGTTCTGAGGTTAAGCATATTAATACAAGCGTCATTAGATATATCCTCCGGGTCTGCATTTGTAATAACACCTCCATCAAATTTTCCTATAGGTAAGATCATTAATACAATGTACCTCCAGATAAATCAGTAACTGTCATAGTCATATTACTAGCACCTTTACCAATGTGTATTTCTCTAGCTTTTTCTCTATTAGCGTAGTACCTATTTAAAAATGATACAGACTTCTTTTCATCCCCTATATCCTCAGCCATCATACCTTTTGCAAAGTCAACTAGATAGTCATGGTATATACTATCAATAATTGGCGTTTGACCAGCTTCAGAGAAATTATATGCCACCCCTACAACTTTAGCTCTACCACCTAAACCATATGCGTCCCAACTAGTAAATAAAGTATCAAAAGAACCTAATGTTGCAGACCACATACCAACTTTATCATCGTTAGTAAAAATGTCTTCATTTTGTTGAAATGTTCCAGATACATTGGATAATACCAATGTTCCAGTATCTTCATCAGAATCATCGAACTCAACAGTAGCAGTAGCGTTAGAAACTTTACCTTTTATTTGTGTACCAGCTCTAAACATTCCTGATGTCAATGTATTGTATCCTAATTTTTTATAAGCGGTAGTACTTTCTTCAATATTGTGCGGTATAGCCGTATATCTAAAATGTATTTTGCCATCTGCTTGTGGTTTAGGATATAATGCAACCTTATTGTTTTCAATAAAGTAATGTGACGGCTTACCTTGTAGTAAAGAATTAGATGCGTTCCTTCTTGGGTATTGACCATTAAACTGATCAAGAACCAATCCGTCATATTCTACATTGCCTTTTAATTCAATAAAATCACTAGGTAGCTCGTTTTTTACTACTCCAGACTCAGCGTATATAACTCTTTCTCTTTCATAACATTTAGTAAAAATAGAAAAATCTCTTTCAGCTTCTACTAAAAACTTCTTTGCTTTTTTCTTGTGTATCATATCGCTACCAAATGGTAGGATAGCTCTGTCAACTAATTCACTCCACTTCATGATATATATGCCGTTATTATGTCCATGCCATTTGAATAGGCTAAATTTGCTCGTTCCATTCTATTATCAGATTTCCAACAGATATACTCTGCAAAGTCAACAATCGCATAGTGTAAAGCACTATTTAATTCATGTGTGATATCACTGGCAACAATTACTGCTGGTTCTTTTAAAAAGAATACTGTTATATCCGCAGTAGGGGTCGGGTCTAAAAATATTTTTGTTCCTAACCTATGATAATACCCTAACTTGTCAGTAACGCTTGGAGATAAAAAACTATTTGTAATTTTCTCAAGGTCGTTAACATTTATCTCATGCCAAACAATGTCATTATTACCTTGCACAATTCTAAGAATTGCATTTCTAAATGGCTTTGCTGATAACTTTGGTATTGTACTTGCTGATTCAAAAATAAAATTGTTTATAAATGAACCAGTAGCGTCCATATTTACAATTTGATCTTCTGTTAGCTCTGTTAAAAGATTAGGAGGAACAATACTACATACACGAGATAATCCATCATTTAATGCTTTAAGCATATCCGCACTAGAAAAAATATCTTGATTTGGGTCTTCTAATCTAAATTTTAACTCAGCAATCATCTCATTAGGAGATAATCCTATTGTATTTGTGCTTGATTCGTCAGCCATCTATTATTTCTTTTTCTTTTTCTTTTTAGGAAACCCAGCTTTCATATTAGCATAAGCCTCTGGACTAATTGTTGATTTACTTTTACTACGACTAGTTCCAGCTTTTTTCCTAGCATTTATATTAGCGTATAGACCTCTTTTCTTTTTCTTTTTACTAGGTCTACCACGCTTACTTCCATATGTACCCATCCCTCTCGGCATAATTAACTTCCTTTCTTCCACTTCATAGAACTTGATTTGGTTTTAGAAGGTGACCACTTAGTACGATTTGCCCAGTAAGCTCCTGAAAAAAAGTTTTTAATGTTTTTACGGTGTCTACTCGCAAACGCTTTTCGTTGTCCTTCTGTTTGGTTTGTTTTAACCCCAGCTTGACCAAATTTGATAGTTTTGATCTTCCCATTCTTCTTGGCAACCACTATATGTGACTTCCCACCGGGGTCGTTCTTGAGCCGTTTGGGTTTGTTGTAACCCATTACCCCAGCTCGTTTTAATCTTGAATCTTTTTTTTTCATACATTTTTAATATACCCCCGAGCAGAAAATCGGGGGTAATTACTTACAACTATTCTAGTGAATAACTATTTTACCAGCACCAATGCATGTGCCGATTGCATCAGCACCATTAGAACCAGATAATGCACCGGTTGTTAAAACACCGGAATTGTTTATAGCGGTAACTACTTGTCCAGCAGTTCCACCACTAACTGCACTAGCTTCACCTCTAACTATAACCCATCCATACTTACCGTCTTCAATAGCTCCTTCTGCAATACCGTATTTACCCGGCATTGATGATGTAGCGACTGCATGTACTTTACATACATACTCAGCTCCGTCAGAACTCAATGCTATTGCGACTGGGTATCCAGCAGTAACTGCACCACTGGCTTTTGCCCAGACTTTTTGCTTTGCTTTAGGGTCACCAGCAGATTTACCAAAAGGCATACTCATATCAGTAACTCCTAATAAGACGTAGCTAAGTTTTTAATTAAACCTAGCCTTGAAGGGTTAGAGCAAGTCAAAGCTCCTAACCAAAGCATCTTAGCGATTCTAGCATCTTGGTTAACTGGCTTTTGAAAACCTTCAAACGAAAAGTTTCTTTTTCTGTGATGACGAAAACCCATGTAATTCTCATTCAAGAAATACATATGTCCAGCCGGACAATGCTCGTCTACAAAAATAGATACTCCACGATATTTCAGTTCTAAAAATCCAGATTCTCCTACAGATGCCTGAGAACCATTATACCTAACTTGGTCAGAAAGAGCTTCTTCAAGGGCATCAAAAATAATCTGAGTTGTTACTATCATTGTTGGCGAATCAGAACCTTTGGTCAATGAACCAAAAGCAGTTCTAATTTGCTTTTCAATAATATTAACAGTTTCAGCATAACTAGCGGTTGAACTAGCAACACCATCGTCTGAAGACGAAAGTGCTTTTATGTAACCACCATCCCACCAAGAGTAATTAGTACTATTAATTCCACCAAGTGTTCTGTCAGCTTTGATTATATGTTGAAGACCCACGAATTTCCCATCAGAACCGTCTCCAGTACCGTACAAAGTTTCACCATAAAGTTCTTTCATAGCTACTTCCATGTTCTTTACTTTAGCTTCTAATAGGTCAATTACACGCTCTTTACCATCGTTCAAGGCTTCTTCTTTACCACTAATTGTAATTGTTCCAAAGGCTTGTACCCAGTCATACTGTGCATCAGTAAAGACTTCACTTGGAGATGTATCTAGTACATCATATCCAGAGTAAAAACCTTTAGCAGTTTGCCTAGCATATTCAACTGGTTGCAATACTTTGTTACCACTTGCAGTTGGTTTAGAAGCACCAAGAAGTCTCATAGTCAATACATTAGATTTCTTAATGTTATCGACTAAGTTCGGTATATATTGATCTCTAGTTAGGGCAGATAAATTGTCAAAATTTAAACTCATTTATCTTTTCCTTACTTAAATATATTATACTTATCAAAAGCTATTTCCCTTGCCTCATCATAACTACCAGCTTTTTTTACCTTCACTTCGTGGTCACCACGAGCTTTACCGTCTGATTCTGGTATAGATTTAAGTTCTTTAGCTTTTGCTTCTGATTGAATTGCCTTTAATACTGAACTGTCCGAAGACCCAGAGTTCGATGCCAAAGTAAATGCATCCTCTAAGCTAGGAATGTTACGCTCTAAAGCAGTGTTAATAATTTCTGCCACTGCGTCAGGACGTTCACCTAGTTCGGGGTGATTATGGACTAGCTGGGCGATTTCAGCATCCACCGCCTTCTGCACTTCCATTTGAGCTATGCGATCCTCTAGTTGAGTAACACGATCATCCGATTTAGTGTTTACCTCTTCTGGTTCTGGTTCATTACTAGTAGACACTTCAATAGTTTCATTTAGCGATTTTAATAAAGGATGGTCATCCCCAAGCACATCTTTAAGAGTATTCATCGTATCTTCATCATTTACAACAGCGTTTATATCATCAATCTTAGCTTTGAGAGCTTTCCGTTCATCTGATAAAGTTTGTGCTTTTTGTGTATTCGATGTTTGCCATTCTTTTTTATTTCGATTATCTTCCAGAGCTTCCCTTAATTGATCGACACTATAAACTTCATCGTCAAGATGTAATTCATCCAACTGGATAAACTCTTCGTTTTCTTCTATTGAAGGTTCTAATTCAGAACTCTCTGGTTGCTCCTCGGAGGGAGACGCAGATTGTTCCTCGGTTGTTGACTCACCGACAGTTTCCGTTACAGTATCAGAAGTTTCATCCGTTGTAAACAACGCATCAGCCACTTCGCCCGGCACTTCTACACCGTAAGTTCCACCTATTACATTTTCTGAAGACATATATACTCCATTTTATTATTAAAATTTCTTATCGTTCCCATTACCAAAAAATTCAATTAACCAGTTACCTCTGGAGGTAAGTTTGCCATTTGGTCTGGATTATCTCGTAAATTCTTATAAACTTCATCTTCTGTATTGCCATATTGTCCTAAAGGATTTTCAGCGTTCTTTGCTTCTTCTTTCTGTTGACGCATCAATGCTATTAATCTTTCCTTTGCCGGTAGATTCATATGTTCAACAATATATTCTGGGTCAGTAACAATACCTAATTGTGCTAACTGCATTATCTTGTTTTCAACAAACTGTTTATTTTCTGGCATCATAGAACCAGCTCTACATCTAACATGCATATCAAAGTCAGCAAACATAATACCCATAACAGAACGCACCTCTTGATTGCCTTCCGGGTCGTAGTAAGGAACATTTAATACTGTCGTCCCAAGATTTTTAAACATAGCTATCCACATTGTACCCAGACATTGTATGGCTTTTTCTACTGCCCTTGATTTATAATCTATCTTAGTTGTACTTGCTTGGCGGTAAATTTGAGCCTGAACGCCAGATGTTACATTACTTGAGTCTTTACCTTGCGTAGCTTTATTAACACCGCTAATCGTTTCAAATACATTCTCTAATTGTTGGTAAAAGTTGAATACATAATTAGGCATAGATGCTGGTTGTTGCATCGATACTTGCCCAGCTCCCCTTTTTCGTATGATTTGACCCGGTTTATTTGTTATCTGGTCTTGTACATCTGTATTTTGGTCAACAATCCACATTGGATTAGCGGTCATATGAATATTATCCATTGTTTGACTAATAACCCTATCCATAGCAAGGTTAATGGATTTTAGCCTTCTAGGTTCTGGTTTCCCCCAAAAAGAGTGAGCAGAGCCTCCATTTTTAATATTTACAAATGGAAATGGGTGACCTATATGATTCTTTTTATTAAAGAATGGATATTTACTTTGCCCTTCGTATAACAAAACATTATTTGCAACGGCACACATTTTAATTTGTCCCGGTATGTAGTTGTCATCATCTTCTTTATAGTGACCCCTACTATATACTTCTATTAATAATGCTCTTTCTTCTAAATCTTTCATTGCGTGAGACTTGTCTTTAAAATAATTTGTCTCTTTTTTCTGCGTATCTGTTACTTGCACATAGCTATCACCAGTATTACTTTGATTCATTTTCAATGCTTCGTGCTTAGATAAATTGCTTTCAGACTGTACATACTTACCATTTTCGTACATCTCTTTTAATCTCCAAATTGGAGTAGGTGTAGCAATTAAACACCAGTCAGCATTCTCTAATTTGGTAGCAGAAGGGTTTGTATAGAAGTTAAAAGGGTCAACAACATCACAATCCGGCAGATCGTCGTCCGGATTCCAATGTACTTTTAATATTCCATTTCCATATATTAAATAATCAAGTAACCATTCAGATACTAGGTTCTGCATATCTCTAATCATCCAGAACTCATCCATTACGGCTTGTGCCGTATCTGCATAATTCTGCGATTTTTGGTCATTACCTATAGCAATAACATCAATTCTAGGCGGTCTAGAGGATAAAACCGGTATCATAGTGTCAATAGCAGACGCAATAAACTCTAATGTTATTTGGTTTTTAAATTCAGGCATATTCATGCCCTCCCAATGGTGACCCATGTATAGAGCTTCAGACTCTCGCCATATTTTTTCAGTGGATTCCCTTGCTTTTTTTGCAACTTGAAACATATCGTTAACTTTATCGATAGTTTCTTGCTCTTTTTCGCTAGGCTTATATTCTTTTTCCATGTGAAATATTCCTTATTTCCCTATTAATAAAATGCGAGTGATCTATGTCTTGTTCTTCAATCTTAATATTTAAAGTAAAATCAGTGGATTTCCTTAATATTTTAATTTTTTCTTTTAGTTTTTTTTTAATCATGCTTTTGCACAGTCAATCTCAATATCTTCATCAATATTTTTAGCAACAGAAATATCCACCACCTTTTCAATCGCTTTCGAAAAGTCGTATTTCTCTCTTTTATTGGTAGGTATTTCCATAAGGTCTTCCGCATCTATTTCCTTTTCTACCCATTTCTTATTTTTTATGTCATATATTTCTACAATCAATTTCGTACCCCAGTATAATCGTCATCCATTGCCTTTAACTTGTCTAATTCTTTTTGTAGCCAAGGCTTTGGTTTTTCCGGCTCATTTGGACTTCCAAGATGCATAAGACCATAGCGTAAAGCGTCAACTGCGTGGTCTTCACCTTTCGTATCTAAGTCTTCAGGTCTAGTTTTGCTATATGTCTGCATAGGAAATGTTTTTATTAAGTACTTGCATTGTGGGAATATTTTAAGCATAGACTCTTTACCTTCCTTTTCATTCCAATCAATATATTCCCTAACAACATTCCACCCAGAAGCACGATCATTATTTGCTCTTTGGCAAGGTATGCCATTAAATAACATAATATCAGCGATAGACATATGAGATGGCATTACACCGTCAGAGCGGTTTGTGTTTTGTGGGTTACGAATCCACATAGAAGGGTCACATATAGTACCCATATACTCTTCATCACCGCTTAATTCATTTATTTTAGATATATGCCTACTTAATTCTTGTTCTTTTTCAGCGTGTTCTCTGTATACAAAAACATTGCGGTCATTATCTACGGCTACCCATAAACAAACAAAATAGTTTCTATATCCGTAGTCAATCATTCGGTATTTATACCACGAATCTGGTATTTCAAACGGCTCTATAACATGATAATCTCGTCTAAATTTTGTAAAAAATTGACCCTCATATACATCCCAATCCCCTTCATACCACATTTTACGCATTTCTTCTGGCAGTGATTTAAGATAATTAACATAGTCCGGGTCTGTTTCTACTAATGTAGGGTTATCTTCAATCTTACTTGGTATAAATATCTTTGTTCTGCCAGAATCTTTATCTACTACAATTTGGTTTCTACCACCCTCAATAAATCTATCTTTGACCCATGCATGACCTATGTTGCCCGGATTAGTAGTAAGAAAGATTCTAGGTTTTAAACTTTTACTTGAACTTCTACATGAACTAATTAACCTTAAATAGTCCATTTCAGTAGGGATAAGAGTAAGCTCTTCTATTAATATAGAACTGTATTCGTGTCCAAGATACTTTGTGTAAGCCTGATCTTCTGATAAGTGACCAGTTCTAAACTTTGCACCAGATGGAAATCTAAATTCAGCCGGGTTACCGGTTACTTGCACTCCCATAGTACGATAAAAATACCTAGCTCTATCAATCCAGTCTCTAAGGTCATCATAATTTCTACGAACAACTAATGCTCTATAACTTGGATTTGTTATATAATCTGGATGTACCAACCATGCCATACCAGCCATAGTTTTACCACCACCCCTTGCACCTCCAAATAATATTTCAAACGCATCAACTTGCAAGGCAAAAGTTTGCTGACCGGGGTGTGGTTGCCATATTACATTTTGACTCATTTACGTTTCTTTTTAAATCCGGTTAATGGGTTAATGGATAATTCTTCATACCATTTCATAACTTTTTCTATTTCTTCTTGATGTTTAGCCTCTAAAGCGTTTACTCTGCCTTGTAATTCTTCTACATTTCGCTCCAAGAGTTCAATTTTGTGTGCAGTATTATAGTATAGACCGCACAACGAGCCGATAAGTATAATGCCGTTAATTGCATAGCGAATGTTGAGCCTAATAATATAATTATCATCAAGTCGATCCATCTTAATCGATTTAGCATCTGCCTCCAAGCCTAAGCCTCGGCTGGTTTGTTTTTAATTTTTTCTATTTTAGGAGCGGTCTGGGACTCTTTTGTAATACTTTTTTCGGGTAAGACTATGACCCCCGGGGTAATATCGCCTTCTATCTTGAGTTCAGATGCTTTTAAACTTGGAGCGATCCGGTCAATAAGAATGTTAATAGCTTTTACATGGTTTGGATGCTTCTCATCCATAGCTATATTAAATAGTTTTTGTAAAAGGTCTGGGGTCTTAGGGTGATTGCGTATCCACTCTCCCCAGTGGGTTGCGTTCTTTTTTATAGGAGGTTTCTTAGGCATTTGCAACCAACTTTACTATTATGTATATAGTTAATAAAATACTGATATATACTCCTATTGCTACTAATTCATG
>CAACVD010000279.1_pt1 | contig 24321 bp, 27 predicted proteins | sample 2381771 | NCBI WGS metagenome assembly CAACVD01 (sample SAMEA5211965, study PRJEB30684) | marine metagenome | biome: Marine; feature: Epipelagic; material: Water | collected 2015-10-15 | depth 15 m
TGGTTCTGGTTCTGGTTCTGGTTCTGGTTCTGGTTCTGGTTCTGGTTCTGGTTCTTTTGGTTGAGGTTTTTTTATCTCAATATTCATACTATCTTTTAACTGCTCTAATTCTCTTTTAATTCTACTCTTTGCTTCGGCATCTTTTTTATTACTATTTAGTCTGTCGTTTTGTTGTTTTTCTGCTTCTTTCATTCTTTTTTTTTCTTCCTGTAATCTTTTTTTTTCTGCTTTTTTTTCTTCCTCCTTCTTTTTTTTTCTTGCCTCGGCTGCTTTTTTGCGGCCCTCATCCATTTTTTTTCTCTGCTCTGCTGTAATTGTCCTTTTGGGTTTAGGTTTGTCAGACATAATAAATATATATATATAATATAAATGAAGAAAATAAAAAACGATACCGAACTATTAATAATATTAATTGAAGAAACTATCAGTTTAAAAAATGAAATCAAAAAGTTAAATAATAAAATACACAGTAAATATTATGAAGTAATTAAACTTCACAAAAAAAATACAAATGGATTATTAATTAAAGAAAGTAGAGGAAGAAAAATTTTACATACTGATGACTTTTATAATAATTTATATCCTACACAGGGTTATATAACATTTGATTAGGCGGTTGTACCTCCTGCTTGTACGCTTGATGGACTAAAATCACCACCTATAGACATTTGTTGAGGTGGTTTTGGTTTGTCTGGTTGTTTGTCTGGTATAGCACTAGATGTCGCACTAGCTACCGCACCTGCGGCCCCTAATGCTAATCCTATTAAGTCAAGGCCTGGAATAGCATCTAAAATACCTCCTGCTGTTTCTTCTCCTGACACCTCAGCTGCTGTTGATGCGGCTTTTGCTACTTTACTTGCTTCACTTGCTACACCGTCTCCCTCGTCTGCGACATCTGCTGGAGTTCTTATACTTTCTTGACCTAATCGTCTTGGTGCTTGTAAAGATTCTGGGGACTCGTCTGTTCCTCCTGCTTCTGGTACTGCTTCTCTAGGTGGTGGTCTTGCTCTTTGTGGTGCTGGTGCTGGGTCAGCACTTGGTGCGGCTTCTGCTGGTTGTGCTGCTGGTGCTTCTTCTGCTGGTGCTGGTTGAGTTGCTGGTCTTGGTTCTGCTGGGGCATCATCTGTTTGAGTAGCAGTTTGATTCGCATCAAATTTACTTTGTAATTGTTTTGCTCTATTATCAAATCTTTCTGCCTCTTTTCCAAATGCTTTTTTTGGTGTATCTCTTTTTGGTATTGGAGCTCTCAAATTTTCTGGTTGTTCGGTTTCTCTTACAGTAGGTCTATCTTGTACTGCTTTTCTTGCTCTTTTACCTCCTCTACTTCTTAATAGTTGATTTTTTAAATTATTATGATTTTCTAATAATTGTTTAACTTGTTTTTCTCCTTGTCTTTTAACTTCATCTACTAACCCCTTTTGAAGTTTTTTTCCTTTGAATTCATTGACTAATTTTCTACCCTCTAAATAAAGATTTGCGGTACTAGATGTAGCATTTCCTAAATTATCCAAAGTATTTTTTACATCATTGTCTTTAGTATCTCTATTAGGATTTACTAAACCACTTATACTACTTGCTAAATTATTATAATCACTATGAATTTTATCAAACTTATCTAAATTATCTTGAACGATTGACATTGTATATTATAAATAAATATATAAAATATTAAATATTAACTATTTTTTTTTATCCTTTTTTTTTATATCACTTAATTTAGTACCTAAAATTTTATTTCCGACAACTCTTATATTTTGTTCTTTTCTATACTCCATATATCTTTTCGCCATACTTATAGCACTTTCTTTGCTATTAAAAGTTTTATTAATTATTTTACCATCATCTATTTTTTTTAGTTTAAATTTATCACCATCTTTGATAACTTGAAAAGGCATTTATATTAAGTTATATTTTTTTTTAATAAATCTAACAATCTATATATATGGTATATACATTATTTAAATTAGATGTTGAACCAAAAACTATTATTGAAGTTGGTACACATTACGGAACTGAAGCAATAGCACTCAAAAGAAAATACCCTAAAAGTAGAGTTATAACATATGAGGTTGATACAGAAAAACATAAGCGTATTTTAGACAATTTTAAAAGGAATAATAGCGACATTACATTTAAAACGATTGGTCTTGGAAATGAAGAATCAACCAAGACATTTTATAAATTTACAGGTTATGAAAATGACGGAGCTGACTCATTATATCCAAGACATAATGGACAAATGAAACCAGCATATAAAGTGCCTATAACAACATTAAAAAAAGAATTAGAAAAAGAAGAAATAGACAAAGTAGATTTATTATGTATGGATACTCAAGGGAGTGAGTTAAGTATATTAAAAGGTCTAAAAAATAGACTGAGTGATATATCTAATATCATTTTAGAAATCCCTTCTGTTAAATGTGATACATCTTATTTTAAAATTCCTAAGGGTTTAGATAGTGTTTATAAAGGTGCTGGGAGTTCAAAAGAAATAATAGAGTTATTACATTCTTATGACTTTGTAGAAGTAGTACGAAGAAAAGAAAACGATTTAGAGGATAATGTATTATTTAAAAAAGTCAATAGACATAAATTTGATTGTGTTTTAACTGCTGTTAATGATAATCCGTTATATTTACAATACATACCAAATTTTATTAAATCTTGGAGTATCCTTTTTCCTGAGATAGAGATTAAAATAATTTTGATTGGGAGTGAGATACCAAAAGATTACGAAATTTATTCTAAATATATTACTTTGTTTGAACCTATTGAGGGTTTAGATACTGCTTACATAGCACAAAATATTAGAATTTACTACCCTTCTATTATTAATAAAACAGGAGTTCTAATTACTGATATTGATATATACCCATTAAACAGAAAATATTTTACAAATAATATTAATCATAATACATTAGAATCTAGTTTTATATCTTTCAGACCTTTGGGTTGTGTTGGAAATAATCAAATAGCGATTTGTTATAATATGGCCAGTTCTTCAATGTGGGGTAAAGTTAATGGATGTAAAAACATTGATGATATTAAAAAAAAATTAATTGTTAATTATCCTACTAATTACGGACAATATATGCCTGACCCCTTAGGATGGTTAAAATATGGTTGGTTTAAAGACCAAGAATTATTGTACGAAATGGTAATAAAAAGTAATGTAAGAATTAGATTTATTGGGGATGATAATTTTAATAGAATAGATAAATTAAATCAATCCATTGAAAAAATAGCAATCCTACAACCTAATATAAAAAAGGGCATTTATGGTGATTTTATACCATTAAGACCAGACCAAGAAAATTTTGAGATTATAAATAATATGGTAGTTAATTCTATCTAAAAATAATATAAGTAATATATAAAATGTTTGGGATTTATTTACCAGTTGATGAAGGTTATTTTTTACATTTTCAGGGATTACTTTATTCATTAAAAGATTTATTAGATGTAGAGCATAAAGTTATTATAGTTGATATTGGTTTAAGTGTTCGTAATACAGAGATTTTATATAAGCATTTTAAGTGGTTAAACTTTGAGATATTAAAGATAGATTGGACTAGCGATGATAAAAAAACTTATAGATTCAAAGTAAAAGCAATTGAGTTAATGTTAAATAGTAGTTTTGACTATACAATGTTGCTAGACAGTAAAAACCATTTAAAATCAAAGTTGTCATTTATAATATCTCTATTAGAAAAAAGTCCAGTATTAATACAAGATATTAGCCCCTATTTAGAAAAAGATTGGACACATAATACAGCATTAGAATTTATGGGAGTAAGTGAAAATGAAAAAATTTTAAATAGTAATCAATATCAATCTAATAATCCTGTATTTGATAGATTAAAAAGTATTGATATAATGAAGGATATTGTAAAATATGGGATGAATGATACAGCATTATGTCCTATAGGTTCTAGTAAATCATTTGAAGGAGATTCAAGACATAGACAAGACCAAAGCGTTATAAGTGTAGTTTTAAAATTACACGGTGTAAAACCTACTTACGAATTGTATTCAAATTATCATAATACTATTCATACTTAGGCACGAGAGAAAACAGAGGCAGTTATTGTAGCAGTAGCAGTAGCAACTAATTGAATATCATTTGCTACAACATCTTTTAATGCTAAGACAGCTTGATTATTACTACCAGAGGCAGGGTCATAAGGATATATTGACTGAGAATAAATAAAAGACCCAGAATCACCCCTTAAAAATACTCTTATTTCATCGCTAGTGGTTGATGATATATAGACGGTATTTTTAGTAAATGAACTTATAGAAACAGTTGAGGAAGTAGAACCACTTGAAACAGAGGCACTATTAAAAAGATTACCAGAAGAACCATTAATTGTAGAACTAGAAGAAACTTGTAAAGTACCAGCAACGGATGAAGCAATACTTGATAAACTACTCTGAGCTGTTGAATCACTAACTTGTAAAGTACCAGATAAACTAGAAGTATTAGAAACAATACTTGATAAACTTGATTGGGCTGTAGAATCACTGACATTTAATGTACCGGCTAAACTAGAGGTATTAGATTCAATAGATGTTAAAGTAGATTGAGCAGTTGGGTCACTAACTGTTAATGTTCCAGAGGTAGTAATAGCAACTGAGGCGTTAGTGAGTTCCATTTGTGGAACACCTGTAGAATTAGTAGGAAGTAAAGTATTTGAGATACGAACCATTTTATACTTTACTAATATTTAAATTTTAAAAAAAACAAATTTTTACCACAAAATACGCAATGCGTGATAGGCAGGACTGAAAGGGTCATCTACTGCCCTTGAACCATCTTTTTTTTTTATACCAGACATACGAGTTCTAAAGTTTTTTCTTCGTGCTGAGTCGCCGTGGTCTAGAGATTTATATAATCCTGTTCTATCTTTAAAATGTTCGTTTGCTGGTGCTTTTCTATTTCCAAAATGAACTGTTTTTTTTTTGCCGTCTTTTTCTATTACTACCATTAATTTTTTATCTGGTTTAGTACTTTTTTGATAATCATATTTACCGACTTTAACCATTTATATTTAGTTACATTTAATTTACAACAAATAAATTTACTGTTTCTAATTCTTCTAATTCATCATTATGTTCTAAATTAAAAACAGCGGTTGATAAATCTTTTCTACACTCACTAACCAAATACTCTAAAATGTTTTTTATACTAGAAGCCATTTCAATATCATCTAAAAACTCATCTATTTTCCTACTCAAAGCATAGGCACATACAACCGACTTTTTTAACTCATTTATTTGATTGGTTAATTTTCTATTTTTTGAATCTAGTTCGTTAAATTTTTCTTGTGAAGTTTTAGCTAATTCTAAATATGACTGTTCTGTAATTTTATTATTATCAATTTTTATATCTCCCATATACATATATAATGTTAGGAGAAAAAATTTTAAAGATGAAACCTAATAATGATAAATATGATAATATACAAAAAAGGGAAAAACTAACCGAAAAAAAACATAGGGAAAATATGAGAGTCAATTTAAAAAAAAGATTAAAACAAAGAATGAAATAAATTTTGTGTCAAGGTAAAAACACAAACGGACACAAACGGACACAAACTAATAAAAGTTTTTATTTGGATATTCAATTAAATTGACTGAAGCATTTATAAAAGTAAATTGTTTAGAGTTTCCTTGTGGATTAAACTCCATATAAAACTCTTGTAATTCATCTATTTTTATATTTAAATTTTTCCAGTTTTGCTCTATGTTTTGGTTATCATCTACTCTAGATGTAAAAACATTTTTAAAAATATTATTTCCTGTTGTGTTAATGATATTATGATTTACCATTATATCTATTTGTGGTGTATAATTTCCACAGCATCCACTTAAATGTATATCTTTAATTAGTACTGTTTTATTTTTTGGTACAGCATATTTTATAGTATTACTTTCAACTTTTTGTTTATCTATAAATTCTTGTAGTCCAAAATTTCTACTAACTAATGAACTATAAATTGCTATGTTTCCAAGATTATTATTATAATCATATAATGAATTATCTTGTGTTATAAATGCCGTAGCACTATTTACCCTTAAAAATGTATTACTAGTTAAAACAGGGGTTGTTGAGTCAATACTATCAGTTTTAACTGTTTCAGTTATTTCATTTCCTAGACCATCTAAACCATTTATCTTAATTTTTAAATCAGTGTCAAAAGCACTAGAACTATCAACAAGTAATGTGGTAGGTGATACCATACTAAAATATGTTATAGGTGTTTCTGTATTCCAAAAAGTAGTTTTACTATTTAGTCCGCTATCATATTTTAAAAATCCTCTTAAACTTTTGTACTCGTGATTTTTAACTCTGTCTAAAGTGGTATCATCATAAAACTGATTATTATGTCTTACATTTAAATTAACAGGATTATTTATAATCTCTTGTTGGTGTGCGTGAGTGTTAAATTGACTGTAATATAATAAACTGTTATTAATACTACATACAGCATTAGAGGTCAAGCTTTCATTTACTAATTCTACTCTAAATTTTTGACTCTTAATGGGTATTGTATCAATTACCGTTTCTTGTGGATTTAAATGTTTTGTAATGTATTCTATTTCTTGACTTTTATCAGTCGGAGTAAAAAAATATTTTTGTATAATTTTTGCGTTAGATGTTGAGTTATTAGTTATCTCATTTCTGATAGTGTTAAAATTACCACAGTTTATATACACATTAGACCCTATACTATCTGGTATAGTTATTGTAGAATTACTATTTATAGTATAATTTTTATTAGTTAATAGTTTTGGTTTAACTGGTTGAAATGAAACATTTTCATTTTTTACTAAAAAACTATCTACAGAATATGGTCTTGTCAAAGCATCACTATAAGCACTTTGTAAAGGGTTAGGATGGTTATAATTACTAAATGACATTGATTATTATATATATTATATATTTTATAAAAAGATGAAAAACTCATATTAATTAAAAAGTCATTTCAACACCATTCTGTGAGATTACTAAAACCTTTGATACAGAAGGATAAAATAATAGGTCTTTTTCTCCTACTTGATTAGGATTAGCGGCCTTTCTAGCGGTTGAATCATAATGAATTTCAAGAGGTGTTTTTTGGACTACTCCACCACCTAATACTCCTCTGTTGCCGTTTCTGTATGAAACTCCGATATAATTGAATCTACCACAGTATGAGGTATAACCCTTGGTTGATGATACTAATTGACCATCAGCTTGTAATTTGGTTTGACTCCAAGAATTATTGGAAACTTTAAGACCATCATTACTGTTATATAATGAGTTAAGATAATACAACTGAGCGTTATTTGATACTCTTCTGTCAAAGATAAAAACACCGTTTGACCTGTGATTTAATGAAACATCTCCCAAAGATTCAGATACTTGGTTACATACAGGATTAGAACCATCGGCACTCAATGGAGCTTGTACTTGTAAAAGTTTTTGAAGTTCTCTATTCTGTAAATTTAATCTTACTAATGAATTAGTAGCAGTACCCACAGCATTATTTACGAGTGACTGTTTAATTAAATATGTTTCAAATAAATTGTATGTTCTAGCATTTGTTTTGAGTTCATCAAATAGCATTGCCTCTAATTCCTCATTTTGTTGTATGTGAGTAGTAATAAGTTCGCAGGCATCTAGATTGACATCACAGTCAGCGGCTACTAATCCTGTACCTGTACCATTAAAAGCCCAGTTTCTACAATCTGAATCAAATTCAATAGATAATTGAACATCTCTACCTTTTAATAGATGGACTGGGAGTGATTCGTGTCGTAAAAATGATAATCCAAGCATATGAAGAGGTATCATATATTTAGAGTTAGCACTATCTGTTTTAGAGAGTACATTACCAGTACAGACGAAACTATCAGCCGCTGTGTTTCTTACTGGTAATTGAGTATGATTAAGAATTTCTACACCGCTATGCGTAGCAGTTTTGAAATCTTGACTTAAATTGACAATACTAAAAGCACTACCTAAAGCAACATTTTGAAAGTCAAGCATACGAGCAGGACTATTTTTAGCATATAGTCTGTTTGTTTCTGGATAAGATGGATTTTCTAAATTAGTAAGTTCTTTACCATCAATAGTCATAGAACATCTTTTAACACAACCTAAAACACCATTAACAATATTAAGAGCAATATTTGATGATGTATTAGTTGAGGCACTGGCTTGACGAGGTTGAACCATAATACCACTATCTTTAGTAAGTAATCCTACCTTTGGTATTTCAAAAATAACACGATTAAAACTACTAGATTTTGTATTAGGTGGAGTTCTTATAGTATTCATTACAATCTCATTTTCAATTGGGTCATCTTCATTGGTTAAACCTAGACTAAAATATTCATTGAGGTCAGTCATAATTTTTTATAATATATATAAATATATATTTTTTAAAAAAAAAATAAAAACTAATTAATTAAATTTCCTATTCTTTTATAATTATTTCTAATTTAGCATCTGTTAATTCTGTTGCTTGTGAGTTGTCTTTTGCCCTTTTAATCTTTACATTTATTGAGTTTAATTTTAATGGATTTACATTGTTTAAAGAAAGTTCTTTTAATTGTGGAGGATAAATTGACCTTATCATCTCAGCACTATTAACATTATTAATACTACCACTAAAAGCATTATTTACTTGAAAAACAATAGGTCTAGTAGTCCCTATATTATTATTTACAGACTCAGTAGATTGATTGGCTTTTATTGGAAGATTTGATAATTCAATATTATAATTTGTTGTATCTCCGTAAAGTTCGGTTATACCAAAATCAGTTGTTTGAACTCTATCCCATCCATTTGGATTAATTGCGACAATTTCATTATTACCTAAAACTTGCTGTAAATCATCTCCCAAATCAGTTAAAGAATATTTTAATAATCCTACTGTATCTCTATTATCAACAATTGATTGAGTACTATCATAAATATAATTTCCTGACACATCCGCCCAGCCTATCTCTTCTGCTCCTCCTGTTGTTCTACTTCTTCCATTTTCACAGAAGGCATAAAAAGTTGGTACGAAACCACTATAATAAGGTTGTACCATACTTCCGCTCTGTTCATACTTAAAACATTGACTAATTAAAGCTTGTGGTAATTCATAATCAACAGATTTACTGTCAAAGATAACATTATTTAACTGGTTAGGGGTAGTAATATAATCTTGACTTGTTAAAATATGATGTATTCTAAAATAAAATTTATTAGCTGTTAAATCAATTGGGTTTTCTTCATTTTCATAATAAATACTTACTCCGAATCTTTGATTTTCATTAATAGAATTTATTTCAACATCGTATAATTTTACCATACTTTGTAAATTTGTACTTCCTATATCTGTACCATAATAATTACCATATACTTGAAGTCTAGAAGGAGTATTTTTATCTGGTGTATCTAATCCCCCATCGTCATATCTTTCAACTACTTGGAATCCAAAAAATGATTTTGGAACTTGTGCTAATCCATCACTAGTAGCAACACAACCTAAATTATCATTGGTACTTTTTTGTGCTTCTACATCACTAGTCCTCAAGAAACAACAACCTATTTGAGTTTGTGTAGTATTTTCTTTATCACTGTCAAACATATTAAAAAATATATTCCCTTGAAGTTTAGAAATTTTTTCGTTGTCGTGTCTTCCAAAAATTAGAGGATTTACGGCACTTTGATTCATTGCCCATACAGGAGCTTCAAGAATTGAGGGATTTGAATTTTCTAAATTAACACTAGCATTGACACCCACTCTAATTGCTGTTGATACATTAGATGTTGGAGTAAATGAAACATTTTTATTCCTATACTCTGCCTCTGTACCTTTTCCTATAAAATCACTAGTTTTAAAGTTAGGAGATAAACCAGCAAAAATCCTGTCATTTTCATTACTAATACAAAATTTATAAGGTATTCTAGGTTTAGATGAGTCATTATTATTAGCAGTAATAGATGCTTTCGCTTGTGTCTGTAAATGGTCTAAAAATTGTCTTTTACTGTAATTACCTTTTTTAATATCAACAGTAAGATTATTTAAGTCATTATTATTGACTAATGATGAGTCAGTATTATGTAATACAAATGCCTTTGATGAATCAGTAGCACTATCAATAAATAGTTTAAATGATTGGTCTTGTGATATTGTAATAGGTGCTTTTTTTAACTCAGCATTATAAAGACATACTTTACTATTTTTAGGGACTTCTAATGGATTATCAAAATACTGACTAAAATTTGGTGCCGTATCATTACTAAAATTAGTATTTAAATTTAAATATACCGATTGGCTCATAGTTTATAAATAATATATATATTAAAATATTAAAAAATAAATTTATTTTCTGTTATATTTATCTTGTTCGTTTGGTGTATATGTTTGACCCATTGCTCCTGCTAATTGTAATTTTTGTCTAAGTGTTGGATTTTCATCTAAAAAGTGCGTTATATAAATATGTCTAAGCATATTACACGATAGATTTTTATCTGTTAGGTCTTTTGATACTCTTTTTAATATATTAGTTAAATTAGGTTGTGTTAATTCTTTACCTCTACTCATTAAAAAAAATTCACCATCTTTATTATATTTAGTAAAGTATCTATACAATAGAGCAATTAATTTTGGATTTTCTACCTTAAACATTTTTGTACCTAAATATTTTGCTGTCTTAAATTTATTAAATACAAAAAAAAAGGATGGATTTGTATCCATATCTTTTAGTATTATATAATTAAAATTTGAGGGTAAATTTTCTTGGTTATCTCTGATTACTTTACAATCTAAATAATTACCTATACGAGCTGGAGGCATAAGACAATATAAACTAAAAATTAGTAAATTCCTAAAATCATTTGGTTTTATATCTGTTTTGTCAAATGAGTTATCAACTTCTTTTTCTACTTTATCTAAAAGGTCTTTAAAATTTATCCAGTTTTCGTCTTCTTTTTTACTCTTTACATTATCTAGTTGATTATTATCTCTCTCAATAGTTAATTTTTTTACTGTATCACTCCATAATTTTTTAGTTGATAAAGGGGCATCTATCATAATAATTAATTTATTAATCATATTTATTGTACTATACATTGTATTTTTAGAGTAATCGGTTTCTTTAAATTTTTCTATAACATTATCAGGATTGTTGATAAACCCCAAATTGAGATTTTTAATATCGTCTTGATAAATTTTTTCAATCCTTTTAAGAGCAGTTTCAAAGGTTTGAATAGTACTTTTAGAGGCATTGGGACTAAACTCTTTATATAAGTCGGTAAATTGTTTTTGACTAAATGTATAAAATTTGGCTTGAATCATAATTATATATATAAGATATATATTTTCGTTTTAAAAAAAAATCTCATATATATTATATATATAATTAAAAAATGTTTGAATATCCTGTAATGTTAAAATACATAACTTATAAATTTTTGGTTGATAAAAATCCCTGTTCTATAGTTAGGATAGGTAATGTAGAAGGTAATTCTTTATTAGATACATTTGACCCTCAAATTTATACTAATGCTGGATTTTATGGAGAGATAGAAGAATTAGGAAAATGGAAAGAATTATTTATAGAAGGAATAAAAGAAAGTGATTTAATTTCTTATGTTGTATCTTGTCCTAGTTTTTTTACTAGTGTAGGTGATAGTTTAACTAAACTAAAAATATATAAACCTTTTATTCCATATTTAGAATTTCCAGAATTTTATTTAGAATTTTGGAAAATACTATCACATAAAAACCAAAAAATAGGTATTGTGAGTAGTATGTATAAAGATATAATGGAACAAGTACCAAAAATGAATAAAATTTATCCAGATTTTAATATTAATCCAGATTTATTTGTAGTAGTAGAAAGTTATAACACTTGTAATGAAAATAAACCAGAAGGACATAAAAATTGGTTTGATACATTTGAAGATTTAAAAAATAGAGTATTAGAACATAAAGATGTTAAACACTGGTTTTTATCTTGTGGTTGTTATGGAGTACCATTACAGCACGAATTAAAAAAAAATGGTAAAAATTCTTTATATGTTGGAGGTTTATTACAATGCTTATTTGGTCTTTTAGGTAAAAGATGGAAAGATAGACCAGAATTCTCTTCCCATCAAAATATACATTGGAAAAAAATTGAGTATTTAAACTTAGAAACATTAAAAAATTTAAAAAAAGTTGAAACAGGATGTTATTTATAGTAGGTAGGTAGGTACATATAAATAAACTTTTTATACATTTCATATTTTCAAAAAAGTAAAATTTATATTTTTTAAAAAACACCTACCTACCTACCTACCTTTTTTTATTTTTTTTATCTTGATACCATTAAATCACTGTAATTGAGTGTTGCGTGGTATTTGTAGAAGTTATTAAATGTTTGTGTCTGTCCCCTAACATTTGAGTCTGTATGAGGGTCATTTGTTTTAACTGAAGACTCAACCTCAATTTGTAATAAATCTTGACTGAAATTAGTTGAATAACCATCAAAACCATATTTATATGATACACCGATTGGTTGTAAATTTCTAGTAGTAAAATTAGCTTTACTTGTTTTATTTCTGTCTAACTCGCTAAGATACTGGGCTTCGGCACTAATACACGAATGATAGGGAGGATATTCATTTTGTATAGCAACGCAATTGTGGAAAGTTGGTTCAGCATTATTAAGATTATAACCTGTTGAAATATCAGCGGTAGCATTAATATTAGGAGCCGCTGTTTTAGTTTCAATAAATCCCCAGTTGTATGGAAATGATAAACCATTTTTAGCAGTTTTATATTTCTGTTGTCCTACGAGTTGGTTTGTTGCTTGTCCATCAGATTCAAAATTATTCCTAGTATCGCTATTTGGTTGAGCGACCATTAAAACATTATCTAACTCTTGGACTTGTGGTGAGTATCCTATAACATCTCTTGAAGCTTGTATAATTTGTAAGTTGTTAGATATTTCAGTAAAATCAACTTTTGAAAATTCTCTCATCATAGCATCATTACCCATCATATATGTACCGAAAAGTTCAACATTAGTTAAACTGATAGAGGCGTTATCATCAAGTTTATTTTGATTGGAATTATCAAGGTTAAATAAAGAGTTTTTAGTTGATGATAAATGTAATATAATTTCAAGACCTCCGACAGCATCTAAATTAATTTTATCATCAGCATCACTTAATAGACCTAAATCTAATCTAAAAGCGACTGGAACGCCATCGCCTCCAGTTTCTCTAGTTAATCTACTCATACTACCAGCACTTGTGGAACTTTGAATATTCATAACATTTGGAATACCTACATTTAAATCATTACCACTATGGTAAGAGGCCTCTTTTAATTTAGCGGTTTGGTCGTAAAATTGATTTGATTCAAGTAGTAAATTACCTCTTCTTGAAAATACTTCAATCTTTTGAAATAATGCGTGGGCCCCACAAACTGAATCCATTGAAAACTCTTTTGTAGAACCTGCGGCTCCTTTACTATCTGTAATATCACTAACTTTATACTCAGTAGTCCCAGTAGTATTAAAATTGACATTAGCACTAAATACAACATCATCTAAAACAGTATTTCTTTGGGCAGGTACTAAAAATCTGATGACATCTTGACCGGCTCCAAATTCATAACCAGATGAAATATTATTTAATGGTTGGATTTGAAAAAATCGCTTTCCCATAGACATAGCTTCACTCATATTTTATATAAACTATATATACAAAAAAATTAAAATAAAAACATATATTTATTAAATTTATCTTATTTTACTTATTCATCATTTTCAGTATTTTCTTTATGACATTCACTATTAACAATACAACAAAATCTCATTTTACACTTTAATTTATTTAAAAACTCCGCTATTTCTCGTACCATTTTAATAATTCCCTACATTTTATTTTTCAAATTTATTGGGTTTGTGCCTGTGTAGTAGGTCTTGTGCCTTCTTCTGCTACTAGGTCTATTTCTTCATCTTCTAAATAATTAAATATTGCGTTTGAGTTTCTTTGTACCATTAATAAGAAACTGCTACTATCTCCTAAAACTGTATCAATAGGTTTTGTACCATCAGCATTTATTATATTAATCATTACAGTATTAACTATTTTATTTTGTTTGATACTAAATGGAATAGCGGTACTACTAAAAATAGTATCATTACTGCTAAACTCTTTATCAACGAATCCTATAATTGCTCTTTGACTGTTTGATTCATCTAAATAATTACTTGGTATTAAATCAGTTTCTATTAAAAAGTAGTTTTTACCTCCTGATAAATCAGGCAAAGTAGAGGCGTTAAAAAACTGTGATGTAGTTAATATATAAATATAGTTATAATTTCTATCAAAAATCTCTGGAATAATTTTTTGAGTGTAATCAGAAACATTTTTTAAACTAAATGGCGGTATAGTGGGTATAGGTTCTGTACTTGATAAAACTCCCACCTCATCAAAAGTTTCAATTGTTGTACTTCCTGCGTTATCTTTAGACATCATATCACCTAATCCTGATAAACCTACTTGTAAAGATGAACCATAACTATTATGTGTAATAAAACCTAACATTTTAGATTGAGGGTCAGATAGATGATGAGGAGTAGTATATCCTATTTCTTTTTCTGTTAATTTTCCTAAATCTTCATAACTAAAACCAAGACGAGCCCATAGCGACCCATCCCACGCCTCTTCCCCCTCTTTATCGCTATCATAATAAAAATCGTGTGGTAAATAATCAAGAGCCCATTGATAAACCCAGTACTCAGCAGTATCAGTTGCGTGTGTCGCCTGTTGTGTTATTAAATCCTTATATCTTTGAGTCTGTTTAATTAGGTTGTAATCAAAAGATAATATAAAATTACCACTGGTAGATTCTTGGGGATATGCTTTAGAGTTCTGAGTAAATTTAGCGGCTTGATTTCCTATAGCACTTGCTGGAGTAGCACTGTCCCCCCCTGCTTCTCCTGTAATAGATGGTATCCTGAAAGGTTCGCTAGTATTAGAAAAACTGAATCTATTTTCATTATTAAAAACTACATTAAATGTCCTAGTACCATAAGTTCTTGCTGTTTCATTTCTTACTTGAGGCATTTTTGGAAATGGTACTTTACCCTCATCAAATTTAGTAGGAGAGGTATTTTTTAACTCATCAAAAAAAGATTGTTGTACGAGTTGAGTCCATCCTATAATTTCTACATTTTGGTCGGCATCTCCCCCACCTGTTCTTTTAAAAACACTACTAAACCATCCTATATTTTCATTAAATGTATCCACTGGCCCAACATCATATAAAGTTGCTCCTCCTGTATTTGATTTTACATATTGACTAGTAATAGATATATCTGGATTAACAAGAGTATCAGCACCTAAAATAGCGTCTGCTTCACTTGATAAAGATTTAGGAATCAGTAAATTATCGCATTTTTCAATAGCGGTTAATGAACTATCTGTCCTATCAGTTAAATCTCTATCTACTTTTAAAATTTCTTCTGCTGTTTTACTTCTATCACCTAAAACATAAGCTTTTACTTCATCAGTAATTATCCTTGCCTTTTGTAAATCTAAAAAGGCTATACCTTCTCCAAAACTAGCACTACTTGTTAATACATCTTTACCGAATAAAGGTTTATTAAATTGATAATTAGTTTTACCTATTGCGTCAAATTCAGAAGAACCACCGATACCCCTTACAGAAAATCCAGCAAATGTCGCCCCTCTTGTGTCAAATTGTTTAGTAAATGTACCTCCACGATTAAAAATATCGCTAAAATTTCTATTGTCTGTACCATCAAATACTATATTTTGATTCTCATCTCCTGTCAATTGAGAGCCATTTAATTGATTAGTTATTTCTAATGCTAAAGCATTTACATCATATTGACCGGCTTTAATTTTAAAATTTGCTGTTTGTGGAACACTTTTATAAATATTAAAATCATCAGAAATTTTTAACTGGGACATTTGAACTCCGATATAAGGACTGTTAAAATCTCCTTGAGTTTTAAAACTATATTTACCTCCATAGGTTCTTAATTCTGTTTCGCTAAAATCAACACTAACTGAAGAACCAGCTACAGTTAATTTTAATAATAATCCCTCTGGGTCTGGTACTTGATGATATTCAGACCAAGTATTATATTCATAAAAGTCATTACCTGTTTCAGCATATCTTTTAATTGATGCTGGTATATATAAACCTGTTTTTATGTCTATATCAAAATCTTCATCTATCGTTATAGTATTAGAATTTAACCCCCTAATATTCAAGTAAGATTTATATAATGATACTTGGTCGCCTGTGTTTAATTTTATAGGGTTTTTTAGGGTATATAATAATTGATTATTAGCGTTTGTTTCTATTTTAGCAAATTTTTTATTTAAACTTAAAATATATGTATCAGTGGGCAATTCTACTGGTTGCGGTGTATCTTGTTTTTTAGACATTTTTATATATAATATATACATTTTAAAAAAATCAAAAATTAACTATTAAATCATTTACATTACTACCTCTACTTGACCTGTTGAAGCATTAGCTTTAAGAGTTCTAATATGATTTACATAAATATGGAATAATTTTGCTTTAGTGTTTCCAGCATCTGATGAAGTATATCTTAATTGTGGTTCGCTATCAAGTAGTTTATATGATGAACCAAGAGGGGCTAACATAAGAGGAATATTTACAGGATTAGTTAAAGGTTTAGAGTTTCCGTTAATAGTATCGTTTAGGCATCTTGCTTCTTTAATAGGTCTTAACGCCATTTGTAATTGTTGATAATAAATACCATTATCATTTGAGTTATTCTTTTCGTTACTAATATTGACTTTTCTATTAGGTATCAAAAACTGTCTTACTTGATATTGATAATCGTAAGAAACTCCGTCCTCTAATTGTGGATAAACTAGAGAGTTTATAGCACCACCAGCAGTAAATGTTTCTAAATTATCTTGAATACAGGGAGCAGTAAAAATTGATAGAGCCCGAGTCATTGAGGCAGGAATATTTAATATACTATTTTTGAGTGCTGATGCTTGAGATAATTTATTAAGTAAAACAGATTTATAATTAATACCATTATTGACAGCAGCTCTGAGTGCCTGAGGATTAGAGGGGATAGTTTCTAAAACTCTAAGTTCTACTTTACTAATATTAAATTTGGGTGTAATTTTACCAAATCTAATTGAACCACCAGCAGTAGTATTAGCAGTAGCCGCATTAAGATTAATCTTTAATTGATTAGTATCAATTACTAAATCTTTAACAACAACCTCCTCTACAAATGCTCCTGCTCCATCGTGGATTTCTAAAACGGCACCCTGTTTATAAACACTATTACCAGCACCGAACTGAGATACAATTTGTTTAAATTGTGGTGCTGATGCTCCATAGTTCATCTCAGTAAGTTTAACTTTAATTGATAAATCTCCAGCGGTAATATCATCAACAGAAACATCTTCAGAGGCATCCTTGAAATTAAATACACTATCTCCTGTAGTATCATCTTTATAAAAAGCAGAAGCCATTTCACATAGAGCAACTTTTGACTCTTCTAAAAATACATTTAAGATACTACCACCAATAGGTAAATTAGGATAAGCTTGTTTTTCTTCTGAATCTCCTAAACCACTAAATAAACCTAAATGAAGAGGCATACAAAATGAAGCAGTAATAGAAACATTACCACCTACGGCCTCGTTTGCTGTTTTTTCAATATCAGTTGAGGGACTGAAATAATGAACGGCAGGATTTAAGGCACTTCTATTGTCTTTAATTGCTGAGTGACCAACTGTACCCTCAACTAAACTCATTGCCTCGTATTCATCTCTATCGTGAGTAGTTGAATTAAGTAATCCAACATATGTATTATATCCGTCAATATCTTCTAATTCTACTCCTGACATAGAAGTTAATTGAAGACGACGAACTAAAGCACTAGCACCCAAATGAGGTTGAAGCATTACAGGGATATGAGTTGAAGCTTGAGCGGTACCATCAGTTGAACGACCTAAGGTACTTGTGTTCTCTACTTCCATATATAAATATGATTGTTTTCCATCAATATAACCCATCTCAGGAGGAATAGAAAATTGAATTTTCTCTTGTTCCTTGTAATCTCCAGTTTTTCCAGCAGGGAGGATTGAACTATAACGAACATTATTCAGAGTAGTCATTTTTTATATAATTAGTAAATATATTTTTATTTTAAATAAACAACAAATAAGAAAAATATAAAATTAATTTAAATTATTAATAAAATTTTTGTATGTTTCAGGAAGTTTTTTTTTATTTCTAACTCCTTTTTGAGATTCTTTTACATAACCCTCCCATAATTTACTGTCATTATTATCTACTATATATCTAGACTTAGTATTATTTGTAGATACTCTATTTCTATTACTATATCTAATATTAGGACAACAAAAAGTATAGTTATGATATAAACTACTGATATAATCATCTGACCACCAAGTTTTTAATTTTTTATGAAATACTAAATCATAATAATCAAAATGACTCCTATGAAAAAATATATTTTCTAAAATACCTATTTTACCTAACATTAATCTCTCTACCCAAAAATTAATATCACAACCTCCACAAACTCCAAAATTATTATGTTCTTGTAAAACACTAATAAAATAACTTGTCCAATCTTCACTTATAATCTCTATGTCATCTCCAAACTGACATATATATTCATTACCATCATCATAGGCCATCCTAAATAATTTATTCCAATATCCACAAGGATTCCCAGTAAATTTATCACTTACTATAATTTTATCTGTAGGTCTTAAACGCCTTTTAAAATCCTCCAAATAATGATTAAAAAAATCGTCTTCCTTATCTACCCCTACATAAAATGTATAGTCATATAAATGCCTTTCATATGTTCTTAAAAAACTTGGTAGAAATATTGTAATAAAAAAACAATCTCCAAGTTTCATCCAATTTTGCTTTTTACTAGTCATAGGGATACATACAGCAATTTTAGTTTTAGTCATTTTATATATTGTTAGATAATATTTTTTTAAATATTTTACTTATCTAATCTTTTTTAATTCTAGCATTTAGACAACAATCACAAACACATTCCTTAGAAGTATAATAAATGTAACATTTTTTAAACCAAGTACAAAGATTATTACATAAATCTCCTATAGCGTGTATCTCTTCACTAGTCATACAATACATATATATATAAAATATTAAATTACTAAAAATTAAAATTTAATTTTTTTCTTTCATCACCTTTTTTTTTAGTTCTTTCTTTTAAAAAATTTTTATACTTTACAGCAATTTTATGCCTATCTCCAGCACCTTTTATAAATCTTAATCTCTGTTCTAAAACTTGTGCTATTTGAGATATTCTTAAATGTGGTCGTTCTCCAGATTTAAATAATCTTTCTAATTTTCGTATAGTACTTTTTACATCATCAACAGTAGTAAATTTAATATTAACTGTATCCTTTGGATTTTCATCGGTGTATAATCTACGAGTTGAACCTCTAGGTTTTTTACCTGTCCCTTCTGCTGGTTCTACTTTATTGTTTTTCTTCATCATCTTTATTATCTTCCATTATATTTTTTTCATTTTCTTTTTCCATACTTTGAGATACATCTCTATTATTTAATCCATCAAACATTAATGTATCAAAATCTTTTAATACTCTTAATTGTTTAAAATCTAAAGTCATAAAATGGTATGGGTGGTCACCTTCTTTACTTTTATTATATAACTCTAAAAACTTATCACTACTTCCACCACTTATGGCGTTCATTTCTTCGCTATATTGTTTTAATTCTTTCTCACTAGCTTTACCTAATAAATAAATATAGTGTAAATTAGACCGTACAACATTATTAACACTACTAAATTTTTGGATACTAATTATAATACTTACTTTACCCTCTACTGGTTCGTGCCTAAAATTCGCTATCCATTTATTAAACCATCTAGCCTCTCTACTATTTGTAGGTGGTATCATCCCCATAGCATCATCTAAAATTATTAACCATCTACTTTTGGGGTCTTCATCTTCTCTTATTACCTCTAAAACTCTTTTTGCTATATCATTATTAAACTCTGTAAAGTGTATAAATATTTTATCATTTTCAATAAGTGTATTCATAATAGGGTCGTTTCTTGCTGTAGGACTAAATAAAATAATATTTGTTTTAAATACTGGTTCCCAAAATCTAGTTATTATGTTATGTAAAAAAGTACTTTTACCACTAGCAATTTTACCTACAATTAAATGTAAAGATGGATACTCCCAAATACCGTGTTCTACTCTATTTAATAATTTTTCATCTATTTTAACTGGTTCAACTTTTAACGAATTAGACATATTTAATATATATAACTATATTTATTTTTTGTATTTATCCCATATGGCCTTATCAACTTTTCTTGCTGGCCCACCCATTATTACTGATGCTAATCTAGCTCGGGCCCAACTCTCTGGAGTCTGATTAGGTCTAGAACCGCTACTATAATAAGCACCCCTACCTTTTGATAATATTTGGTCTATACCTGCTTTTGAAATAATATTTTTACTAATAAATGAATCATTAGTAATTTTAGTTTTATATTTATTTTCAAACCTTGCGACATTTCCAGACCTTTTACTCTTAAAGGATTCAACTTTTGGTCTTTTAGTACCTTCTTTAATGCTTTTTATTTGTTTTTTTCTATCCTCAGGAGATAGAGATTTAGGTACATATTTTTGGTTTATTCCTGTTGTTTTATCTTTTTTAGGAGGCATTGATTTTTATAATAAATAAATATATTTTAATATATTATAAATAATTATGGCTTATGGTTCAGCACCTATGATGAATGATTCTAAATCTAAACCTAAAATGAGTAATTCTAAACCAAAACCTAAACCTAAAAAAAATGATACATCAAATGACAAAGGTAAAAAAGGTGAGATTAGTCAAAAAGAAATGGCCCGACTAATTCAACACTCTACAAAACACGGTGGGATGAAGTCAAAACATATGCGTAATATGATAAAGATGATGAAACAAGGTATGTCATTTGCTATGGCTCATAAAAAAGCAATGGAACTTGATAAAAAATAATTAATTAATTAATTAATTTAAAAAAATAATCTTTATATAATATATATAATCATAATGGATACTGAAAAAGTTTATAAAACTCCTTCATATATGAGGAGGTCAAATTTAAATTATTATTACAGATGTAAAGAAAATCCAGAAAAACAAGAAACTATTAAGAATAGACAACGCAAAAACGCTAAGGCATACTACGAAAAAAACAAGGATTTAATAAAAGAAAAACAAAGGGTTAAATACCAAAAACAAAAAGAAGAAAAAAAACAAGAACAAGAATTAAATAAAAAAAAAGAATTATCTATAAAATTAAATGAAAGAGAGTTAAACAGTAAAAAATTAATCATCTCTCAATAAAATATTTACACTGTTAGGATATTGATTTATATAAAATCTTTCTCTAATTTCTCCTAATATACTGGAGTTCGTGGAGAGCTCCTCTAATAATTCTATTTTTATATTTTTATAATCATTACAATTATCATATAATAATTTACTACTACAAGGTTTTTTATTATTCAAAGCACTCCATTTATGCTGTCCTTTTCTAGTCCATAAATATTGTTGATTAGTTCTACCAATATATGTCATACCATTCTCTAAATTTTCAAGTTTGTAAATTTTCATATAATATATAATAATAAAAAAAAATTATCTAAAAAATTAAATTGTAGATTTTTAAAAAAAAAATTTCCGTTTTTGACTGTAAAAAAAAAAAATTGAATTTGATTTTTTATTTTGATAATATATAAAATAAAATATAATTAATAAAATAACTTAAAAAGATTTTCTTATTATAATATATAAAATAAAATGTCTAACGCTAACTCTGTATCTTACACTAATCTTAATGAATCTATGTTTAAGTTAAACTTAGATGACACTTATATTGAACCTATTGATTTAGATTGTGCTAAAGTATTACTTACTTTAGATTATAATACTTTTAAGTCTTGTATATGGTCTGATGAAAACAGTAATGAAAATGGCGAGTATTGGAAACCAGAAACTTATATACATTGTACTAAAAAATATTTACTTAATGCTATTAATAATGATGGTTTAGTTAAATCGTCTTATAAATATTCAGTTAAAATGCTTGATTGTGGTCGTCAGTATGTCAAATCCTTTGGTATTCAATCTTTACAAAAACAATTGAGAGGTTATTTAACACATAAAACACTAATTGATTTTGATATGATTAACGCTCACCCTACAATTTTATTATATTTATGTAAGCGTTTTTATCCTAATTATGAATGGACTTATTTAAATAAATATGTCAAAGCTCGTAAATGGTTTTTATCAAAATACAATGTTGATAAAAAAGATATTTTGACAATGATGAACTCAAAGACAATTAATACTAAAATACCTATTGATAAAGAATTTAAAACCGCTCAATGTTTATTATATGATAGTACTCCAGAATGTTTAGAATTTATGAATCAATTTAAAACAGAAAAACAAAATCCTAAGGGTAAATTTTTAAATAAAATTCTATGTATATTTGAAAATATGATTTTACATACGGCTCTCTCTACTCTTGCTACTGATGATGTAAAGGTTAAAATGTTTGATGGATTTATGGCGGATAGTGATATTAATATAGTTGATACTAAAAACACTCTTAATAATGCTACATCTGAATATGGTATCAAATGGAGTGTTAAACAACCAGATTTAAGTTTAGTTGATAAATTAAAAGATGTCAAAGTTCAAGAAGAAGAGATTTTAAATTATGAAAATGTTAAAGCTAAGTTTGAATTAAATCATTTTATGATAGAACATCCATTATGTTTTGGTAGAGAGTATGAGATTGACGGAGAAAAAAAATACTCATTGATGAATAGTTCAGACTTTTCTATATTAACTAAACCATTTATCTATGAAGATGTAGAAAATGCTAAATTAGTAAAAAAACCTATTTTAAATAGATGGGTATCAGATAAAACAAAAAGAACATATAAAAGCATTAATTTTATACCTACTAATAAAATAATCAATACTGAATATTATAACACCTTTAAAGGGTTTGATTTTGATACTACTAATAAAACTTATACACCTCATAAAACTATTGTTGCTGATTACATAAATCACATATCTTTATTTACTGACTATGATGAGAAAAGTACTATTTACATAGTTAAATATATCGCTCATATGATTCAAAAAACTACAGAGATACCTAAAACTTGTATTGTATTAAAATCTCAACAAGGTATGGGAAAAGATTTATTACTTCATTTTATTGAGAAAATGATTGGGTCTAGTTATTTTACTGAAACTAGCGATGTAAATGATGTATTCGGACAATTTAACTCAGTCATTAAAGATAAAATAGTATTACAATTAAATGAATTAGAGGGCAAAGATGGTTTTTGTAATAAAGAAAAATTAAAAGATTTTATTACTCAACCAGTATCTCAAATGCGTGAGAAATTTGAGAAGGGATATAAACAAACAAATTATATTAGAATTTTTATAACTAGTAATAACTTAACACCTATTGAGGTACCTTGGGACGACAGAAGAATGACCGTATTTCAATCAACACAATGTAAGCCCACCAGAAGTTATTTTAATAAATTATGGGATTCATTAAATGATAATAACGCTATTTATACATTATATGATTATTTCAATACTTTAGATATTTCTGATTTTGTACCAGACTCAGATAAACACAGACCTATAACAGAAGCTTATAAAGATATGCGACAAGTTCCACCACTTTACAAATACATTAATGAAATGTTTAAGAATGAAGAATATAAAATAGAATTTGAAGGAGATTACCAAGTTCATAAAAAGACTAAAAATATTTATATTCAACCAAATAAAATATTAAGTAGTCATAGACATTGGGCTTCTTGTAATAATCTTAATAACTATAAAATAGATTTCAAATTATTAAAAGGTCTATTATGTAAAGTAGGTATCTTTCAAACTGAAACTAAAATTGGTGGTAAAAGTCCTACTATGTATTATAAATTTGACCTAGATGTTTTAAGACCTAAATTAAAGGATATGAAGATAGAGGGAGATATTGAAGAATTTGACGAGGATGAATTTGAGTAAATTATCTAAAAAAATAAATTGTAGATTTTGAAAAAACTTTTTTTATTTTTGACTGTTAAAAAAAAAAATTGAATTTAATTTTTTATTATTCTTATTATAATATATACAATTAAAAAAATAACTTAAAGATTAT
>CAACVD010000280.1_pt1 | contig 24310 bp, 34 predicted proteins | sample 2381771 | NCBI WGS metagenome assembly CAACVD01 (sample SAMEA5211965, study PRJEB30684) | marine metagenome | biome: Marine; feature: Epipelagic; material: Water | collected 2015-10-15 | depth 15 m
CAAAACCATTTGACGTGAGTAAATTTAGAAAAGACATAACAAAAAGTATTGATGGACTAAGTGTTGGATTCCATGATCCAACAGATTGGGTAAGCACAGGTAATTATGCATTAAACTATCTTATCTCAGGTGACTTTTATAAAGGTGTACCAATGGGAAAGGTTACTGTTTTTGCTGGTGAAAGTGGTGCTGGAAGGAGTTACTTTGCAAGTGCAAACATTGTAAGAAATGCACAAGAGCAAGGAATATTTGTGGTATTAATTGACAGTGAAAATGCACTAGATGAGGCATGGTTACATGCACTTGGTGTAGACACAGATGAAAGCAAATTGCTTAAACTAAGCATGAGTATGATTGATGATGTTGCAAAAACTATTAGCACATTTATGAAAGATTACAAAGCAATGGCAGACGAAGACAGACCTAAGGTGTTGTTTGTGATAGATAGTTTGGGTATGTTGTTGACTCCAACAGATGTTGACCAGTTTGACAAAGGTGATATGAAGGGTGATATGGGTCGTAAGCCGAAGGCACTGACTGCATTAGTTCGTAACACAGTAAATATGATTGGTAGTTACAATGTAGGTATGGTGTGTACTAATCATACATATGCTAGTCAAGACATGTTTGATCCAGATGATAAGATATCAGGTGGACAAGGCTTTATCTATGCAAGTAGTATTGTTGTTGCCATGAGAAAACTTAAACTTAAAACAGATGCTGATGGAAACAAAACCAGTGATGTACATGGTATTAGAGCGGCATGTAAAGTTATGAAAACACGTTATGCAAAACCGTTTGAAGGTGTACAAGTAGAGATTCCATATGCAACTGGTATGAGTGCTACAAGTGGACTTATAGATTTATTTGAGAAAAAAGGATTACTTGTAAAACAGGGCAACAGGTTAAAGTATACTAAAAAAGATGGTACAGAAATGCTAGAGTACAGAAAAGCATGGACTAGTGATAAACTAGAAATAATTATGATGGAACAAAATACGACAGATCTTATAAGTAATGATGAACCTGAACCTGTAGAAAAAACATTAGATGAAATGACTCCAGAAGAGTTATATGTTAAAGGTACAGAAGAACAACTAAAAGAAAGAAATGAATTATGATTGACTTTGAAGTTTTAGAATCATCATATAAAATTTTAAAAGAGTATATTCCTAGTAAAGATAGAAACCAAGCCGTTCAGCATTTAGTTGATGACTTACAAGAAGTATTGGATGAAGAACAACTAAAACAATTGGCAGGCATTGATACACATCTTCGTGAGGCAATAAAAGATATACTTGGCGAAGATGAACATGAAGATGAATTTGAAGATGAAGAATGGTAAAAGTTGAATTACTTTCCTATAAAAACCAAACCTGCATGTCAACTTAAATGGGCATGGAGCACAATCAGACTATATGAAGGTAGCACCAGTAGTTGCCATAGAATAGAAAAAGATTTTCTTTCTGTTGATAATTTTGATGATTTTCATAACACTGAAAATAAAATTAATGATAGGAAGAAAATGCTTTCTGGTGAATGGCCGGGACGTGGGTGTGAGTACTGCAAACACATAGAAGATGCAGGTGGTACTAGTGATAGAATGTATCAGTCTAGTATACCCAATCAATATCCTTTAGAACTAGACAAAGACCCTACTGCTACAATGATAAATCCAACTATTGTTGAAGTTTACTTTGACAACACATGTAATTTAAGTTGCTTGTATTGTTGGGACGGATTTAGCAGTAAAATACAAGCAGAAAATAGGCGATTTGGAAGATTCGAAAAAGATGATGTTGTACTAGATAACTTTGCAACCAAAGTCGATAAAATAGGTACAATAACAGATAAGTTTTTTGATTGGTTAGCAAAAAATCATTCTACTCTAAAACAGTTTCATTTCTTAGGTGGTGAGCCATTTTATCAAGCACAGTTCAATAGGCTGTTGAAATTTTTTGAAAATCATCCCAGTCCACAATTAGAATTTACAATAGTATCTAACCTAACGGTTGCACACAATAAGTTTGTTACACAAATAGAACAGATAAAAAATTTAATTGCAACTAAAAAAATCAAAAGATTAGATGTAATGGCTAGTATTGATTGCTTTGGTAAACCTCAAGAATATGTAAGATATGGCATCAACTTAAAACAGTTTAAAGAAAATTTTGAATACTTGGCTAGTCAACGTTGGATATACTTAAACTTTAATCAAACACACACAGGACTTACAATCAAGACTGCACCAGATGTAATAAAATATATGGCAAGACTAAGAAAGAAATACAAACGACCTATAGCACACAGTTTTGGCGAAGTTGTGTTCAGTCATAGTTGTTTGCGTCCTGGTATATTTGGTAAAGGATTTTTTGATAAAGATTTTGATAAAATTTACAAAGCAATGGAAAACTATGATGAAGATTGGCAAAATCAACAGATGCTTGGTTATATGCAAGGACTACAGAAAAAATACAACAACCAATCTCGAGATTACAAAGAAATAAAAAAACTAGGTGTGTTGTTAGATGAAATAGATAGACGTCGAAACTTAAATTGGCGTAAAACATTTCCATGGTTGACAAAATTAGTAGATGAAAGTAAAATAAAATAATGGCACAATGGTACGGAAAAGTAACTCAAGATTTATCTAACATTCCTGCATTTATCAGTTACTATGAAATTGAATTACAAAATGCACGAATAGAATGTTCAGTAAAAGGAATACTTGAGAAAAATATTTCTGCACTGCCTGGTATTACTGAACGCAGATTTAATCAATTACAAGAAATTGAAGCAGTGCTTAATTTTTTAAATATACAGTTGAGAAAAACAAGACGTAAACACTTCCAAAAATATTTGGAGGGATATCAAAGAGCACTTACAAGTAGAGATGCTGAGAAATATGTTGATGGTGAGGATGAAGTAATTGACTTCGAAACTATCATTAACGAAGTTGCATTACTTAGAAACAAATGGTTAGGTATTATGAAAGGTCTTGACTCAAAACAATGGCAGATGGGACACATTGTAAGATTGAGAACTGCAGGTATGGAGGACATTAGAATCGATGACTAATTGGGAAGATTACACAATCAGTCATGCACACAGTCTTAGAACACTACAAATTTTAGATAATTTTGACGACTTTAAACGTAGTGTAAAAAATCTAGTTGATATAGGTGCAGGCAAAGGATTAGATGCTAAATTTTGGGCAGACATGCGAGATGTTCCTAATGAAGATGGCACTCCTGGCAGACTTTTAAACATAAAATGCACTGCCGTGGATTTAAAAAATTATATGGAAGAACCAATTCCTCGTAATTTAGATTTTACAGGACATGACTTTAACAGTGGTCCTTTTCCTTTTGGTAAAAAGAAATTTGATGTGGCTTGGTGCCATGGCAGTTTACAATATGCACATTCTCCTATACAAGTTCTAGGTAACATCAATAATATAATGAATAAGAATGGTATGTTATATTTGTGTGTTCCAATGACAGTTAATAATGCATACAATAAATTTGAAAATTATACACCAGCAAAATTTTTAAACACATTTACTCTTACACAAATTATATACTATATTGCATTGAATGGTTTTGATTGTAAAGATGCATATTTTAATAAACCTCCAAACGAAGATGCAATAGAAGTTTTAACTTACAAAAATACAAAGCCTTTTGATTATACCACTACATGGTATGACCTTGTAGAAAAAGATATCTTTAATGAAAATATGACCAGTATAATTATGAACAAAGGCTATTTGACCAATCAAGGTCTAGTAACAAAATGGATAGATGGAAATGTGCAAGACTTCACTTGGCATTAAAGTTTTGCTCTAATTCTACGCCATTGCACATCAATTTCATCAGCAAACCATTCAACATAACTTATACGTCTTAACCAGTTGTTTCTATCAGGTTTACTAAGCCACTTGTCTATTTTACTTCCTACTTCATATGCAAGACTAGATTCACTAACAACTGCAGGCACACCATTTATTATACTGTTTAATCCAGCATTACTGCTATGACTGACAGTGAAGTATGTGTGTTTTAACATATGTTCTAGATCAAAACTATCATAAGTCTGTTGTATATGTTTAGGTATGTTCCAAGTTACACTTTGATTTTTATACCAATTCATATCACATGACCAATGCAATCCTTCTCTAAATCTTGGATGACTGCGAACTACAATAGGTTTATCAGTAACTTTACGAACCGCTAATATTGTTTCTTTGTAGTAAGTGTCCATGTCTGGCATATCTATCCATTGTTGACTGTGTCCATGTTGACCACATATTAGCACATACTCTCCATCTTGTTTCCAAGGTTGTGCCATTAGTCCAAGTTTTGTTATTCGGTCATCTGGCATATAATCTTCCAAGGCAAAATCTGCATCTCTGTTTATTCCATTGATACCTAATTTCCATGTTTCGTTTCTGTGCAATCCTCCTACTTCAATTACAATAACAGGTTTGCCTTTTGCTCTATAGTTATCCCATACTCTCTTGTTACCAGACATTCTTCCAAACCAAAGCACACTCCATATAAGTGCCGCATCAGCATCACTGTCTCCCTCCACTAAAGTATCAGTTTGTTTAATTGCTTCTAGCAGTTTTGGATAAACTATATCTGCATTGCCTGGTAAGTTGTTTGGAAAGTGTGATATTTTCATAATTTTTTACCCAACATTAAAATATATAAATAGTTATATACGTATATTATTATTTAGTACGAGGAATTCAATGAAGAAGTTAGCAGTATTTACATCCTGGCATCCAATAGGATACAAAAAATATGGAAAACATTTTATACAAGGATATATTAATTATTGGCCAAAGTCAGTGCCATTAACAATATATGCAGAAGATCATTCCCCAGAAGCACCCAGTGATATTAAAATATTAGATCAAAGAAGTACACTTCCAGATTTAAAGGCTTGGCAGGAAAAACACAAAGACAACCCACATGCACATGGGCACAACAAAGATATGTCTAAAAAAAGTTTTTTATGGGATGCCAGCAGATTTGCAAATAAAGTTTTTGCACTTTGGCACTTTGCTAAAACTTGTGATAGTGATGTGTTTATTTGGTGTGACGGTGATGTAAGAACACACACCAAAATACCAGAAGACTTTTTACAAAGTATAGCACCAAATGACAATCAATTGGCCACATATCTAGGACGCAAGACATGGCCTGAGTGTGGATGGATGATGTTTAATACCAAACATCATGCTTTTGAAAGTTTTATGAATCGATGGAGATGGATTTATGAAAGTGATGATATTTTCAATCACAAAGAATATCATGACAGTTACATATTTGGTGAACTGGTAGCAGAACAAAGAGAAAAAGGCGTAGAATTTAATGACCTTGGTGGTGATAATGCTGGTGGACATATTTTTATCAACAGTGTGTTAGGAAAATACATGGATCACTTAAAAGGTTTTAGGAAAGAAGTAGGCAAAAGTCTAGCAGGTGATTTACAAGGTGCGTCACATTTTGCAAAAGGTGAATGGTGGCAAGATGTAAGACATGTTACCAAAGCACAGATAAGAGAAGAAAAATTAAAAAATCCTCATGAATATGATGCAGAAAGACAGCAGGTATCTACAGGACTAGAAACAAAAAAATGGAGATCATAGTATATGGAAAAAATTAGTGTACTACAAAATATTAAAGAAGTAATAACGGATCCTTATCCGTATGTATGTGTTGATGAAGCATTACCTGAATCTATATACAATGAACTTGCAGATACTTTTCCCGAAAGTATTGTTACAGGTACAATACCACATGATGGTGGAATAACATATAGATTTAAAAGCAAACAAGCACATGAACCAGAAGTGCTTCCTCCTATTTGGCAAGACTTTTTTGCATATCATACAAGTCCAGAATACTTTAAAGCATGTATTGAACTGTTTGCACCAGTAATTGAAAGCAACTATACACAATACAAACACTTGCTAGAAGCAGATAATATCACAGTACGTGATGTTGATAACAGTGGACAGTATGTAACTGACTGTCAATTTGTAGTACATGAGCCTGTTGATCAATCAGGAACAAGTCGTACACCACATGTGGATAATCCTGTAGAAATATACGCAGGACTGTTATACATGCGTAAACCAGAGGATACTGCTGAAGGAGGAAACTTCACAATACACAAACAAACTGGTGTAATAAATGAAGTTAATAAAACATTAGGTAGACAAGTAGACAACAGTCTCCATGAAGCAGTACGTGAAGTACCATACAAACAAAACAGTTTCTGTATGTTTTTAAATGTCATGGGCAGTATACACAGTGTAACACCAAGAATAAACCCTACAGAACGTAGACGCAGTATCAATATCATTGGCGAATTTAACGGCAATGGTAAAATGTGGAAAGTAAAAGAAATTAAATCATAATGAAATATGCAATGGGAAAAGCCAGTTGGTGTTTTATTTCTAACAATGATGTTGTAAAATGTTACAGTGCTAGAAATAAAAAAACTGTTAAACCAGCACGTGGAAGTTTATATGATTGTTGGTTAAGAGAAATACAATGCTTGGAACGTTTCAAAGATAAACCAAACTTTCCCCAACTGCTAGGCAAAGATGAAAAAGATCTTTCCATACATATAAATTATGTAGGAGAAAGTTTGTTTCACACATGGCATGAACACAACTTAGAAAAATATATTCCACAGGTACATACAATAGCAGATGCTCTCGAAGAACAAAAAATAATGTATTTTTATCCTGGTATGGATCCAAAAAGTGGTGTAAAAGATTACACTAAATTTCCACTAAGTAATTTCTGTATACACAACAATACAATTAGCCTTATAGATTTTGAAATGGCTGTGCCTATAAAAAGTAAAGCACAAGATAGATTAAGTGATAGACTGACTTATTTGTATCAGTTTTTTGATTACAAAAACTTTCGAACAAGTTTAGTTCAAGCACTTGAACAACCTAAACTCTGCTATGAACAAGAGTTAATGGCAAAGTTAACTGACAAAGACAAGTTTCCTGCTGTCAAAGATATTAATCCAAGACAGCAATGGAACACAATGACAATGTTTACTGAACCACCCCAGCCTGTGATCAAAACATGGAATTCAATAAAACAAAAATACAACATAAGTTAGGAAAAAACAATGAGTTATACACAACCTTCTGATAAAATAATTAACGAATGGGAAAAGTATCAAAAAAGATATGGCTGGGAAGATGCTACCAAACGTATAAAAAATATGAATATAGTAGATGTTTGCAAGAAGTTTTGGAATATAGAAGAAAATAGTCCAGGAGCAGTGCTATTAGATGTAGGTTGTAATGACGGATATATCACTAGACAGATCAGCGAACATTGTGCAAAATGCATAGGTGTAGAACCATTTGTAAAACTTAAAGATACAAAAAAAGATGAAGATATCAAATGGTTTAGAGGCACATTCAATGACTATGTGAAATACACAAACACAAGATTTGATATAATATTAAGTTTAGCAGTGAGTATACAACTCAGAGACTTTGGTGGATTAACTGAAGATGAAATAGCACAAGCATATTGGAACTTGTTAGCACCAGGCGGAATAGTAGTACACGAAACACAAAAATTACATAATAGACCAAACAATCAAAAGCACACAGATAGCATGTTAAAAGCATTTGAAAGTCACTTTACAATTATTGAACATGGACAAGCCAGAGCCAGTGGTGGTAGAGAATATTATCATTTAAAAAGAATTGACTAATGATCAAATGTATGGCACCATGGACTAACATAGACATCAGTCCATTAGGAAACATCAGTCCTTGTTGTAAATTTAGGATGAGCCATTATGACGAAAAATTTAATGTTGCTGAAAACAAGATAGAAGAATACAGCAATAGTATTTTCTTAGAAAATGTCAAACAAGAATTTACAAACAATTTTTGGCCAAAAGGATGTGAACGGTGTAAGAAAGAAGAAGAATCAGGAATTGAAAGTAAAAGAATACTAGACTATAACAGATGGGGACAGGATTATAAAAAATATACAAATGATAAAAAATTTATAACAGGCAGTGTTGCTTTTGGCAATACCTGTCAACTTAAATGTATTATTTGTGGGCCTGTAAGTAGTAGTAAATGGCGTAAAGAATACAAAGATATTTACGGAATAGACACAAAAAGTCTAGAACACTTAGATGATCAATTTGCTCAGGACATATACAATGCAATGCCAGATGCTATTCATATAGATATTCCTGGTGGTGAACCATTTTTAAGTATGACAAAAATACAAAAAAATCTTTTACAAAAATACATAGACAACGGCACTGCTAAAAATATATGTTTACATTATACTACAAATGCACAAATATTTCCAGATGAAGAATGGTGGTTGTTATGGATGAAATTTAAACAAGTAGACATACAGTTAAGTATTGATGGCACAGGACAACAATATGAATATGTGCGTTTTCCAGCAGATTGGAATACACTAGAAACAAATGCAAAAAAATATGTTAGTTATAGTAAAGGATTTATTAAAAACTTAAAATTATCTGTTAGCCATACTATCAGTGCATACAATATTTTTTATTTAGATAGTTTTTATATTTGGTGTTTAGGAATAGGACTAGGTAAACCATATTTTGGATATGTACACGAACCATATCATATGCAACCAACAATATGGCCAAAACAAATAAATGAAAAAATAATAGACAAGTTAAGTAAAACGAAATTTTGTAGTAGTCCGGTAAAGTTTTTAGAGAAAAATAATGATAGTAGATTGTTTGATAAATTTTTAGAATTAACAGAAAAACATGATGACTACAGAGGAATAAGTTTCTATGAAACTTTTCCTGAATTAGGAGAAATGATAAATGGCATTTAATAACATAATGCAGTTAGCAACTGCAACACTTGTGAGACAAGATGCATTTCCAACAAGTGCAACTGTAGTCGAATGGGGCAATCAACGTTTTAGATACAGTGAAGATTGGTTAAACAAATGTGAACAAACATGTGGTCGTACACTGCGTAAACCTACACAATATGTATGGGAATACTTTGAAGATCTTGGGTTTAGTGATTACCTTGCTATAGATATAAACACAGAACTACGTAGTATAGCAATGGACTTAAACTTTATACTCAAGGACAAATACAACTACACAACACAATTTGACTATGTAACGAATAATGGCACCGGCGAACATATATTTGATCAAAGAACAGTGTTTGAAAACATGCACAACTTGTGTCGTGTAGGAGGTACAATGATTAACGTACTACCTTTTGCTCCATGGTTTAATCATTGTTTTTACAGTTATCATCCAGGACTATTCAGAGACATTGCCGCGGCTAACGGATACACATGGCGTTTCATGTGGTTGGCACAAAACACAGGTAAGTACATAGATTGTCCTACTACAATGGATAGTTGGACACACTATGAACAAAAGAAACCTAGAATGCCATTAAGTGAATTGGAACGTGCATATGATGAACTACATAATAGAGATAGCAAAGCACACAATGTAAGTATAGTGACTGCATACACTAAAACAAAAGATGAACCATTTCAAATACCTTTCCAAGGACGTTATGTAAATGACATTGCGGATGGACTGAAAGGCGAGTATAGTACAGATAACATTGATGTAAGACAGAAAGATCATACAAGTGCAACATACTAAGAATACAACACTAATATTATATCCTCCTGGTGGGTATGGCACTTTTTTACATTGGGCACTAACTTTAGTTACAAGCAAAAATACCAGTGAAGCAAACAAAACTCCTTTTAAAAAAGATGGAAGTTCGCATAAATTTAAAGGAACATTTCTACATTTTGAAGACATTCCAAAATATCTAGAAAGTGATGATGAGGAATTATTTGTAAGATCGCATGGAGATATTGATTGGTCACGTCCTTTTCAAAAAACTGTAGATGACTACAAAGATAATTTTAAAAAAATTATTAGTATACATCCTACAGAAAATACTTTACAGTTATTATTGCACAATGTAATGACAAAAACTTACAATAAAGGAGATGAGGATTTTTTTATAGATGAACCTACAGACATCTATAAAATATGGACACAACTTAAAAATAATACAGATGATTGGGAAAAAAGAGAAAAAATAAGTTATATACTAGAAGCACAAAATCATTATGTAGAACATTATAAAATAAACCAAAATAAAAAAGTATTACAGATTACACTAGATGAATTTATAAAGAACACAGAAAATATAATTTATGAAATATTAGAATTTACAAATTATAACAATAGTAAAAACAATCTCCCCAAATTAAATGAGTGGAGGAAATTACAAAAATACACAGACATTGACCAAACTATCCTACAAATTACTAATCAAATAGTTTCAGAAAACATGTCTTATGATTGGTCACATAAAAATCTATCTATAATAGATGAAGCAAAGATACAAATGAACTTGAGACTACAAGATATAAACTTAAAATGCTACCAAATGAATGTATTTCCATCAAGTGTTTTAGAAATGCAACCATGGATAGACAAGGATTAATATGTTAAAAAATTATATTAAAAGTTATAAAGATTTTCCTGTTCAAGGTATAGACTTTAAGTGTACTGCTAGTCTATGTCAAAATCCAGAAGGCTTTGCAAGGGCAAATAATTACATGTATGATAGTTTGTTGAAATATTGCCCTGTGGATAAAATAGTAGGATTAGATGCTAGAGGATTTATTTTTGCAAGTGTGTTTGCACATAGAACAAGAAATCCTTTGATACTTGCAAGAAAACAAGGCAAATTACCACCACCAGTAAAAAGTAAAACATATGATTTAGAATATGGAACTGCTACACTTGAAATAAAGTCTGATGCTATTAGTCAAGGAGACAAAGTGATATTGATTGATGATTTGATGGCAACTGGTGGTACTATGAATACTGCAATAGATATTGTGCAACAACTAGGTGGTAGAGTAATGGCTGTTGCTTGTGTAATAAATTTAAAATTTTTACCAGGTGAAAAAAGTCTACAGGATAGATGTATTCCGTTTTATGCAGGAGTTGAGTATACATGATTATTGACGATTTGGACATTTATGAACGTAGATCAAATCAGACACACACCTGTATACACTGTTACACAGGAGAAGAACTGCCTTACAGTTGTAGATACAACAGTTGGGGATTCCGTAGCAACGAAGAATATGACCAATATGAAGGTACACCTGTGGTTCTATGCTTGGGTGATAGTTTCACAGTCAATCAAGGAGATAGTGTAGAAAACAGTTGGCCTAGTCTTTTGGAAAAACAATTAGAAACAAAGTGTTTGAATTTTGGACTTGATGGTGCAGGTAACGATACAATAAAATTAATACACGATAGAATAAAAGAAAGATACAAAATAGTAATGACCTGTGTGGTTTACAGTTATTTTCATCGCAGACTATTTGATGGACAATTAATACAGATAGACAGTGAGTTACAAGACAATATAAGATTTTTTGAAAAACACATGTTGGAAAATAGTATATATACTTTTATTCCAGAATGGTGTTGGAGCAAAGAAGAAGCAATGTACATAAGATCACAGCATGGTGCATGTTTTCCTGAATCTTATACTTTATGGGATATGCCTGCTTTTAACACAAAGAAACACAGAATTAGATACTTAAAAAAGCAAGGAGTGGATGTGTTTAATAGCGACGGACATCACATGAATTATCAACGTAATAAAAGCATTGCAGATTATTTTGCAAATATTATTTGGAACTCTTAATATGAATATAAGAGATACATTAGACCAAAATGGAATAGGCAGTTTAGATAATTTACAAATATTACCACTTGAAGGTAAAGTAGAATGGTTTGTAAAAGATAAAAAAATTATTGCATATCATTTAGGAAAAAATTATTCAGTGCTTACAAAAAAGATCTCACAACATATACCAGAAACAACACAAGATGCAAAAGGATTATACTTCTATTGGTACACATTTCCACTGATGAATTATTATCATTGTATCAATGACGGACTTGGTCCATTAGCAAACTATCTAGAACTTAAAAAACAATATCCTAATCTACAACTATTATTAAATCCTAATGGTAGAAAAGTAAGCAAACATCCACCATTTGTTTTAGAATTATTAGAACTGCTAAACATTGATTGGCAATACAGCAATGTTAACTGCAACTATGAAAAAGTATTTTACAGTTGTACACTAGTCAACGATTTACGCACAGGTAAAAGATGTAAACCACATGCTAAAATATATGACTTGATACAAAGGTTGGTTAGAACCAGCAGGAAAAGATTTCCTGATGTGCCTAGACATCAAAAAATATACCTAAGTCGTAGAGCACATGCTAATCCATTAAAAGATAGAAAACAAACTATAGGAGAAGACAACACATTAAAACGTGGTATAACAAATGAAGATGACATGGTTGAAATAATGACACGACATGGATGGAAAGAAGTGTTTGGTGAAAATTATTCTTTGGGTGAAAAAATCAGCATGTTCAGTCACATGGAAAAATACATCAGTACAGCAGGTGCAGGTGTTACTAATATACTGTGGCGTATCAATCAAAACTTAATTACAGGAGGTATACATTCTCCAGGATTTCCTTTTCCTTCTGATACACACAATAGACACATAGTCGCACAAGCACCATGGATGCAAAATTGCAATATAAACATATATCCAGGTGCTGTTGTTTTTGAAGATCCAATAGCAGGTGCAAGAGATTATAATAGTCCATGGAAAGTAAACAACTTGGTTGCTTTTAAAAACTGGATCAAAACATTATAAGTTGACAAAATGTTAAATTGCTACTATAATACAGTTAATAAAGAAAGCAAATGTAATATAGTCATGGATGCTCTGTTACAGGGTTGGCCAGGAGCCAAAGTTGCAGACAGAGATAATATTGAAGATATACCTAGTGCATTCTGGGGTATAATACAAAACAATAGAAGTATTATTCCTAAATTAAAAGAGTGGTGGTTCTGGGATATGCCCTACCATGGTAGATGGGGAATTGTTGATACATGCTACTGGCGTGTTTCAAAAAATAAATTTCATCAAATACCTGATGCTATGAACTGTCCTGCAGACAGATACAAGCAATGGAATACTCCTATAACTAAAACACCACAAGGTGATAATATATTAATATGTCCTAGCAGTGAAACAATGACACAAATGTACACAAATAAAAATGTCAAACAATGGGTATCAGATACTGTAAACGAGATACAAAAACACACTGACAGGCCAATTAAAATAAGATACAAGCCTAGAGCAAATGGCACAAGTGGCCCACTTGCAGAAAAGTCAGCCGGTGTACAAAGTTTTCAAGAGGATTGTAAAAATGCTTGGTGTGTTGTAACAAGTGTAAGTTTAGTTGCAGTAGAGGCACAACTGTTGGGTATTCCAACTTTTTGTGACGTAGAAAGTTATGCAACACCAGTAAGTCATACACAACTGTCGTTGATAGAGACTCCATTACAAAAAGATCCATCACAATGGTTAAATAATATTGCTTACCTACAGTATACGAATCAAGAAATTGCCTCTGGCAAAGCAAAGGAATTAATCTATGTTTTATGTGTATGACACTGCAAGACCTAGAACAAGAGTCTTTACACAAAAGTTTTTTGACGGATTATGTCACGTGCTAGGACAAAACAATGTGCAGTATAAACCTATAGGCACATACAGAGAAAAAGGCATTCCAAATGATGCAACGGGTGTTGCTAGTTTAGGTATTCTCCGTGGTACAGGACTTATGTTTAAAGAAGCGGCACATAGAAGTATACCCTACTATTATTTGGATCATAGTTATTTTGATCCAGGATACAATGGTAAACAATGGCTACGTGTTTGTAAAAATCTACACACAATGAATTTTGTAAAAGATGCAGACAGTTACAGATGGAAAATGTTTTTTAAAGGTGAAAATAAAGTTCAACCATGGAAAACATTTGAACAAAGAGGAGAACACATTTTAGTATGTCCTCCTACACATGCCATCAGTTGGTACAATGATATACCTGCCCCAGGATGGTTAGATGAAACATTACAAAAGTTGAAAACTATGTTGCACCCAGATGAACATTGGCGTATAAAAGTAAGACAGAAACCAAATGAACCTATAGTGAACAAGTTGGGTGATTTAATAAGATTAGAAAAACATGAGAACCAAGAACCTGCACCTAAACTAAAAAATGACCTTGGACAGGCTCAATGTGTGATTGCTTACAATAGTATGGTAGCACTACAGGCCACACTGGATGGTATTCCAATTATAACAACTGATCAAAACTGCTGTTGGCCAGTAAGTTTTACTATGGAAGTTTTTGATAACAACAATATAAAGCCTAGAGAATTTGATCAAGAACCAGACAGAGTCAAATTGGTGTATTGGTTGTCTTATAATCAATTCACTGCAAAAGAAATAGAAAACGGATATTGTTATAGACAGTTGGAGAAAAATTATGCCTCTTAAAACAAACAAAATGATAGTGTTAGATGACAACTTAGAAGCAGAAGGATTGCCAATATATAAAAGTCCTGATGATATACCTGGGTACAATCAACACAAATCCAATGGTTATCCTAATTGGGCAGAGATAGAAGAATTTGTAAGTGCAAATTTGCACAACCCAAGAATGTGTGTACAGGCATTAGAAACACAAGAAGTATCAAATATTGCACTTGTAAAAGATGAAGTAAAGGATAAACCTGTACTGTTGGCCGCATATGGTTACAAGGTTATAAAAAATCTAGGATATGGTAAGGATGGATATACTTTTTTAGGACAAAGATATTTGGATTCAAGTGGACAAAAGTATATAGTAAAAGCATATAGACCATATGCAAAAGATTATAATCCACACACGAGATTGTTTAATACTTTACTACAAAGTATAGAACAGATGAAAATACCTTTGAATAAATCCATTGTAAACAATATGGTCACAAAGAATGGCTTTATGTATTACCCTTGTAAACAACCTTTTGTTAACATATCAACAGATCCAATAATTATTAAACAGTCATTAGCAGAAGTTTGTAATATGAATGCTTGGACAATTAAACACACTGGTTTTTTATTTTGGGATTTGGGTTATAGAAATGGCAGAAACTTTATGTTAAACGTTGATGGAAAACGCAGAATAAAATGGGTTGATTATGGTGGAGCAGGAATGGTACGTAATGATTTATATTACAAAAAAGCACTAGACAATCACAAAGACGCAAGACTGATAGTATCTTCACTAGGAGAACAAGAAGTATCTAAAGCAAAAGGCAGTTTAGTTAAAGCAAATAGTAAATTTGTAATCAGCCAATTTTTATTAAATTATCTCTATCATTTGAAAAAAGATAATTTTATATCAGTCTGGAGTAGTTTTATTCAAGCAGATCTAACAGTAGTAGATCAATTCACTGATTGGGTTTTACCTAAAATACTGGATATGTTTGCAGATGATTTTTGTAGTGGAATATACAAAAACTTTAAAAAACATGACTGGACAGTACCAAATACTTGGAAAGAACTAGAAATATATATCAAAAGGCAAGCACAATGAAAGCAGGTAAGGTATGGGGCGAAACAGAACTAATACATGCAAATGGTGTATTAGAGTTTCATAGAATAGAATTCAAAGCAGGCTACAAATGTAGTGAACACGAACACTGCTACAAATGGAATGGTTTCTTTGTAGAGTCTGGAAAGATGATTGTAAGAGTTTGGCAAGATGGAGAACAACAAGGACTAGTAGATGAAACAATACTAGGTCCAGGAGACTTTACACAAGTGAAGCCAGGCAAGATACATCAATTTGAAGGTGTGGAAGATGGTGTTGCATTTGAATTGTATTGGGCAGAATTTAATCACGATGATATAAAACGTAGAACAGTAGGGAGTAGTGTATGACTTTGGAAATGGCAGATATAGAATCAGTTACGTATGGTGGACATGAGAGCAAATGTATAAATGTTCGAGGATATCAAAACTACGATATTACACCAGGAACTATTACTCCATTAAACAATCCCAGCAACAAAAGACCATGGGTAGACACCAAAGTTAAAAGCGATTTCTTAAATGAAATAATGCTAGATATCAAGCCTAGATCTTTTGCAGATTTTGGCAGTAACTTAGGATACTATGTGTTTCAACAAGCACTACAAGGTGTTGATAGTTTAGGCGTTGATTACAGTGCAGAATACATAGGAGTATGTGAGAGTATTAAGAATAGATTCAATATCACTGGTGCTAATTTTCTAAACTGTGATTTAGAAACTTGGTGTAGATTAGGTGGACCTAAAACATATGATTTGATCACTGTGTTTAATGTAATACACCATCTATACAATAGAACAGAAAAATATATGGACATGGAAAAACTAGTAATGGATTTTAGATCAAAAGCAAATGAATTTGTACTGTTTGAATTTCCTACAGAAAAGGATAAAAAAGGACACAAATGGACCATGGGAACTGATTACACAGAAGCAAAATTTTATGCAAGTTTAAAAAAAGTTTTTTCAACAGTGAAAAAATATCAAGGACAAACCAAAGAAAGACCATTCTACCTATGCAAGAAATAAGTTTCTTACCAATACATCTACCACAGATGTTTCCAAATTACACAAACATCAAAGCAGGTTTGATACAAACACATGATGGTAAAACAGTAATGCACGATCCTGTTACAGGTTGGCCTCTGTTTAAACCACAACTTGACCCAAATAAAATCACTACTGTGTTACTACAGGATGACTTGACATACACAGGTGGTAGAGTAGCAGAACTAGACAATTACATACAAGAATATGGGTCAGACAACATGGACAAAATTGTATTCTTGACATGGCATATGAATTTAGAAAATGGTGCTCCTCCAGAGTTAAATGAACAGTCAGGACAATATATGCCTGGTTACAGTTTTTTAAAATTAGTGTATTATCCTACTTTCCACCATGAACATTGGCTAAGTGCTCACAAAGAAAATGTTAAAGATAAGTTTGAATTCAATAGTGACAAACAGTTTTGTTTTTTATGTTTAAACATGAATGCACGTAATCACAGACAACACACTGTAAAACTACTACAGGACATGCCTAGTAGGTTAATATCATACAAAGCAGTAAATTGGAATTTGCCAGATTTTGATGATTGGAGTGCAGAAGAATACAACAGTGCACCTAGTGTTGAAGATGGTATGCTTAGAAATACTGCCAATCTATTAAAGTTACAACCCATATACAACCGATGTCAATTCAGTGTGGTATGTGAAACTAGATACAATCTACCATATGATTTTATCACAGAAAAAACTACACAAACATGGTTGGCACTTCATCCTGCACTTTATGTAAGTAACACTGGACATGTACAAGTGTTACGTGATTGGGGTTTTGATGTATTTGATGATGTGTTTGATCACAGTTATGATGAAATACAAAATGATTATACCGATACTTCATTCAACAGAATTGAAACTATGATCAACGACAATAGATCTGTACTGGAAAACGGAATAGAAAATTATGCTAGTTTAAAGCCAAGACTGTTAAAAAATAGACAGCACTATCTAGATAACTTTATGAAAATTCAAGCAAACATACATTTCACACAAAGAGCAAAGCATAAACTAGACATGCAATGGTCTCCTCCAACACAAGACAACTGATTTCTGGTTGACACAATACATTTTTATGCTATTATAAGGTATAACTTAGATAGAGGACACAATATGTATTGGTTAGAAATTGCAATGCCAGATGGTGAATTGTTAATTTGGGAATGGCTACAACCCAAACAGGTTATGTTTTTACGAAATGAATATGTAAATCAAGGACTTCCTGTACGTACAGGCAAACACGAAAAATAGGTTGACAGGTATAACATTGGTGTTATACTGTAAGTACAGTTAAGAAAGCAACAACACAAGGAGTCGGGTCAAATGAAAAATTACACACTTTTCCAAAACAATCTCAGTTTTGAACAAAAAAAGAAACTTAACACAATTAAGAACCAAGATGATTGGATGAAGATTGATTTTTACAAGAGGTATATGACTGCTAGATTTAGGAATAGTGACATTACTGAGTTTTTGGTTCCTGTTGCAGAAGTACAGGCCAGAGACCTAGAACATGCTTTCGAGGTTGGAAATATAGGACCAGAAGACAACATCAGAAGGACATCAGTGCCTATGTACAGTATATCGGTTGGTGATGTTCTGTATGATCAAGAGGCAAAAGAATATCATAGAGTTGATTCTTTTGGTTTCAGTCAAGTAGATAACAGTTTAATGGAAAGGTAAAATATATGTTTGGTACTAAGGAAAAAGAAGCACAAGCAAAAGAAGATGCAAGATTAATCAAAGAATGGCTTGATGCAGGCAATAAACCTACGATTTGCGAATTAGGTGCAAAGAGTGAAACTACGCCAGATACCTGGAAAAGATCACCAAAGGCAAAAAAACCAAAAAAATAGGTTGACAAAAGATTCTTGTGGTGCTATACTGCATGGATACTTAGGAAATAACTTTCTAAGTGAATCAAAGCAAAGAGGTAAAAAATGGCTTTTACAAAAATTAAATCTAACCAGAAGACTTTTCTTGAGACTTACTTGAGAGGTACTGGTAAATCTTTAACTGCTAAAGATGCCGCCGCAAGGTTTGGTATCATGCAACTTCCTGCAAGAATGTCAGAAATGAAGTCTGCAGGACTTAAAGTTAAGACAGACATTGCGTCTACAGGTTACACACGTTATAGCATGACTGCACGTGATGTAAACGGTTCAAGAGCAAAGATGTTTTCATAATCTGATCTAAAATTTTATAAAAGTAGGGCATTTTATATGCTCTATTTTTTTGGTTGACAGGTGTTAGTTTTGTGTTATTATATATGTATAGTTAGAAAAAAGGAGATATATATGTTAGCAAAAGCACCAATTGTAAACTACGAGGTTTACTTAATTAATCAAGGTTATGTATGTGCAGGAGTAAACACTTTTGAACAAGCAATGAAGATAGCAAAAAATACAGGTTTTGAATGCAACATATATGCAATCAACAGTAGCACACCACATCAACCGGTTGCTACAACAAAAGTAATTTAGGGGAGTAGATTATGAAAAATGATAACAATATGATTGAAATGTTTATGGGAGACCTACTAAAGTTTGGATGGAAGTGGGCAGTTAGAATTGCTATTGCATGGGCAATATTTTTTGTTGCCGTTGGAATAGATAGACATTTTATTACAGGGTATGAGAATGTTGGTGTTAAGCCAGGATGGAATACTGCATACACAAAAGAACAGGCAGGTCAAGGATGTATTTACGTGAAATGTTAAATCCTCAAGAAGAGATAAATCGTAGAATAGAATTATGTACAACTGCACTGTTAAACTGCAAAAGCAGTGGCAGTGATTGGGGAGTACAGTATTGGGAGAATGTAATACGTTCTCTAAACCGCAAAGGCATAGGTATGTTGCACGAGTAGTTAAATACTTGTGCAATGCATTTTACAAATTATATCAGACAGATATTTCCCAACAGTACAATTATAGATTCAGCATTAAAGTATCCTATTACTAAAGATGGTTGGGAAGTAGAATTACCTAGTGTAGATGAATGTAGATTTGAAGAACTAGACTACAAACTTGTTCTCTGTTTACAAGACATGCTCACACAAGGTGAAACTTTTCCAAGAGAATTAATACAAATACACAACAACTATGCTCCATGGGGTCTTGAGGTCTTGAGGAAAATTATTGTAGTTGTGTGGCCTCTGAGCATTAAAAAGTGTTGGCCACGAGACAGTTTTCATTTAGTAGAATTCAGTAGTCATCAATTTGAAACATGGCAAAAATACAAAGACGCCGAAGATGTACTACGTGAAGCATTTTCAGATAGTAACAAAGATTTTGAATTCAATTATGTGTGCATGAACCGTATACAAAAACCTCATAGAGCAGTCACAGTCAGTAAAGTAACTAAACCATGGGGTAATGTTAGTATGCAGAGTGCAGGCAAAGAACTGCACTATCCAAGTCTAAGTTTTAATGAATATGAAGATGTATATGACAACCTAGCAAATCTTTTGAGTGTAAAGAAAAACTTCAACACAAGTCTATTCAGCATTGTAACTGAATCCCAATATATAGAAGAATTTGGAATCATTAGTGAAAAAACATTCAATAGCATTGTTGCCGGACATCCTATACTAATGATAGGACACATAGGTGCATTAGAGAATATGAAAACATATGGCTTTGAAACATTTGATAAAATGTTTGATGAAGAATATGATGTGTTAGAAAATGATGTGAGACTAGACTGTGCTATTAATATGAATCGTGAATTTGTAGACAAAAAAATGTCTTATAATGATCTACTTGATTGTTATGAATACATGCAACCTATAATAGAATACAATCGCAATTGGTTCTTTGATCAGTTTGGCGATCATTTGTTAAGTGACTTGAGGTTGCAACTTCTTGATATTTGGAAATAGTTGTTGCTTTCCTAGTTCTGTTTCATAAGGATCTGGTTTTCCATGAAACACCACAATGCTACAATCATGCGGAATAATCCAAGGCTGTGATAAATCATGATAGTCCTCTAGAGCAATTTCCATACCTCCGTTGTTGCTACCTCCATGTTTTATTTCCCATTTCCAACTCATCGCCCAATCACGTGGCCAATATCTACTGTTTCCATGTTGTTTTAAATGATAGGTTACAAAGTCTTGATCGCCTCTGAACTTTCTTGTGATCTGTTGTCTGTTGCTTTCGAATTCACTGAATAAATTTGCAGTCTGTAGAGGTGTCCATCTCATAACACTGGTGTTGCTGATGGGATAAGTGGGAACAAATTTTCTATTAAAGTCTTGTAATATACAAAAATGATCAGGCTCATGAGACCAAAATTTGTCTAGTTTTCCTAGTATCAATGTGTCAAGATCCAAATACAACACTGGACTGTACCATTGTATATCTGGATTGAATTGATACATTTTGTACCACCACATAGATCTAGATGTATATCCCCAATCAGGTAACCTAATTGCTCGTATCTGTCTGTGTTGGTAGTAGTAATAGTTTGGATTATCAGTAAACACTGTTAGTCTGAAACCACTGAGATACTGTCTGAGTTTGTGTAGCATTTGATGAATGTACACATCTGGATCAAACTTATCTCCGGCTAGCACACAACAAAGTTCAATCATAACGTTCTATATCTTCCTCAGTCAAGATATTACCTTTCCACACCTCAACTATGTGTGCAGGCTGATCACTATTGTTAACTCCTTTGTGCCAAGTATCACTTGGAATATCCAGTGGATTAGGAGGAGTGAGATTATACTTGGCGCAATCCTTTGGTATAGTTCGGTTGCTGATCAATACATGTGCAGTGCCACTCACAAGATTCCATGTTTCGCTTCTGTGTTGATGCTTTTGCATACTCAAACTACTGTGTGGATTGATTACTAATTCTTTTACCATGAAGCCATTGCCTTTGTACAAATTTCTGTAATGACCCCATGCTCTTTCTACTTTTGGAGAAGACCAATCTTTAAGTATCCAACTGCTACTGTTCTGTTTATTTTCACCACCTACACCATAAACAAAACTTACATTTTGGTGATCTCCATATGTAACTTCTTCAGGTACATTACCTTGTTTTCTATCACCACCATTGGCAACTATTATATCGACGTTACTACTATTTGTTGACAACAATTTAAAGATGGCTCCGCCTGCATCATCAAACCGATCATCATTCATTACACCAATCACTTGATCAACCATCGAAAGATTTTCAATAATAACACAACGTTCTGTCCAAGGCATAAAAGGTCTACCTTTTTTACGTATCAGCCATGCATCACTGTTGACACCAACCACTAACTTGTCACCTAGGTTTTTTGCCGCTTTGAAATATTCTATGTGTCCACTGTGCAGAGGATCAAAACCTCCTGTCACCAAAACTATAGTAGTCATTGTTTCTCCATTATGTAAACAAGGTGTATTACATGTTAATAAATACTTAAAATAATTATATAGGTATATAACTAATGAATAATATTTATGTCGGGTGGGATAGCAGAGAAGATATTGCATATCAAGTGTGTGAACACAGTATACTAAGACGCACACGTCGAGACTCTGTTTCAGTCCAACCTCTAAAACAAAACGAACTACGAGATGAAAAACTGTATTGGAGAGATGTAGACAAACTTGCAAGTACAGAATTTACTTTCACAAGATTCCTAGTGCCACATCTTAATGAATACAAAGGATGGGCAGTGTTCTGTGATTGTGATATGGTATGGTTATGTGATGCTTGGGATCTTTTCAAAGACAAAGATGACAGCAAAGCAGTTTATGTAGTCAAACACGATTACACACCACCAGAGGGTACAAAGATGGATGGACAACTACAACTGCCATATCCACGTAAAAACTGGAGCAGTATGGTGCTATTCAATTGCGAACATCCTAAAAACCAAGCACTAGATCTAGACACAGTCAACACACAAACAGGACAATGGTTGCACCGTTTCTCATGGTTACAAGATGACGAAATAGGTGAACTAACTCCAGAATGGAACTGGTTGGTAGGACACTACAAAGAAGGTGTAGATGGTATTCCAAAAGTGTTGCACTACACAGAAGGCGGTCCATGGTTTGAGAACATGAGAGATTGTGAATATGATCATGTTTGGAAACGTGAAGTAATCAATCTTTATTCAAATTAAAATAGGTTGACAGCAACAGTATATGTGTTACTATAAATTATAGTTAGAAATAGGAGAGTAGCACATGAGCAAAACCAAATCATATTTAATAGACCTAGAATCCAAGTACTATACCCTAGCAGAAAAGGCTATCAGACAATCAGAGACACAAACTGAAGCAGTACACCAGGCTGTTGCATTAGCAGAGAAAATGGGCATTACTGACTACTTGGGTGGTGTTGATGAGATAGACAGCATGGCCTGTGATGCATGGTACGAAATACAAACTTCGTTGGTATAGGAGGAGACATTATGGGTTTTCATGTAATTGTAAAATTTAAAGATGGTGATGTGTACACCAGATGTTTTACACAGAGAAATCAAGCAAAAAATTATCTTCAAACTTGTATGCAAAATTATGATGCAAAAGTTGAATATGTAACAATTAAAGAAGCACAAGTCAACTATTAGGTTGACAAGTTCAATATATGTGTTATTATAAAGTATAGTTAGATAGTAGGAGAGTTACATGCAGACAATTTATAATTTACCCAAACTTTACAAGAGAGATACCACTGGTAAAATCAGAGAGTGGACCATACAGTATGGTTGGAATTTAGATGAAACACAAGCAGGCACTAGAGTAATCAGTGGCTTGCAAGATGGTAAAAAAGTCACCAGTGAATGGTATATCAAAGAAGCCAAGAACGTTGGCAGAGCAAATGCTACTACTAATATAACACAGGCAAAAGCAGAAGCACAAAGCGAGTGGGACAAAAGAATTGAAAAAGAATATTTTGAAGATATAAATGCTATAGAGAGTTATACTGCATTTAAACCTATGTTAGCACATGATTTTACAAAGACTCCTGTTGAAAGTGGATATACACAACCTAAATTAGATGGTATTAGGATGGTAGTAAACAGTAGAGGTCTTTACAGTAGAAGTAATAAACCTATTGTTGCAGTTCCGCACATTGAAGATGCACTTGCTGATTTTATTAAAACATTTCCTACAGTAACACTAGATGGAGAACTATACAATCATGACCTTAAAGATAACTTCCAAAAGATAACAAGTTTGGTAAGAAAAACTGTAAACATTGGAACAGATGAGATTGCAGAAAGCAAACAGTTAGTACAATATCATATATATGATATGTTTGATAGTGCAAATCCAGATATGACTTTTACACAAAGAGCAAAATGGATACAAGAAAATGTTGCAGGAGATGGCTTAGTATTAGTTGAATATGACACTGCAAATACTTCAGCAGAAATAGATAAGTTATATGGAGAATATACTACTGCTGGCTATGAAGGTCAGATGATTAGACAAGATACTGCTTATGAGTTTAAGAGAACTAAAAACTTGTTGAAAAGAAAAGAGTTCATTACAGAAGAATACAAAGTTGTAGAAGTACAAGAAGGTAATGGTAATTGGGCAGGATATGCAAAAAGGTTTATACTTGAACTTGCAGATGGTACACAGTTTAGTTCAGGAGTTAGAGGCTCACAAAGTAAACTTGCAGA
>CAACVD010000281.1_pt1 | contig 24193 bp, 40 predicted proteins | sample 2381771 | NCBI WGS metagenome assembly CAACVD01 (sample SAMEA5211965, study PRJEB30684) | marine metagenome | biome: Marine; feature: Epipelagic; material: Water | collected 2015-10-15 | depth 15 m
GGTCAAGCACAACAATCAATGGTTGGCACAGATATTCAAAGACAGTTAACTGCAGGTGGTTTACAAAGACAATTAGGTCAAGCTCAACTTGATGCATTAAGACAAACTCAATTACAAAGATCTGCAGAGCCATTACAAAGATTAGAATTTTTATCAAACATTTATGCAGCAGGACCAAAATCAACTTCTGGTATTACCGCTGCAACTTTACCTCAATCCTCACCACTTGCTCAATCTATTGGTACAGGTTTAGGTGTAGCACAAGCTTATCAAAACGTAGGAAACCCCGCAATACAAACTGCAAAAACAACTACAGGATACAATACAGGTGGTATTGTAGATGTAGCAGAAATAAGAAAATTAAAAGTAGGAGGCCCAGCTAATGAAGAAGATGAAGATGATTTTGAAACTGAAACATTAAAATTAGATACAAAAACAGGAGCGCTTACTGATATTCAAAGAAGTAATTTAATGATGAGACCTCTTATTGCTTCTTTATTAACAGCGCAAAAAAGACCAGGGCAATCAGAAGCCAGTGCAGTAGCTGAAGCTTTTGGTAAAGGTGTTGCTGGACAACAAGATCCTGCATTACAAATAGCAAAATTTGATACGGCTTTAGAAGCTGCAAGAGCTAAAGCAGCAGCAAAAAAAGAAAAAACCACTAGACTTTTGTCAGAGGAAGAGTGGAGAAAAATACCAGCATTCAAAGGTTTACCGCCTGATTCTATAGTGCAACAAAAATCAGATGGTACATATACTGTACAAAGAACACCCAAAGGAGAAGTAGATGCTAAATTAGCGGTAGATTCAGCTAGACAACAAATAAGAAAAATAGAAAATTTATATAAAACATCTGGAAAACCTACAGGTTACTTTGAAAGTAAATTTAAAAAAGTAGGTGCTATAATGGGTTTAGCTAACAGGGACATATTAGCTTTAGATAAACAACTTGGTCTTTTTAATGCTGATTTTTTAAAAGCTATGAGAGGAGTTCAAGTATCTGGAGTTGAACAAGAAAAATTTGATGAAATCCTTCCTAACATAAATGATGATGAATATGTTTTTGAAGCTAAATTAGCAGCAGTTAAAGAATTATTAGAAGTCAGAAATGCTTTATTAAGTGGAACAGTATCAAGAGAAGATTTTTCTGCAGCTATCGATAAAGTTTACGGAAACGTAAAATCAAATGCACCAGCATCAACTTCAAATATTAAAAAAGAAAAAGATGGTTCAATAACTGTAAGCGGAAAGTAGTGATATGGGACAAATTGTTATAGAAAATACTACTTTTAATATAGAAGGAGATCAGCCTACAGAATTAGAAAGCCAAAGAATACAAGAATACTTTCAATCTCAAGACAAAAAATTAAATCAAGAGTCAGGTATCGCAGATGCCAATAAAGATATTACAGAAATCTTAACTAGAGGAAACACAATAAAAGATGAAGATACAGATAATTTCTTTACGACTCCTGAGTTTGGTCGTTTAGTTACAGAAGTATTACTATCTATTGGTGGCTCTGTTGCAGCAGCTTATGTTCCTGGAGGACAAGCTGCATTACCTTTAATGTTAGCAAGAGTTGCAAAGTATTCAAAGCCTTTAATTAAAGCTGCAAAGACAGCAATAGGTGCTGGAGTTGGGGGTGGAGCAGGTGCTGCTATCTCACAAACCTTTGATCCAAAAGAAGATATTATTAAAGAAATAACAAGAGCAGCTGCAGAAGGTTCTATAGGTGATGTTCTTGGTCGAGGGACAGGTGTTGCATTAAGTAAAATATATGGAAAAGTTGTAGGTAAAGGTGGTAGTGCGATTAAAGAAGCAGAAATTGCACAACAAGTATTACAAAAAGAAAAAGATGAAATTGCAAAATTATTAAAGGCGCAAAGCTCAGGACAAAAATTAGATGATTTTGCAAAAGCGAGACTATCTGCATTACAAGAAGATTTAGGAACTAACTTTACTGAAAGAGTAGCTAAGTCAGTTATTACACCTGATATTGCAACAAGAAGTTTTATCAAAGGAGCTTTAGGTAATATAGCAGAAGGATCATTTACTGGAGGAGGAGCATTACTATCAACTAAAGAAGCAGCCAAAGCAGGTATTAGATCTGGATTTGATGATTTTGTTGAAAGATCTGCAGCGGCGAGTTTTCCAAAACGAGCAGGAGTTGATCCGACTTCCCAAGAAGGTTTAGATTTGTTATCAACTCTTTTACAAAAATCATTTACTCAACAAGATGATGCGTTTCAAGCAGCAGCAAAAGCAGCATACAAAAGTATTGATGATAAACTTGCAGCAACTTTAGGTGATGCAAATGTTGTAGATACAAAACCAATCAAAGCTTTAGCAGAAGCGAGAATAGCAAAGCTAAAAAAACAAGGTGTACAAGATAGTGACGTTGCAATAAAAACTTATTCCCGTGCTTTTAATTTAAATGATAAAACATCATTTGAAGATATTAATGAATTTAGAAAAACTATTAATCAATTAGCTAGAACTCCTAATGATGAATTAAATTATAAACAAATTGTAGCAAAAAATGAAATGAAAGATGCTACAGACATTTTAACTTTAGGTAGATCAATGGATGGCAAATCTAATCCATATGCAAAATATTTATCTGCGATAAGAAAGGTCGAAGGTGATAATGCGTTACCAAAAAACTTTGATGGAAACATTCCACGTATAAAAGGATTAAATCCTGAAATACAAAAAGATTTAATTGAAACAAATAAATTTTATAAAAAAGGTATTGAAAATTTCAATGATGAAGTTTTACAAAAGATTTTACAAAGAAGCCCAGACAAAGTTTATAAATTTATTGTAGCAGGTGGTAAAAATAGAGATATTCCAAAACAGTTATTTAAAAAAATTGATGATATATTTGCAGGAGATAAAGTTGTATTACCTGGAGGTGTTACGGTTAAAGGATCACAAACTTTAGCTGATCAAACAAAAAATTTAGTCAAGGGTCAGTATTTTATAGATATGTTAACCAATGCAAGAAAAGGAGCAGTTAACGATAATATTACGGATGCTGCAAAATTAAAAAAATTTTTAAACCAAACTGAATCTACAAGAAAAATTTTATTTGGTGATGAAGCTGGTCAAATTGGAAAAAAACTAACAAGGTATGAAAAAGCATTGGCAGTAGCAGAAGGTAAATTTGCACAAGAAGGTCTTCCAGGTAAAATGTTTATTCAATTAAAACAAGCAGCACAAATTGGACAATTACCTGCAGCTATCGGTGTGGGTTATTACGGAGGAGACCCTACTGCTGCTTTAACAATTTTAGTTGGACCTGCAGTAGTAGCAAAAATATTTTCAAATCCTAAATTAGCAAACTTATTAATTAATGGTGCTAAAGGACAATCGTTTGAAAAAACAGGAGTAACACTTGGTCAAATTTTAACAAGACTCGTAAACGATGGTGAGATAGAAGAACAAGAAAAAGATCAAATCATGGACAATTTTAAAAGTTTTAAAAATGAAGATCCAAGTAAACAAACTGAACCACAAACAACAGTGCAACAAGTTTCACAAACACCTGTCCAAACTACACCAATTGAAACAGAACAAACAACTGAAGTTACATCAAGACCTACAACTCCAGTGCAAACACCACCTGTAAACACACAAGTGACTAATCCACAACAGTTTGCATCTTTATTTCCACAAGATGCTTTAGGACAAGCAATTGCTCAAAGAAAGATAATCTAATGGTTAAAAGTTTTATTGTGAAAAAAATTGTAAAAACTTTAGCTAAGAAAGCTGCAGGTCTTTCTAGAAAAGCTAAAGCTGAAAAAATGAATTATGATGCAAAAGTTTTAAAAACTATTACTGAACCTAAAATGACAAAAACAATAGTTTCTGGTTCTAAAAATAAACCAAGATATAATAAAATAAATGTAGGTCCTTTATCAGGAAGAAAAACTTCAAAAGAGTTTAGAGATGCTATAGGTCAAGTAGAAAAGATAACTAAGAAAGCTGCCGAATCAAGACAAAAATCAAAAGGCGGAATGATCATAGGTAAACAAAAAGATTACATTAAGGATTTACTGTAATGGCAAGAAAAACTTCAGCAATGCAAAAGATAGAAGACCACGAAAAACTTTGTCGTATTATGCAAAAACAAACCTTTGAAAAAATACATGGTTTAGAAGAAAGAATATGTAGAATGGAAAAAGTTATTGTGGGTGGTTTGTTTGCAATCTTTTTAGCTTTACTATCTAATCATTTATAGATAATGATTCCGAATGGAATTAATTAAGAGTGGAACGGCATTCACCGTTAAAGGATTCACGTGGGATGCAACCTATAATTACGAAAAATATGAAAGAACTGATGGAGATGGGCAACGCCTTTACCAGGTCGGAGAATATTCTGTTCCATCAGTTACAACAATCTTATCAAAAACTCAATCCGATGACAAGAGAAAAAAGCTTGATGAATGGAGAGCAAGGGTTGGATATCAAGAAGCTCAAAGAATAACAGTAAAAGCAGCAACACGTGGTACAGAAATGCACTATGTATTAGAGAATTATATTAATGGTATTGGTTATCTAAACCTTTCAGAAAAGGGTGCAGAAGCACGGCTCATGGCCCACGAAATTATTAAAGGGTTACCAGGACTTACTAAGGTATATGGATCTGAGGTTTCATTAGCATATGAAGATAAATGGGCAGGGTCTACAGACTTAGTATGTGAATACAAAGGTGAACCTACTATATTAGATTTTAAACAATCTAATAAACCTAAGAAAGAAGAATGGATTGAAGATTACTTCTATCAGATCGCAGCATATTCACTAGCACACAAGAAACAATATGGTGAAATTAAACGTGGGTGTATTGCCATGTGTACTCCAGATTTAGTCTTTCAACGGTTTGAGATGACAAATAGCCAATTATTAGAATATGAGGAAAAGTGGTTAGATAGGGTAGAAATGTACCATGAAAAACGCTCTGAGAAGCCCCAGAATTAACGAAACGACCTTGACATGACCTCTAATACCCCCTATATTATATTGCAGAGCAACATAAACAAGGAGTTTAAAATGTTTCCATCATACGCACAAGTAAAAGAATTTTGGACTAACTACACAGCTAACGTTCAAAAATTCTGGGAAGACTTCTACAAAGATCTTTCAAAAAAGAATTAATGACATTTGGTGACGATCCTTTTGGGCACAATAAAAATCTCAGAGGGGTCAAGCCATTAGAATTTTTTATAGCGTTTTTATTTGTTTGGTATTTACTAGCGCATTAAAAAAGCCTCTAGGAAACGTAACCTAGAGGCTTCAAGAAAACACAACAAACTTTATTTAGTTTGTATAGTTAATCATACCCACATGGTATGATTGTTTTTACATTTTGAAAATATTAAATTTTAAAAATTATTGCAACCACTTTTTTGCTTGTTCGCCTAAAGTTTTTGCACTAAGTTTAATTTTATTTTTAAGAGCAGAGATGATCATCTCATCTACTGTGCCACGTGTAATCAAATCGATAACGAGCACATTTTTAGTTTGTCCAATTCTATGAGCTCTATCTTCACTTTGTTCACGCACTTCCAAATTATAAGAATTAGAATAGTAGACGACAAAGCTGGCTTTAACCAAATTAAGACCGTAACCACCAGTAGAAGGATTGCCCACAAAGAAACGCACCCTATCATCATTTTCAAATCGTTTGACATTCTCAATTCTTTTCTCAGCATCAATTGAACCATAAATGGCAACTGTGCTTTCTTTGCCATAACGATCTTGAAGAACCTTTATGATTTTCTCAATGTTGTAAATATAATTTGCCCATATTATATACTTTCCTTCATTTTCTTCGATGAGATTAAGTAGTTCATCTAATTTTGGATCTGAAAATTCTAATACATTCCCATCGTCCGTTTTGACATGTCCATTTACACATTGATGTAATTTTAAAATCTCAGTCAATTTATTTGAGTAACTGACTTCTTCATTTTGAATCACGGCCCACGCATTTCTTTTTAATTTGTCGTATGCCTTTTGATGCTCGTCCTTTAATGTGATATAATGTTGCGTATATAATTTTTCAGGTAAATCTAAACACTCGGACTTTCTACAACGATATGAAAATTTCTTTATATTTTGTTCTAATTCAGATAGGTTGGTGTAGTATTTTGGCAGCAATACTGATCTACCTCCCATATCTATCTCATGCATTACTGCATATCTTGCACGAAATGTATAAAATGATTCATGCCCTAATAATGATCTATCAAGAAATGCGCACTGGCTATATAAGTCGAGCGGTGACTTGGTAACTGGAGATCCTGTTAATATTCTTTTGTAAGCAACACCTTTTCCCAATTCAATAATATTCTTAGTTCGTTTTGCAGTTCTATTTTTAATTGTTGTTGCCTCATCAATAATTATCATTGTACGATCTGCTTCACCCAAAAGTTCTTTTACCTTTTTTAATCCTGACTTGTGGCTCATCGCTTCAACATTAAATAGATACCAAGTTAATTTTAATGGGTCTGCTAATTGCGGGGATAACATGGTATCCACTTTGTGAGCCATAATATTATAATCTACACTACAATGTGTTTTGATTTCTTTAACCCAATTTAAATAAACAGAGTTAGGTGCAATAACAATTGCATGTTTAATTTTATTTTGTGTAAATAAATACGCAGCATTATCAATAGTGACTTTTGTCTTGCCTGTACCCATTTCCATAAAATATGCGAAGTTCTGTGATTCTGCACCTTGCTTCAATGCAGTTCTTTGATGCTCAAATGGTTCTGTCTTGTAATTGTATTTCATGTTTAAACAAAAATTGTTTTAAAATAAATGTTGCATTAAGTAAACATATAAATTATATGGTCTCCCAGGAGGTTCTAATATGGACTTAGAAGCAGAGTCGACCATTACGGTTGATACGGCGAAATCTGCGGATATCGCTAAAAATTGCAATAAGCTTTTGGAAACTCAGAAAGAAATAAAAAAAGCTGAAGATCAAATAAAAACGCTTAAAGAAACAGAACGAAATCTTTCTGATAATATCATTCCAAACTTAATGCGTGAAGCAGGCTTAAGCTTGCTGAAACTTACTGATGGAAGTCAGGTAGAAGTTAAACCTTACTACCAAGCTAACATCACAGAGTCATTTAAAGAACGTGCTCACAATTGGTTACGTGAGAACGGATTTGGTGACTTAATAAAAAACAACGTAACTCTTGAATTCGGAAAAGGTCAAGATGAACAAGCTCAATCTGTTATCAAAGAAGCTCATGAAAAAGGCTACAATGTAAAACAGAAAGAGGGTGTTCATTGGGCAACTTTACGAACGTTTGTTAGAGAACAAATTCAAGAAGGCAAACAAGTCCCAAACGATATGTTTGGTGTGTACGTTGCAAATCGAGTAACCATTAAGAAGGAGGACAAATAATGTCTAAAGAAGTAGTAAAGAAAAAGGAAGCACAAGTTCCAGTCAAAATGGATCTTGAAGCTTTATCAGGACAAGGAACTGAAAACATTGGAACTAAAGATACAAGGTTACCTATCCTAAAAATTCTTTATGCTAGTAATCCATTACTAGATGAAGATGAAGCAAACTATAATGCAAAAGCTAAAGAAGGTGATTGCTATAATGAAATCACTGGGTCTTTGTATAAATCAAAAGAAGGCTTCTTAGCTGTACCGTGTCATTATAATAATACTTTTAACGAATGGGCAGATAGAGGAGAAGGGACAGGTAGACCTGTTGCAATCCATACTGATCCAACAATTATGAGTACAACAACTAAAGCAGATGATGGTAAGGACAGGACTAAAGAGGGTACTTACATCGAGGATACTGGAAATCATTTTGTTTATATTTTAAATGAAAAGTATGAACCAGTAGAAATGGCTTTAATTCCAATGAAGTCTACACAAAAGAAAAAATCTAAGTTGTGGAACTCAATGATAATCTCTAGAAAGATAAAAGGTTCTAAAGGTTTATTTAATCCACCTGCTTGGTCTCAAGTATATAGAATAAAAACTACAAAAGAGTCTAACAGTAATAATAAGTGGTGGGGTTGGATAATTGAGTTTGACTCAATCTTAGATACTTCAAAACATTTGGATGCATTACAGTCTTCTAAAGCTTTTTATGAGCAATCTAATAAAGATAATGCTTTTGATAAAGTAGCATTTGAAGAAGAAAAAACAGAAAAAAAAGTTAACGATCAAGAAACTCCGTTTTAATGCATCGTAAACTACTTGAGTTGTTTGAAGGCGACTCGGGTCAATTCATCAAGGTCACCTTAACAGGTGACCAAGATGAACGTGGCAAGAGAAAAGCTGACTACACCACGCTTCACGAACCTGTTACAGAAGAACTATGGCAATCCCATTTAGAGGGAGAGCTTGTCATTGGTATAAGACCAGAGCGTGGAGATAAAATGAAATGGGGTTGTATAGATGTCGACCCACAAAATTATAAAGATTACAGTTCAAAAAAATATATTGATATTATAAAAAATAACAAACTACCTTTAATACCAGTAAGATCAAAATCTGGTGGCTTACATATTTTTGTTTTCTTCGAAGATTGGGAAGATAAAAAAGAAGCTTTAAAAGTTTTACATAAATGGAATGAAGATTACTTCATGGCGAATGAAGTCTTTCCAATGAATAAAGCATTAGGAATGCCATACTTTAATGCAAAGATGACAACTGAGTTTGCATATAATGATGACGGCACTCCAATAATGTTAGAAGCATTTTTAGAATTAGCAGAACAAAAAAGAACAACACTTGAACAAATAAAGAAATTTAAAGATACAAAATATGAACCTGAAGATAGTTGGAGAGATTATCCCCCATGTGTTCAAAAGATGATACAAGAAAAATGGTCTGGTAATCATAGAAATGATTTTCTTTTTAATGTCTTAGTTCTTGAAAGTAAAAAGAATGAAAGTCTAACGATTGAAGAATTAATTGAGATAGGAAGAAAAAGAAATACAGAAATATTTGCAACACCGCTTCCTGAAAGAGAAGTTATTACTACAGTTAAATCAGTTAAGAAAGGTGGTTACTTTTACAAATGTCCACCGAAACTTAACGCAATTACACCATTATGTAACAAAGAATTATGTAAGAATAGAACACTTGGTATCTTTCAAGAAACACCTGCAATGATAGATGAGTTTGAAGATGTTATGTTTATTAGAGACATTAAAGAATCATTTTACAGATTCAAATATCAGGACGAAGAAATTATGGTCAAACCAGAAGATCTTGCATCAGAACTAAATTTTAAAAAGAAATTACTTAATTACAAAATACTTTGGAAAACATTACCAAGGAGAAAAAATATCAATGTTTGGGATTTATTTTTAGATGCACTTGTAAAGAAAGCAACAGAGTCAGATGACTTTAATTATCAAGAAACTTTAGAAGATATGCGATACCAAACTTTAAAGGAATTTTTTGAAGACACTATTGAACAAGATGATTTTCAAAAATTAAAAGATGGATATGTTGTATTAGATTCTAAAACAAATGTTTGTTATTTTAAAAGAACTACCTTAGATAACTGGATGAAAAAGAAAATGAATAAAGCATTTAATAATTCAATGGAAGCTTTACGATTATTAAATTGTAAACGATTAGAATATCATGAAGGTGAAAAGAATATCTGGGCAGTAGATATGCCAGAGTTTATTAATCACCAAGCAGTAAAGAAAAATAAATCTAAACCAAAAGAAGAAGTATCGGAGATGGATGATGACTACCACACAGGAAAATTCAGAGATTCAAAACCTAAAGCAACTTCATAAGAAAACTATAAAGGTTTATGGACCGCCTGGAACAGGTAAAACCTTTACTTTAATTGAACGTATTTTAAAAAACTATTTAAGAAAAGGTGTGCCTCCAGAAAGAATTGCATTTATTTCTTTTACAAACAAAGCGGTTAACACAGCAATTGATAGAGCCTTATCTGCTTTTCCTCAGTATACAATAGAAAATTTTACAAGATTTAAAACGTTACATAAATATTGCAGACGTTATTTTAAAGAAGAAATATTTGATATCAAAAATTGTATGATTGATTATGCATTACAAGAAAGTATTTTAAAACGATCTGACAATCGATTAGAAGATGATGAGTTTATTTACAAGGATTGGTCGCTATCTATTTATGATAAAGCAAGAAATATGATGATGGATCCGATCAAAGTTTACAAAATGGAGTCGTATAAAAAAGATAACATTGATGTATTTCAAAGAAAGATTGCAACCTATGAACATTATAAAAAAGATTCTTTTATTGATTTTACAGACATGATTGAAAGAGCTATTGATGAAATAGATTTTCCCCCGCTTGATGTTTTAATTTTAGATGAAGCTCAAGATTTCACACCTTTACAATGGTCGGTGTTATATAAACTAGCCAAAGATTCAAAAAGAATTTATTTAGCTGGAGACGATGATCAAGGTATTTATCAGTGGAATGGTGCAGACTCAAAATATTTTACAACATACTTTCCTGGCCGAAAGGTTGTGTTAAGAAAGACGAGACGTTTTGGTGAAGCCATTCACCACTTCACTGAAATTATAAGGAGAGGGATTATGGATTCAGAAGAAAAAGAATATTTACCATCAAATAAAAAAGGTGCAGTAAAAAGATATTTAAATTTTAAAGAAATAGATTTTAATCAAGAGGGCACATGGTACATTTTAGGAAGAGTTAATCGTGTTGTGAATGAATTACGAATGTCAGCAAAAGAAGCGGGTCTATATTTTGGTGATAACAAAGGGAACAAATCATTCGATCGTAAACAATGGATAGCGATTAAAGCTTGGACAGCAATCTCTAACGGAAAAATTATTAATAAATCTGAAGCAGAAACCATGTATAAATATATTAGAGATATTGAAAAGGACGCATTTAGAACTGAAAAGTTTTGGATTAATGAGCCAGACTTTAAAACTTATAACTTTGAAACTTTAAAAGAATGGTGTGGTCTTGCTATACCTGATCAAAAGAAAAATAAAGAATGGTGGTGGATACTAAGGCGTAACTTTACATCAAGACAAAAAATATATTTTATAAGACTTTTAAAACGATACGGACAACATCAACTTAATGAAGATCCACAAATTATTATTGATACCATACATAGTGTTAAAGGTGGTGAAGCAGATCATGTTGTACTCGCAAGTAAAAATGATTATGCCTCAGACTTTAGTCGTAAAAACAAATTAGATAAAAGTGGTGAAAGAAAAGTTTATTACACAGGGGCATCAAGAGCAAAAGATACTTTACATATTCTTTCAACTGATTATAAATATCACTATCCAATCGGAAAAGATTATTTAATTTATCTGGAAGAGAGTAGACATGAGTAGTAAAAAAGATTTTGAAAATACATTTCCATCATCTAAACAAATAGGTGGTTCTCATTATAAAAATTTTAGCATACAACCTTATACCTTTATAACATCAAACGATCTTTCTTTTTTTCAAGGCAATGTTATTAAATATGTTTGTCGCTACAAAAATAAAAATGGAATAGAAGATTTAAAAAAGATTATTCATTATTGTGAACTTGAAATACAGGAACTATCAAAAATCAAAGAACGTATTGAGAACGTGACTAATAAAATAAAAGCCTATGAACAAAAAGTTTGGGGAGAAGATAAAGATTAACGATGATAGTACAAAGTTATGATCATATTTATTTTATAGCACTAGCATTAGTAGTAATAACATTGATTGTTTATTTTAATGAATAGAAAAGAATATTTAAGAAAATATTATGAAAAAAATAGAATTAAGTATAACGAAAGATCCAAAAACTTTTATGAAAACAACAGAAACCATTGTTTAATGTTAAATGAAGAATGGAGATTGCAAAATAAAAATTATGTCAAACAATACAAACATGAATGGTACAAAAGAAAAAAAGAAAAGAGGCGGCTGGAACGCAATAGTGAGACGTAAACGTATGTCTAAACAGGTTCTACGAGGCCATTATGAATGGTGTAAAAAAGAAGGGAGAGATGTAAGTTGGTATGAGTCTACAACTGGCAATGAATTTTAAAAAGAATATGTGGAATGCGCCAAATGAATTTAAAAATCTAACTGGCTATGATGAGATCGCAATCGATTTAGAAACCAAAGACGATGGTATCAGCCAAGGACTAGGTGCAGGTTGGGCATCAGGAAGAGGAGAAATTATTGGGTTTGCTGTGGCTGTTGAAGGTTGGCAAGGTTACTTTCCATTTGGTCATTATGGTGGAGGAAACTTAATTCCTGAACAAGTAAAACAATATATGAAAGATGTTTGTAGTTTACCTGCAACTAAAATATTTCATAACGCTCAATACGATGTCGGTTGGTTGAAAGCATCAGGGATTAAAGTTAAAGGACAGATTGTAGATACTATGGTTGCTGCCGCACTTATTAATGAAAATCGTTGGAGTTACTCATTAAATGCGTTGTCTGTAGATTATCTTGGTGAAATTAAGGCAGAGTCTGATTTAAAAGAAGCCGCAGCGGCTCATGGCGTTGATGCTAAAGCAGAGATGTGGAAGTTACCTGCTGAACATGTTGGACATTATGCGGAACAAGATGCACGGCTCACGCTCCTTTTATGGCAAAGATTCAAAGCAGAGATAAGAACACAAAGCCTGGAAACTATTTGGAAATTAGAATCTGATTTATTACCAATATTAATTGAGATGAGATTTAATGGTATTAATGTTAACTTAGAAAAAGCGGAATCATTAAAACTAGAATTTGCGGGACAAGAAAAACAGCTCCTACAAAAAATAAAAAAATTAGTAGGCAAAGATATAGATATTTGGGCTGCAAGACAGATCGGCGAAGCTTTTGATAAATTGGGAATAGAATATCCAAGAACACAGAAAACAGGCGAGCCATCATTTACACAAAATTATTTATTTAATTCCCCTCATGAAATCTCTAAACTAATTGTGCAGGCAAGAGAAGTCAATAAATTTCACAATACATTCTTAACTGGAATTACTAAATACCAACACAAAGGAAAAATTTATGCGGAAATCAATCAACTACGTTCTGATTCTGGTGGCACTGTTTCTGGTCGTCTCAGCATGTCAAACCCTAACTTACAACAACTCCCAGCAAGGAACAAAGAATTTGCACCGAAAATTCGTGGTTTATTTATGCCAACAACAAATTGTAAGTGGGGTTCATTTGATTATTCACAGCAAGAACCAAGATTGGTCGTGCACTACGCTTCTTCGATCGGCGAAGGCTACGAGGGATCTCAAGAACTTGTGGAGGCTTATGCGAATGCTTCAGCCGATTTTCATCAAACCGTAGCTGATTTAGTGGGTATCGATCGTAAGGCCGCTAAAACAATTGGACTGGGTTTAATGTATGGCATGGGAAAAAATAAATTAGCAAACTCTTTAGGATTAGAAAGAGAAGAGGGAGATAAAATTATTGCAAAGTATAATCGTAAGGTTCCTTTTGTAAAACTATTATCTGATCGTTGCATGAAGAAAGCTGATGAAGAAGGTGTAATTAGAACAAAGCTTGGCCGTAAATGTCGTTTCGATGAATGGGAACCAAGGGATTGGGGTTTATGGACAAGTGAAAATTTTGAAAACGCTGTTGCTAAATATGGTCGTGGTAACATTAAAAGAGCCAAAACTTACAAAGCGCTGAATAGATTAATTCAAGGATCAGCGGCCGACCAAACCAAACTTGCAATTGTAGAATGTTATAAGCAAGGTTACATACCTAAATTACAAATCCATGATGAATTATGTTTTGATGTTGAGACTGAAGAAGATGAAGCAAATATAAAAAAAATCATGGAACAATCGATGCAACTTAAAGTTCCAAGTGTCGTTGACGTAGCTATCGGTGATAACTGGGGTGAAACTTCATAATTACGAATGTTTTAAATGTGGGAAAACTGCCCACGTAATCGATAATGAAATGTATTATTGCGCAGATTGTATGTTGAAAATTTTAAAGAGACAGGAAAAGCGTTACGGGAAACCCGATACACGGCTCACGAACCAAGTCACCTATACGCTAGGAAGCGTAATTAGGAATTAAATCTTCTCTTGGTATTTCGTTATGAGCAAGTCTGATATCTTCCATGTCAGCAGAAACCATTTGTCTTCTAACAATTCTGATTTCTTCTTCGATAGGTTTCATTTCAACAGTAACTTTACCCGCTTGTAAATAAGCTTTGTTCCATTGAGATTCTAACTCTATCTTTTTAGCCAACAGGTCTTTGTTTGCTGTCATTAGTTATCTCCTCGTAAAAAAAGAAAATTCTGTCTGGTCTATAAACTGATTCATACGAGACAGAGAAGTTTCCTTCTTTCAACTGTTTGATGAAGTCTTCTCGAACTCCCTTATCGTCTTGTCCCTTAAATGTTGAGACTATCAAACGTTCGCCTAGACGACACTGGACACGATAAGTCTTCATAAGATAATTTTACCTTCTTTTTGGGTGCTTTGTCAATAGGCAAGCAATATATTTCTATTTTAGATATTATCAAACCATTTTTTATAAAATCATTTTCGATTTCTCGTCCTCTTCTTTTTGCCTCTTTGCCACAAGTTTCAATCTTTTCATACTTAATTACTGGCTCTTCCCAGAAATTCATACATTTTATATCTTTAGGTTCATATGCGGTATAGACACAAAGCATACCAAAGATTGCGAAAAATTCTGTCATTAAGTAAGAATATCACATAAAAAAAATTATTGATATCTCTTTGTGATTGAGATAAACAATGGGAATATTAAGGAGAAAATATGGATATCAATAAATGGAAATCTGTAGCTGTTCGAATTAAAGACTACAACATTTTGAAAGCAATTTCTAAAAATAAATTTAGAGCGCCCGCTTCTATGATCTCAAAACTTGTTGATGATTATGTTGAATTTCAGGCAAAAAAGATGAAAGTGTCAAAGGATTCTTTCGTAAAAAAACTTCTCAATGGCAAGTCTTGAACAGTTAAATAAAGAAATTAAGCGTCTTCTGAAGGATAATCGTAATCTTTCAGAAGAACTTACCTACTACAAAAACCGTTGCAAATTCCTTAAATTAATCATAGAAAAGTTTAAAGGCGGGATTAAAAGAATCATCAATTAGTCCTGTCAAGGACTTTAAACCATGGCAAAAAATCATTACAATAGGCATATGCCTAGAGATAAATTTGAGGACACTTTATACGACACTGATATCGACTTTTCTAAATTCAGTCGTCAGGAAATAAATACACTCATGCTGGAAATCGACAAAGATGTCGATTATTTGATGTCAGCCTACGCACCCCCATCGCTAATCAGACACCATCATGAGCTATTATCAAGACTTATTAAACGTTATGGGCATTAATTTTGCGACCGAGATGGTTAAGCAAAATGTACCCAAAGAAGTAAAAATGTGGAGAGCCGTAATCAATAATGCCATTGGTGATGTTGCACTAAATCAATCCGATCGCAAAAGCTCATTGTTAAAAATGGAAGCTCATTATTGGATCATGGATAATACTGAGGATTTTCAACAAGTATGTTATTTTGCTGAACTCGAACCAGATAATGTCAGACGACAATATATACGAGCGTTGGAGGATAACAAAATTATATTTACTGACCGACAAATCAAATGGAAAAAATATAATGACAATTACCAAAAATTAAAAACTATTCCAACAAAAGAAGGCAGACGAGAACTTAGAAAAATTGTTGAATATTTAAGACAACTTGTAATGAATGCATCAAATAAACCAATAAAAGTCGGGTAGAGGAGAACAAATCACCTCTACCCTATGTTTAAACAACTTTACTGAAAGGAAGTAGTTATGAAAAAAAAACTACTACAAAAAGGAATTTAGCATGAGTATTGTACTTATGCAAGATTTCATTTACAAGGGTAGTAGAGTCCCCCAACTGCTACTACCCTTTCTCTAGAGCCTCGTACGAGGGCATTTAGACTCTCAGTTCACCCAATTATGAACTTGTGCCGTCCAATCACGGCTCACAAGCCTAAAACTTGTAAAAAAACTATAAAGGCAACAAAAATTACAAAGAAAATCATTAATATTACATTCACAATCAAATCCTCCGCTTTTGCTTTATCCACTTGTAAAATCCTTTTTAATAAATATTTCATTATCTTCTTTTTTCAAAAATTGTGTATTCTTGTTTCCCGTTACAATAATATCCAGTTATGTCTAACTGTTTTGAAACGCTTTCAGACAAGCTTGTGGGCTTGAGAAAGCTATTCTTCGATATATATTGTCGTTTTCCTCTTTGTTTTTTCCGCATAATTCTATATTTCCTGTTTCCCAGTTTACTTTCACTTTCTTTTTTTCTTCAAGTTTTCTTAAAACTGATTTTGTATTTTCAATGCTACTCATCTATTTCATATCCTTTTATCTTTTTTTGTTCGCCCCAATAATTTGCAAGAGTATCCAATCGCTCTTCGACCTCTTCAAATTCCCAATCATATAAATTATCTTTTTCATCTTTACATATAATTTTTTTAACTTTGTATCTCGAATATCCCATTTTCCAATTTATTTCTTTCTCTTAATTTGTTGTAAAATCTTATATGCATTATCCATAGCGGATTGTAACATATGTGATTGTTCAAACCTTTTAATTTCAACATCTACGACATTAAATAAATTTTCTAACGCCGTAAATGTTTGTGACTCAAGAATATTAACTTGGGTATCCTTCACTAATTCTTGTTGTTTTTTCGTCAATATCTCTATTGCTTTTTTCTGTTCTATATCCATTTTGTGTTATTAGTTTCTGTAAGTATTTATGTGTTGCATTCATTTTATTTGCTTCTTGTTTATCTTCTGAGTAATGACCTTTATTAGACTCAAACTCATTAACAAAGACGTCAAATAAATCTGCTTTCAATCGTTTGTAGTTTTTTAGTTTTAGTGCCATAACACCCCCTTTCGCCTATTATTAATATAAGATACCATAAGATATGTCAAATAAAATAATGTATTGATTTTATTATATTTTTTTATTTCTCCCATAACTAACTCCCATAAATTTTTTATGTCAAAATTTTTTAAACAACAAACCAAAGGACAGATCATGGCAGATAAAACTTTGAAAGACCTTGTTAAAGAAGCCGTCGAAGATTTAATCGTCGATAATACTATCATCATTGAAGATGCTGAGGGAAATAAAATTGAAGACTTAGTATTAAACGTAGTAAACAATGACGAGGAAGATTTTGACGACGAAGACGGCGAAGAGAATGAGGAAGATTCGTCAGAAGACGACGAAGAAGAAGACGAGTAAAATTCTTCGATATTATTATTTAATCCATAAACGTGAGTCGGGGTCATAGGATCACGGCTCACGCTTGTTTTGGAAATTGGACGATATTATTTTTTTTCTTAAAAATTCTTTCATTGTCTTTTGGAACACGACCCACGACCCCATAACTATTTAACAACATACAATCGACTAAGCCAACGGGATAAGTTTTTCTTACAAAACAAGTACGCATTTCATCATAAAGCCAATAAACGCCCTCGCTTTCAATTCTTAGTTTAATGTTCTTGTCGCCCTCATAAAAATACGCAATCAATTCGCAGTCATTCATTTTTTGAAAATCGCTTGTAAAAAAAATATGGTTTTGATGATAAGTATTTTCTCCGTCCTGTACCTCAAATTTTACCATTGTAAATTTTTTGCTCATATGTCCCTCTCATCATTTGGAAAATATTTTGATAAATCCTTAGCTAAATAATTCATTGTATTTTCTGATAATACATATGAATTAAAAATATAATTTTTTTCACCTTGTTCTGTTAACGATGAAAAAACAATTTGTTTTAAAGTTATTTTGTTTTTATCAAAATAATTTGTTAATTCGGGTTCTGCCCCTAAGTAAATATTATATTTATCTGCTAATTCTTCTTTTAACCACCTAAGAGATACCCTGCCCATGTTTGGCAATCTTAATAATAAATCCTCAGAATATTTTACTAAATCTCCAACACACTCGGGCTTTTTCCAACCAAAAATATCCCAAGAACGATTGTCTGATAATACATTTTCTAATCTTGTCGGTAAATCAAGTTTAGAATCTTTGATTTTGTCATTTAATTCATCTTTTGCGTATTTTTTGCTCATATTTCCTCGACCTCATCATCTGTAATCGAATCGACAATGTAACTACAATCGATATGATCTTTGAATGTAAATTGTTTAACATTGCCTTTCAAATCACAGATTTCGTTTCCGTCATCATCATATTTAACGAATGTGATATTTGCTATTGAATAACTCATTATTTTCCTTTCGTTGTTGTTTGTAAAGATTATTTCTATATTCGATTTCATCTATTGAGGCATTGGCTAAACAAACTCCAATACATATAATTGCAAAACCCATGAATAAAAAAATAATTAATAAAGACATTTCCGACATTGTTTTCCTTTCTGTTGTTTACCTGTTTGCTAACCATAGACCCATTAAAATAATGCAACCTATGAAAAAAAGTATTATTGCTATTGTGTATCCTACTGTCATTATTGCTCACTCTCTTCTATTTCAAAATAAGTATCTGTTTTGCCATTTTGCATATGTTCAAAAGAAAAAGCGTTTTCCTCCCAAGTTTTAAAAGCTTTTTCGTGTGCGTCTTTTTTATTGTTGGCCTTAACTTTAAAAAACCATTCATTACGTTCTACGGCTTTAATTTTATATTCTGTCATATTTTCCTTTCAGTTTAATTCGTGACCCGTGTTTCGTGACACTTGATACATGGTCAAAGGATATAAGTCATAACTATCATATACCACGCACCACGGCTCACGGGTCTTTCACAGTATTTTAGCGTTACCGAAGTAACTACAGGATTGCTGTATCACCTATTTTCAGGTCGCCAGACTGTCCCTGTTATAGCGGCGGCGCAACCTGAATAAAGTGCCTATTGCATTGGTCTAATCTAGAATACTTCAACGTACCAATAGACACTCTCTTATATATAGTGGGATAAATCTGTAAGTCAACCCTATAATTTCTAGTTTCCTGAAAATCAGGAAAGCAAAATAAAACTGGGAAGAAATAAACCGCATAAAACTTAGGTTTTCCTAAAAGTACCCCCTATAAGGGGGTTTTCCCCACAAAATTTTTTTTGAAAAATTTTTTTATGGGGAAATTTCTGGGAAACTGGGAAAAATCGGCTATTATCCGCATAAACACTGGCTTTTTTGCCGAAAAAAACTAGGAAAAAACTAGGAATTTTTCCTAAAAAATAGGAAAGTTTTTAAAATCAATAACTTATTTCATTAATTTTTTAAAAAGTCAATAAAATCAATAATAATAATAAATTTTATATAAGGACTAAAATCTCAAAACAAAATTTTTTATTTTTTTATTTATATTATTTTTTGCTTTATAGGGTGGTATTATATCTTATGCCAAAAAAACCAAATGCCTTAAAAACCATTCATGACCTTACACCCAAGCAAAGGTTGTTTGTAGATACCCTTGTGCAGAATTGGGGTGAAAAAACAAAACAAGATGTAGCTATGGAAGTTTATGATTGTAAAGACAGGACTAATGCTTCTAAATTTGCGTATGAATTATTACACCCCGATAAATCACCTCATGTTGTGAGATACCTTGAAATGCAACTATCGAAAGAATTGAAAAAATATGAAAATGATAAACTGCGTCATTACAAAATTTACGAAAGATTACAAAAAAAGGCGGAAGATAAAAAACAATTTAATGCTTCAATCAATGCTCAATTTAGAGCAGGACAAATGGCAAATTTATTTGTTGATCAAAAACAAATTCAAATCTCAGGTATTGAGGGTATGAGTAGAGAAAAATTAGAAAAAAGATTAGAAGAACTTGAAAGCAAAATAAATGAAAACAAAAAAATCATTGACATTACGCCAGAAGAAATTGTTGAAGGAAAATGATTTCTTCACAGTATTCAATGAAGTTTTTAACTCTCATTTATCAACCAATGTGGGTCAGGTGGAAATAAAAGTAGATGAAAAAAAGAATTGTTTTAAAAAGAAAAAATAAAAATTTATTATCTATTGAAAACTACCCAATGGTAGAAATACTTTGGCAAGATATTGAAAGCAATTCCGCTTGGCAATCATTTAAAGAATTAGATAATTCAAAACTTCCTATTTGCTGTACTAAAGGGCATTTATATTCGCAAAAAAATGGCATTACAAGAGTATTTGGGGATTATTCAAAAGATGATGATAATAATATTAATGAAATTGGAAATACAACAATTATTCCAACCTCAGTTATTGTTGATATTAAAAAATTAACGAAATAATAAAAACAACAAAATAAAATAGTAAAAACTTTGCACCTGTATTTGGTGTTATTATCATACAACAAAACCCGATTGATCTTGTTTTGCTTTACCTTTTGCAATTAACCCAACAATACTATTTTTTGGGTCTAAAAACCTTAAATCGGTTTCATCTCCGTCAATAACTTTTCGACCTAAATATTTTTTTGGTAATTGTTTAAATACAACCGCAATATTTATTTTTTTATTTTTGATTATGTCTTTAACAATATCGTCATTACTTTCAGATTTGCTAAATGTAATATGATAATTTTTCGGTAAATTATTTTTTAATCTCAAATAATTTTTGGTGTAATCATAAAAAGTTACATTGGGATTTAATTCCATAAGATTTTTATTATCTCGCACTTTAAATTTTTCAAAACTTAAATCGCTTGTCCCATTTAATCTAACAGCAAATTTTAAATTTTTATCTTTTGCTTTTTTAACTCCCAGTTTTATTTCATGATTTAATTGTTCCAAAAACTTTTGGCGGTCATATCTAAAATATTTAGTTCGATTTATTCTTGAATTTTGAGTCGTGGAAAATACACCCATGCCAGATGTATTTAAACAACTTGCTATACAACCTTTGGAAGCTTTTGGGCATACATTTAACCCCGATAATTTATACGGGGCTAAATGCAAAATAGCTGTTTCGTATCCCTTTTTGATTGCCTTTTTAATTTTAAAATTATTATAACTTAATAATTTTTTTGGCTTTTGATACTTTGGCATTAGCTAACTCACTTTCTAATAAATGTTTTTGTTTTTTGTTGATTTCATTTTTCAAATAATAATTAAATAAAAATTTAATTGTTTTTGCTACGGATAAATCAACACCCATTGGATTGTTTTGTGATAGTTCAAAAATACTTTCATAAGTTTTTAAATCTAAAGAAATATTTTTAAACCCTTTGATACTATCAAGTGTGCCAATATGTAGTTTTTTTTCCTTAGTCATTGTTATCCTCTTCCTGTATTAATTGTCCATTGTCATAACCCTGTTTAATGCAATCCGCTATGTGCTCTAAATCAATGTTATTGGGTTCATATTTTGGGTAGCCCTCAATTTTTAAAGACCACCAGCCTTTTTTTGTTTCCATATTTTTTCCTCATTGTTAGTATTTTATCATATATATTATTTCATGGGATAATATTCAAGGGGTATTTTCCCATTATATCTTATTTTTTTATTGACAAAAATTTCAAATCAGTTTATTTATTTGGTCATGTCAAAAAATCTAACTGGAAGGGATAAAATGACTAAAACAAAAAAAATAACTTTAAATGCTCAAAAACGAAAATTAGCATTAAAAGTTTTTGAAAATGATCTTCAAACTGAAGATAACATTTTAAAAGATGAATATTTAAAAGCAAAAAAACAATGTGATGTACATATTGAAAACGCTTTTAAAACCGCAAAACAAGTTGTTGAGCGAAAATACCCGTCTGAAACTATTAAAACATTAAAAGAGATACAGACAAAATATGATTTAAATGTTTGTAGACCTGATAGTTGTTTTAATTTTGAAAGCGATCAAACCGAAGAACATACAGATTGGAACGGGACTGTTAGTCATGTTCCAAAACAAAAACATATTGATTTTAATCTAAATGGAACTTTAACGGGGGACAGTCAATATGGAAATCAATCGAGTGAATTTGCTTTTGCTTATCATCATAACTATTTAAGAAATTTAGGTTTTACGCCTAATGTATTTATTCTTAAAGGTGATAAAGATGATAATCCGCATCACTCAAAACTAATTGATGAAAATAATGATCAATTAGGAATATATAGTCATAGGACTAGTAAATCGGGAATTGCTGAAAAATGGAATAAAGATTATTCTTTAACAGTTATTTCACAACATAGTCATTGCTCATCTCGTTATATTGAGTGTACTCAAGATGAACTCGATATAATGAATGATATGTTAATTGCGAAACAAAAAGTTGTTCAAACTTATAATGAGTGGCAATCTAATATATTAGAGCGAAAAAACTTAATCGAGCAAACTTTGAAATCTTATAAGTATTTTGATGAACTCAAAAAACTTGCAGATAATCAAAATGTTGAAATAAAGGAAAATGATATTGAAATGCACTCAAGTGAATTATCAATTTATAACCCAGATAATGTTTCGGCAATGCTTGATAATTTAAAACCCAAAGCTAAAGAAACAAGGGCGGAAAAAATTGCAAGAATTACAGCATTAAATAGCGGTGTCGCTAATGCCTAAAAATTTTTGCCAAAATCCACTTTGTCATTTAGATAATACTAAGGATAGATTAAAAAAAGGTAAATATCGAACTAGGAAAGCTTCATCGAGTTGGTATAATTATTTTTGCACTCAAATATGCTTTCATCAATATTTTGATATTTATAAAAATCAAATAATTAATTCTATAGGCTTAAAAACTACTCCGAGTATTAGAGATGAAAACGACCCCAGTTTTTGGGCTTTGGCTAGTGAAATCCACAATAGACCCAACTATGATTGGAAAACTACTCAAACTAATGAAATAGTTTATAGAGAATTAAATCAAAATTAAATTATTTAATTTTCAAAAATTAAGGGCGGAATCAAAAAACCGCCCTTTTTTTATTTTTTTACTCAAAAAAAAGCTTCCATAGAAGCCCAGATTTTAACGAAATTAAATTTTAGGATACTTGGTAAGGGGGATTTTATGCCCCACTAAAAAGTGGGGCAATAAAAATTAATTATCTTTTAAAATGTCTTTAATGCTTTTAAAAGCATTTCTTATTTTTGCGACTTGATCAGGTGTTTTACTTTTTAAGCTACTTTCAATCAAAGCTAAATTTATAAAACCATTTAAAGTTTTATTTAATTGAAAAAAATTATTATTTAATTTTTTCAATTCGTGGTCTATGCTTTCTATATTTTCAGAAATTATATCATCATAATCACCCGCCATATTAATTACCCCCCTTCCAAATTTTTTCAAATTTTTCGTTAAATGTGTGGTGGTTGGCATCTTCGAAAGCATTAAACGAACTTTCAAAAATTTTGTTGCCGTCCCATTTACAAAATTGTGAAATCATTAATCCTAATGCCTCACAATCAGTTGTTTTTTTTGGATTTATAAAAGATTGATTTTTTTGCTCTTCAATCAATACTTTTAATTTTTCGCTTATTGTCATTGCACCGCCTTTTTTGGTTTTAGTTGATTTAAAACAAATTCCGCATTTTCATAACTTGTAAAATATTTGTAATGCTTTTCAAAATTCATAACTTTTTTATGATAATAAATATTATCAATTGTGTGTTTGTAATTTTGATCAGAACTCGTTAGCCCTTTATTTATAAATCTAATAAAATCTAAAAGACTTATAAATTCGATTTTTGGTTTTTTTAACTCAAAATTTATATAATAAATTTTTAAGTTATTTTTGCTTCTATTCCAAAAAACATTTTTTCGTTTTTTCATAAGTTAATAAATAATGGGATTTTATGAGATTGTCAATTTTTCTAGGTTTTTGAGATATTCGCTTTTTTTGGCCTAAAAAAAATCGTCCCATATAAGCCCATAGACGCTGATTTGACCCCTTTAAGGTACTAGGACAAGGCGGAAAAAAGACCCCCTTAAAAACGGCTTATTTTTACCTTTTGAATATATATCTTATTAAATCCCATTATTTTATTGACACTTTTTAAAAATTCGTTATTTTGGGGGCTATGTTTAAATTTAACTTAACTGAAAGGTAAAAATGAAAAACAGCACAATAACAAAAGACGCCCTTTTAAATCTGGGCAGGCAGATAAAAGACGGTTTAAATAAAGACGGTTTAAAATTGTTTAAACCTTTTTTA
>CAACVD010000282.1_pt1 | contig 24167 bp, 28 predicted proteins | sample 2381771 | NCBI WGS metagenome assembly CAACVD01 (sample SAMEA5211965, study PRJEB30684) | marine metagenome | biome: Marine; feature: Epipelagic; material: Water | collected 2015-10-15 | depth 15 m
CATCTGGGTATCGATATGGCCCTGTATGTTTATATAATGTTACTGGTACTGTTGGTAATCTGAAAGTAGGTAGAGAATTAAATGCTACTTGGGCACATGAAATAGGTCATGCATTAGATTTATATCATACATTCGGAATCCCGGGAAATAATATTGGCTGCGGACCTGAAACTAATCCATGTAGCCAAGGCGACCAAGTACCTGATACTCCTCCTACTACTACGAATCAGAGTTGTAATTCTCCCAATTGTCCTGATGCTTTAGTTGAGAATTACATGGATTATACTGGAGAAGGTTGCAAAACTATGTTTACTCAAAATCAGATTGAAAGAATGAGACACGAAATCCATACAGGATTACCATATTTACTTAATACTCTTTCATGTCAATCGCCAGTTGGGCAAGATTTAGCAATAATTAGCGTATCTTTACCAGATTCCTGGTGTCAACCCACAATTGATTTTAATGTTAAAATAGCTAACCAAGGGGGAGGTCCAACATTACCCGGAGCTCTTTTGGATATTAATGGAGAATATTACCCAATTCCAATTTTAGAAGGAGGTGAATATTATACTTTTAATTTTACTAATTTTGAGCTCCCTGAAAGTGGGCATGTTTACACATATATAATTTATGATGAGGATGAGTATCCTGTTAACGATGGAATTCTTACAACTGTTGAAATAGCCGAGGAAAATTGGGCTGAAATTTCTATTACCACTGATTTTTTCGGAAATGAAATTGAATGGCTTTTAGGTGGTACTACTAATCCTTTTTTCTTAGGAGAAAATAATTACCCAACAGGTCAAGAAACTTATAACTACGAAACATGTCTAACTGATGGTTGTTATGTTGTAAGTATATCAGATGCGGCCGGAGACGGGTTATGTTCATTTGATTTAGATGATGATGGTATTTGTGATTATGGGGGCAGTTTTAATCTTACTATTAATGGGGTAGAAATAATTAATATTACTCCGGAAAATGCAGATTTTGGAAGTAATTATACTAATAACTTTTGCACCTATTATTGCCCACCAGAAACATGTGAGGCTGATTTGGATGGAGACGGTATAGTAGGGGTACAAGATTTATTAACATTTTTAGTAACCCCTATGGGTAACATAACAGAGTGTTCCCCACTTGATTTTAATAATGATTTATTTATTGATGTTAATGATGTATTAACTTTTTTAAATTACTATGGATACATTTGTGCTACTGGTGAATTTATGGATTGGGAAATTCCAGGTGAAATAACAAATTTATTAACTAATGTAACCGAAGCTGAAATAATTGATTATGGTGCCTGTAATACAAAACCACCAATGTATTTTGATTTAACAGGTAGAAGAATAAATGAAAAGGGTAGATTATCCCCCGGAATTTATATAGTTGTAGAAGAAAATTCAAATGGAAAAACAACTTCTAAAAAAATATTTATAAACTCATGGGATTTCTTAATGGAAAATTAACATTAATTCTTTTTTGTTTAGCATTTTTTGCTACAAAAACACAAGGGCAGTGTGATCTAGAGATTTACGATTTTAATCCAGAAACTTTAGACGTTACTATGATCGTTCATAATGGGTACGGATGTAACCCAAACGATCTTACGGATGATGAAATAGATAAATTTATACTTGGTATAACGTCTGATGAACTTCAAGCTAATAATTTTACTTGTGGTTTAGGAGAGGGACAACCAGGGTGGATTTTACAAAACTTTTTTCCTACTTTTGTCCTTTGGGACGATGCAAATGCATATTTGGGACCAGATGGAATATTAAGTACGGGTGATACTTTAGAATTTAATGTTTTTACGGCTCAGCTAGGACCAGTTTATGCTGAGGAATGCTTTACCCAAGCAGATAGTTTGGGTTATTTTGATGATTGTATTGAGTTACATATTTGGCAAATCAATTGTTCTAACGTTATTACTGGAGAAGATAATGGAGAAAACAATTGTACGGGCGAACCTGGTTATTTATACCCTGATGTCAATCCTGAGAATAATGTTTTTGATGTATTTTGCCAAGATCCACCGGAATTACTTTATATAGATTATGAGTGTGATTTAAACTGCAATGATACACTGGCTTGGTATAATGCTATAACTTTTTTTGAGAATATAGGTACTACTACTATTACTGATTTTTGTATCGAATGGGATATAATAGGTTTTAATCAAGAATATATTGAATGTTATGAGGGGGAATTATTACCTGGAGAAACTGCTATTTTAGAAATCGAAAATATAACTAGTGATGGGGGTGGTGGTGTGGTTATTAGGCTTTTAGAATTAAACGGAGTAGAAACAGACATTACATGGTTTCAACCTACATCTTGTTACCAAAATGCTACCGCTATTTGCATCTATGGGTGTACTGATGAAACCGCTAACAACTATAACCCCGAAGCTGAATGGAATGATGGTTCATGCACCTATGATATTTTTGGGTGTACTGATGAATCTGCTACAAATTATAATCCTCTGGCAACAGTGGATGATGGGAGTTGTATTGAACCATGTGATGGTTATTATTTTGCACCTAACACATTTACCCCTAATAATGACGGTAAGAATGATGGGTGGTGTGTTATATCAGATTCTAATTGCTGGAAACAATGGAATGTAAGAATATATAATAGATGGGGTGGTTTAGTATGGGAATCAGCAGTCCCCGGAGAAATCTGGATAGGGAGTGTATTTAATGGCGAACATTATGTGGCTGATGGAGTTTATGTTTATACAATAGAGGGTGTTGGATGGGACCCAAGTTATACGTTTAAAAAAAGTGGACATATAACAATATTTAAATGAAAAATTTATTAATTTTATTACTTTGCATCCCTTATTTCAACTCACATGCACAGTATTTCGACACAGGCCTTGAATATAGGCATAAAGTACAAGTAGGTAAAGGTGTAACTCTTAGTGGTTTAGCACTTATGAATTATACTGAGGGCCCTACAGAAGCTATAGGGGCTGTTTGGGCAGTAGGGGGCGCAATGAATTTCATATCTGCCAAACAAGAAGCTAATTACTATGAATATGAACCTACTAAAATCCAATGGCGTAAAGAAATAGCACCTATAACAGCTATGTTTTTAGCGGGTGCTGTAAATGGGGTTAATCAAGATTTATTATTCCACTATAATGAATTTGAATCTACTTTCCCTAATGCTAACCCACAATATTGGAACCCAGATTTAAGTTGGCGTAACAAATATTTAAATGGTGATCCAACACAAGGCGAAAAATTCCCAGGATCCTCTACTATTTTTGTTAGTCTTACAGATGGATACCATTCTACTATATTAGCTAGAAATTTATTTATTACAACATCAATTTGTTTATCCCCACAAACTCGTGGGTGGAAACCATTTTTAACCAAAACTTTAATATATAGTTTAAGTTATGGATTAGGGTTTGAATTAGTTTATGCTAAATTGATAAGATAATTTGGTTACCATACTTTCATTTTTTACGTAGTAAAAAAATTTTTAAATGAAAGTTACTTTATTAAATGTTACTCCAAACGCTGAAGACCATATTGTGGAGGTTGCACGTGTATCTAGTTCACGTAAGAATAAGAAAGATAAACCAGAGGGCCTTCTTCGATACCTGGTACAACACAAACACTGGTCGCCGTTCGAGCACGGTCATGCGACGTTCGAGATTGAAACTTCCAAAGCCATCGGAATCCAGCTCATCCGCCACCGTTCTTTCTCTTTTCAAGAATTTAGTCAACGATATCAAGATGTTAATCGTTTGGGAGATATATTCGAACCCATTGAATTACGGTCGCAGTGCGAAGACAACAGACAAAGTTCAGTCGAAGTAATTAACCCAGATATTCAAATGGAAACTACCGCTCCCGCTTCAGAAACTATAGAAGCATTTTTAGGTAAAGCACATTCATTATATAATAAATTACTTGAGGCCGGTGTTGCTAGAGAAACAGCCCGTATGGTATTGCCCTTAGCTACTACAACTAAAATTCATATGACTGGTTCAATTCGTTCTTGGGTTCACTTTTTAGAATTGAGGGATGATGAACATGCTCAAAAAGAAATCCAAATGGTTGCTCAAGAAATAAAGCGTATATTTATTAAGGAATTCCCAATAATATCAAACGCTTTAAAATATGAAGTTAAGTAAAAATTTATCACTCAACGAAGTTATTAAATCTAATACCGCCGAACGTAAAGGTATAGATAATAGCCCAAATGAAACTCATTTAGTTAATTTAAAATACCTGGCAGAACAAGTATTTCAACCTGTTAGAGAACACTTTGGTGCTCCTATTTACATTTCTAGTGGATATAGAAGCCCCGCCTTAAATGAAGCTATAGGAGGTTCACCTCGTAGCTTCCACTCACATGGAATGGCTCTTGATTTAGATCAAGATGGTAGAAATAATGGAGTTAGTAATGCTGATGTTTTTTTCTTTATTAAAGAAAATTTACCATTCTCAGAATTAATCTGGGAATTTGGTACTGAAGATAACCCAAATTGGGTTCATGTAGCTATTGCTAAAGGAAGAGAAAATGAAAAGAAAATTAAGATTGCCGAAAAAATAGACGGTAAAACTAAGTATAAAGTTTGGGATAGAGACTAATGGAATTAATTACAACACATCCGGTTAAAAAATCGGATTTAGGTTTTCATAAAAATTTATTTGGTGGTAAGCTGCTCGCATGGATTGATGCCGCGGGGGCAGCTTACGCCGCTCAAATATGTGATTCCCCAAGATTAGTAACAGTTGCTATAGATAAATGTGTATTTAAAAAACCTGCTCGTGAAGGGCAAATGCTTAAGATATATGGTACTGTTGATTCTGTAGGAACTACTTCAGTTACATTAAATTTAGAAGCCAGAGCACATAATGTTTATACTGGAATCCAATCTATAATTTTATCTACAAATATTAAATTTGTTCGAGTAGATGAAGATGGTAATCCTATTCCTATTTCAGAAAGGGTGAAAGAAAAAGTAAAAACTGGTTGGAAAACACACTAAAGTTTTGTATATTTAGCCTATAAAGGCGAATTATATGCAAAAAGGAGCAGCGTACTGGATGGATCTTCACCACTTTGATGATGAAGATCCTATCTTTTTGTCACAAGTACAAAGAGGAATTACTAATTTTGTAAAAATACTAACAGGAAAAGATATTCCTGTAGAGTATGCTACATCAGGCGACTCAATGACTGATGGAGAAACTGTTTATATTGCGTCAAACTTAAAAGAAGACACAATAGATTACACAGTTGGTTTAGCCCTTCATGAAGCTTCACACGTTTTACTAACAGATTTTGAATATCTTAATAAAAACAAGGGAACTGTTTTAAAAAGAGTACATCAGGTGCCAGAAGAAGATCATGATAATGTATTTACTTTAATTAATTTCATTGAAGATAAGCGTATAGATGATTATGTTTACAAATCAGCTCCTGGGTATCAATATTATTATGAAGAATTATATAAAAAGTCTTTTTATTGTCCTATAGTAGATGAAAACCTACAAAAAGATATATTTGTAGTGCCAACTTGGGACGCATATTTTTTTAGAATAATTAATATATTTAATCGTAATTCTGATCTGGACGCCTTACCTGGATTGAAAGAGGTATTTGATTTAATCGATATTAAAAACATTAATAGGTTAAAATCTACTATGGATAGTGTAGAAGTAGCTATTGGGGTTTATAATATAATCAAACCATACATTCAAACAGAAAAAGAAGAAGAAGGTGGTGAAAAACAACTAACTAACCAAGAATATAAGACTCGAGAACAAGTAGATCGTCAAAAAAATTTTATTGATTCAAAATATAGAAAAAAACGAGTTCACAAAAAAGTAAAAGAACAAGTTAATAAACTAGCCCATTCAAATACTAAAATTCAACCTTCAGAAGTTAAAGCAGGAGTTAAAATAAATGCTATTGTTACAGATGATTGGGAAGATTACTTTAAATCCCCTTTTGATCACAATAAAGAATCTGTTATTAAGGGTATTGCTATGGGTAAGAAACTACTAAAGCGATTACAAACCCGAAATAATATTAAAACAGAAATATTTGATAATTTAAAAAGGGGAAAATTAAATTTTAAAAAAATATATTCTGCCCCTTACAATGAAGATATATTTTACAGAATTGAAAAAGAAGAATTTAAACATACTTTCCTTCATATTTCTTTAGATTTAAGTGGTAGTATGAGAGGGGATAAATTACACCAAACTATTAAAACGGCTGTTGCTATAGCATATGCCGCTTGTAATTTGAAAAATTTTGATGTAGAAATCTCGTTAAGAGGTACTTTTAATAGTTCAAAAGCTGTAGAACGTTGTGTGCTAGCTTATGCATTCAATTCTAAAAAAAATTCATATAAAGATCTTTATAAGTTTAGTAATTTAGCTACTAGCGGAATGACCCCAGAGGGTATTTGTTTAGATCAAGTTAGAAAAGCCTTACCAGAAGTAAATTATTACAACGAAGTTTATTTACTTAATATATCAGACGGCTTACCTAATATTAATGATATGAGATATAATTTTAGTACTGCTATTAATCATACTAAAAAGGTTATTAACCAATGTGTAAAAGAAAATATTGGGGTTTTAAGTTATTATGTTGAAGATACTTGGGATAATAGAAAAAATTCTAAAGATTCCTTTAGAACAATGTATGGGAAATCTGCTAAGTTTATAGATGTAGATAATGTTCAAGCTATTTCTAAAACTATAAATAACCTACTATTAAATAATACTATTAAGGTTTCTTAAATTATCTCATATGTACTCCTGAAAAAACCACTAATAATGGATCAAGGAGAAATAATTTCGAGACTAGAAGTTGTCATAGATAAAATTGAATATGACGAAATTAGCATAGGAGAGGTATATGATTTTTTAACCTCACTAGTATCTGATATAGAATTTACATTAGATTACGATGCTGATTTTGGAGATGTTCAGTTTGATGATTTGGACTAATACGTATTAACGTCTTTTAGGAAATAGGTTGCTGTTAAATTAATGAAAGTAATCTACTATGGCTAAAGAATTAAATGAAGATACGGGTTTTACAGTTAGTATAAAGACCCTGGCAGGAATAGGGGCGGCAATAGCGACCGTAGTTAGTATGTGGTTCGCCCTTCAAGCAGATATAGCAGAGGCAAAAGAACTCCCTGCACCTTCTGCCCCCGAAATTACAAGGATGGAGTTTGATATGAAAGATCAACTTGTTCGTCAAACAATTATGACAACTCAAGAAGACGTATCTGAACTTAAAGAAGATTTAGATAGAATCGAAGCTAAAATAGATAAATTAAATTAATATGAAATATTTAGTTTCAGTGTTATTATTTTTACTTGTTAGTAATAATGCAAGTAAACCACTTTTTGGAGAAGAAAAAACACCACTATGTGGTGATGATATATGTGTTGTGCAATTTAACGCAGCATTTAATTCAGCAAACGAAGTAAAATGGTTAGGAGAGTTAACAGACTGTGCTACAAATACAGTTGATATTATGGCTGACCCTAGCTTACCAAACGACTATAAGATTGTTGTTGTACCTACAATTCTCGTCCTAGATAACGGAGAAGAAGTAGCGAGGTTTCAGGCTAACATTATGATGACGATGGAGGCAACTCGTGAAGAGGTGCAAGAATCTATTGATAACATCATAATGAGTAAATTTTAATGAAACATTTATTAACCCCTCTTTTATTTTTTATTGGTCTTACAGGATTGGCTCAGCCAACATATTTAGACCTTTTTATACAATTTGATGAATACCCAAATGAAACATCTTGGTTATTTACCCAAGGTACTGATACTGTGTATACTAGTCCTAGTTATGATTTTCAGTCATACGTAAACAGCACTACAGAACAACGATTATTTTTAGAAGCAGGTGTCGAGTATAAATTCTATATGAACGATGCTTTCGGTGATGGTATTTGCTGTGGGTTTGGTCCTGGATATTTTACTTTAGAAAATGATTGTCAGGGAATTTTAGTTGAAAATTTAGAATTTGGCGATTCTATTGTAGAATATGCTTTTACTTTAGCACCATGTATCCCTCCAGTTTTAACCGCTGATGTTACCTTTAGAGTAGATTTAGCTAATGCTCCTCCCGGTATTGAAATTCCAGGTGTATTAGGTAGTTGGAATGGTTGGCAAGTTATTCCTATGACTTTAGGAGGTAATGGTATTTGGTTTGTTGATGTAGAGGTTCCTTTAGGAAACCATTTATGGAAATTTGCAGATTTTAATAATCCCGAAGTTCAAGAATTACCAGCAGGTGTAAATGATTCACCTTGTTTCCAATTTGATGAATTTGGGTTTGTTAATAGAACATTAAATATAACTGAGGAAGATGAAATAACTCTTCCTCCTTATTGTTGGGAATCATGTTTACCTTGTGGAGGTATTGCAGGTTGTTCCGATCCTAATGCTATAAACTGGAGCCCATGGGCTAATTTTGACGATGGTTCTTGTATAGTTCAAAATACAAATTGCCCTCCTGGTGAAACTATTATTGAAATAGTAGTAACTCCTGATAACTTTGGTGGAGAAACTAGCTGGACGCTATTTAATGATTTTGGGGGAGTAGCATCTGAGCTTCCCGGAGAATATAGTGGTTCACCCCCGGGTATTCCTATTTCTACTTTTTTATGTGTACCTTTAGATGTACAATATGATTTAGTTGTATTTGATACTTATGGAGATGGTTTATGTGCTTCATGTGCTACTAATAACCCTAACTTAGAAAATGGTAATGTTCAAATCTTTGATTGCGAAGGTACAGAACTATATAATTTACAAGAAGAACACCCAGATGGTAATTTTGGGTATAATACGGTTTCACCCCAATTTTCCCCCACAGAGTGTAATACTACTAGTGTAGTAGAAGGTTGTACGGATTCCGATTATGTAGAATATAATCCCGAAGCTACAAACAATGACGGTAGCTGTTTAACTCCTATTATTTTAGGGTGTTTAGATGAAACAGCATTTAACTATAACTCAGAAGCTAATACTGAAGATACTATAGAATCTTGTGACTTTACTTTAACTATTACTGATGGTGTTGGTGACGGTTGGTTTGGAAGTTGGTTAGGAATTTATCAATTTGGAACTATATTTGGTTCACCTCAATATCAAATGGGCCCTAATGATGGTACTGAGGTATCATTTAATATTGAATTAAGTACTGTTGGTCCTGCTTATGTTTACTTTTTTGTAACCCCACAATCTATTGCTACTGCTCAACAATGTGGTTTTACTTTAACTAACCCTGATGGAGAAGTTATTATTGATGTTCCATTCTTTAGTGCAATTCCTTTTGTTAATGAAAGTGGCTGGTACAGATATGAAATAGAACCTTACTGTGGTAATACTTGTGTTCCATTTATTGATGGATGTCAAAACCCCTCAGCAATTAATTATAATGATGAAGCTAACTTTGATGATGGGAGTTGCTATTTTGAACCAGGATGTACTCAGGCTGGGTATTTAGAATACTACACCCAAGGGTTTGAAGCGGATTTTGATAATGGTGATTGCCAAACATTAGCAGTATTTGGTTGTACAGACATAGATGCTTTTAATTTTGATGAAGGAGCTAATGTAGATAATGAGGGTTGTATTCCTAAAATATTTGGGTGTATTAATGAATTAGCCTTTAATTATGACCCTAATGCTAATACTCCTGATGGTTCATGTGTGGTAGTTGAAGAAGGATGTACTGATCCAACTGCTGTTAATTATGAAGAAGAAGCTAATACTAATGACGGAAGTTGTATTGCTGTAGTATTAGGATGTATCGACCCCGATGCTCTAAATTTCGATCCCCTAGCTAATACAGACAATGGAGCTTGTATTAATATAATTGAAGGTTGTACTGATCCTTTAGCTCTAAATTATGATGCTAGTGCTAACGTAGAAAATGGTTCTTGTGAAGGCGCTATATTTGGTTGCACCGATCCAACTGCGTTTAACTATAATGAATTAGCAAACGTAGATAATAGTTCATGTGTTCCTGTAATAGAAGGATGTATGGACCCACTAGCCCTTAATTTTGACCCATTAGCTAATATCAATAATTTTGAATGTGACCTACCAATTTACGGTTGCACAGATTCAACAGCATTTAATTATAACGAATTAGCCACTACAGATAATGGTACTTGCATTCCTATAATCGAGGGTTGTATGAATCCAGAAGCACTTAATTACAACCCAGATGCTAATATTGAGGACTTTAGTTGCATAGAACCTATATTTGGTTGTACAGATTCAACAGCATTTAATTATAATGAGTTAGCAAACGTAGATAATGGAACTTGTGTATCTATTATATATGGGTGTACAGATAACACAGCATTAAACTATAACCCAAATGCTAATACCGATAATGGAAGCTGTATTCCAATTCTTTACGGGTGTATGGATGAAACCTCCTTTAACTATAATGAATTAGCAACAGTTGATGATGGTTCATGTATAGAAGTTATAGAAGGTTGTACTGATCCAACAGCATTTAACTACAACCCAGAAGCTAACGTTGAAAACTTTAGTTGTGAACCATTTATTTATGGTTGTACAGACCCACAAGCAGCTAACTATGATGAGTTAGCAAACACAGATAATGGTACTTGTGAAACCGTATATGCTAATTGTATAGATTCAGTGGTTGAAACTTATAACCTACTAGAATTAGAAAGCGAGTGTTTTGCTTGGGTAATTGATGTTAGCCCAAGTTGTTGCAATAATGAATGGGCGGATGGATGTCAAACCATATATAATTACTGTGATGAAAATACAGTAACTAATATAGAAGAATTTGGTGAAACTCAAATAATTGTATTTCCTAACCCTACAAAAGATCGCATAAATATCGCAAGTAACTTGCGTATAAACGCAGTCCTCTATAATTCCATAGGACAGCCCGTATTACAAGAAACTAACGTAAATCAATTAGATTTAAGTCAATTTGAGGCAGGTATTTATAACTTGATCTTAACTTATAATGATCTTAAGTTTACTAAAAAAATTATTAAGCAATGAAAAAATTAATAACTTTAATATTAACCTTAGCTTGTTTTATACCCGCTCAAGCTCAATTTTTAGACCAATCATCTGAGTTTTTACAAAAACAGCTTAAATTTGCTACTTTTTATACTGCAGTAACAGGTAATAATTCACTAGCAGATATAAGTGTTTATTCTATAAACCCAACTACTGGTATTTTAGAAGAAAATATTGAATCTACTCCCTTTGATTATACTTTAGCTTTTGGTGTTAGAAAAATTGCTCGTTTAGATTATGAAAATAGAAAAAATGTTTTTTACAATGGTACTGAAAGTTCAGTTTCAGATGCTGCTACTGTAGGTAACGTAGAAGGTTTAGAATATTTATTTGAATTTGATTATAAAAGACAACAAGGAAGTAAATTTGTTGATCAACAACACTTTTTAAGATATGTTCATGATCACTGGATAGTAAAAGTAGAATATGTACAAGATGGATTTGCTGATTTAAGATATTTTGAATCATCCCAACGTTACAGATATAATATAGCAAAAGAATTTTCTTTAAACGTTGGTTTAGTACAACGTTTTTCTGAACCTTATGGATTTGATCCTCTATCCGAATTAGCAGGAGCAGATTTTACAAATATAGCTATTGAACAGGGTTACGGTACTAATTTTGAAGGCGAATGGGTTAATCCAGACGGAGCTGTAGTTGCCGAAAATAATATAGTATGGAATGCTGTAGCACTTCCTAATGTATTAAATGAATATGTTGATCAAGAAAGGGCTTTACTACCATATCAATGGAACCATTCATTAGTATTAGGATATGATTATTACCACTATACTAAGTCATTTTGGTTTCACTCTTGGGCTAGTGTATTACCACTTCATGTAAGTGCTAAAAACGAATACTCATATACTAACTTTGTGGATGGTAATACTTGGTTTGACTACACAGGAGGTTTAATTTTAGGGTGGCAAGTAAATAAAAGATTAGGTCTTTTCTCCGAAGGAAAATACCATAAGTACTGGAATCGTGTATGGCATGATTTCTCAGTTGGTTTTAATTATAGAATAATTTAAAACAACACAATTATGGCACTTAAAGACATTTTTAAAGAAGAAAACGACATTAACGAAAAATCAGTGGTGGGCTTTTGCTCATTTGCTGTTATGGTAGTATTTGCCATAACTGATTTAGCAACTGGCTATTTTGGACAAGATTTAGTAATCAATGAAGCTATTTACAACTCATTTGTATTTGTAACTTTAGGTAGCTTCGGTATAGCAGGCTTAGAAAAATTTGCAAAATAAAATGTACGAATACCACGCAATAGTGGACCGAGTAGTTGATGGTGACACAATTGATGTCACTATTGATTTAGGATTCCATGCCCATATAAAAACTCGTGTCAGGATGGAGGGTATGAATGCGCCTGAATCACGCACAAGAAACTTAGAAGAGAAAGAACGTGGCCTTGCTGCCAAAGCACGGCTACAAGAAATTTTAGAATATAATAGAAATCACTGTATACTGAGAGTATCAGGACTTGGAAAATATGGAAGGGCATTAGCCACCGTATTTGTAGATAACTTATCTCCTGTATCCAAAGATTCTTCTATAACCTTAGTAGATGTAAATAAACAATTAATTAAGGAGGGACACGCTGTTGAATACGACGGTGGAAAACGTTGATTTTTAGATCTTTCTTATATTTATTAACAAAACCAACATATGGCTAACGATAATTTTTACGGATATAAAAGAGACCCTAAAAAACGTGCTAAGGCTTCAGAGTCTTATAAAGGCGTTGATTTAGAGTTCGAATCAGTAAATCCTTATGAATTTAAAAAAGGAATGTACTGTGAATTACAAAAACTAGGAACTACCCTTAGAGAATCAGAAGCTGATCAAAGAGAAAAAGCTACTGAAACTGTTCTTAAAAATTTAAAAGATGTTCCTGCTTATTATTCCTATATGGAACATTATGAAGCTACTACTCGTAATATGGAACGTAAGCCTTCTTTTAAAGCTTTCTTAAAAGAATTAGAAGGCCATTCAATGAAGGAAGTAGGTGAAAAATTTACTGAAGATAAAATGAAAGAAATTAAGCTCAAAGAAAATATTAGAGCTGAAGTTAGAAACAAAATTAACGAAATTTTCAAATTATAATAAAATGACTATTGAAGAACTAAACAAAATCATTCAAGAAGAGCTTAAAGCTTACTTAAATGAAGAGCAAACCGATGAAGCTTATCACGAAGATGGTGATGATGATATCGAAGTAACTACTGACGAACCTGAAGAAGGTGGTGAAGATGGAGCTTTAGATACCTTAAGACAAATTTACGATATGCTTAAGCCTATTGTTGAACCCGAAGAAGAAGAGCCTGTTGCGGACGAAGAACCAGCTGAAGAAGAGGGTGAAGAAGAATCTGCTGAAGAAGTTGAAGAAAATTTTGATCGTCCTAATTATAAAGCCTCAGATGTTCAAGATGCAAGCTTTAATGCTGAAAAGATTAAGGGAGGTCTTAATGAATCAGTAGAACGCTTTAAAAAGCTGGCTAATATCAAAGGATAATTCTAATGGTCAATATAGACGCTTTATTAAATGAATGGGCGTATAGATGTAAGAAGGGCTATCCTGATATGGATAGCCCCTCTGATCTTCGTATTTTAAATACCATTCTACAAGAACAAGGAATTTCATTACCCGAATTCCATGAACAAGTTATAGTTGAACAAGAAGAAGAAGGACCTAGTAAAAAAGAACTTATTGATCTAATTAATAAAAGTGATTTAAGCCCTAAAGCTCTAACTCGAATTATTAAAGTAGTTAAAGGTACTGGTTTCCGCACTAAAACAAAAGATCTTTTATCTAAAAATGGTTATACAGAAAAAGACTTTAAGAGTGGTGATGCTGATATAGATCGTATATTAAGTACTATTACTAATAGTGAGGTAGATGAATTATTTAAATATTTAGAAAATCCTAAAGCATTATCAAGTTTTCCCTCTAGAGGAAATATAATTAGTCAATTGGGTATTTCATCTAATTTAGCAAAAGATTTAATGGGTATTGAAGGAATTGATGAAGGTGGATCAAATATAGGTAAAATAGAAATATTTTTGGCTCTAGTTCTTAGCGATGTTGATAATAGAAAAGGAGGAGGTGATTTAAATTGGAATAGTGTAGGTAATTTAGAAATTAAAGGTGCTGGGGGTAGAGCAGGCCAACAAGGTGGTAGAGGGAATTATGTAAATGGGCAGAATAGAATAGCTGATAAATTTATACCAGAGGGAGAAGCCAGAGAAGAATTTGAATCAGGAGGTGAAAATGTTTATATGAATTATTGTTTGAAAAATGGCTTTGATTACGTTACTAAAAATAATGGTGATGTTAAAGGGTATATAAGTTTTACCCAAAAATTATTAGATGAAGCATTCTTTGATAAAGGATTAGCTAAAAAATATTTTAGTAAAACTGAAGATTTTAGAGACCTAGCTGTTATGAGGAATAAAATATTTAAATTAAATATAGAAGCATACGCTGAAAAAACTAATGTTGATGCTTTTATGTTCGCTAGTGCTAAAACAGGTGAATATGCTCTTATTAATATAGATAAAGTTGGAGAATCCATTGATCAGGGAATAATTAGGACCACAGTAGATCCTAAAAAGGGTTATATGTGGAATAACCCCAATCCTAATATTTACTTAAGTAAAAAATAATTTGGCTTTTCAGATTCTTGTCTGTATCTTCCCTTACTGTAGGGGGGTAAGGGTAAGGGTCGCAACGGATCGCACAGTCGCACATTATGTCATTAAACAGTTTCTTCGATACATTGGATACAGAGGCGCAATTTGACGCCTGGAAGTCAACTATTAAACAAAAGTTAATTCACTTAAAAAATGTAATTCCTATTGAAAATAGACTTGAATTACATTATATTGGTGAAACATTAGAGTTTATAGACTCAATTAATATAGTCAGTACAGAATATTTAGCTCATAATCCTGGAGCTCAAAGTAAAACACACTTAAAAGAAAGATTAAAAGTGTGTAATTCTTATTATAAAAAATTTGGAAAACGATAATTTCGTTCGTATATTAAACAAAAATTACATTATGGCTTATAAAAGACAATTACAAATAGCACTTGATCGCTTAGATCAAGGATTATCTCGTGTGCATAGTATGGTTAAGCGTGGCGAAAATGCTAAAGCTATCCACTTTATGGAAAATGATTTGAAAGAACTTTATGAAGAACTTCAAAACATTATTAATATTACCCCAGAAAAAGATCAGTCACGCGTAGGATTTTTATAAAAATGGTAGGAGCTGAACAAATTAAAGAAAACTTCGAAACATTTAATGAAGTTTTAGAAAGAAGTTTTGAAGGTGAACGTTTGGAAAAACTTCAAACATTAACTGAATGTCTTAAAGAACGTATGATGTTAGCACCTGCTTCATCAAAAGACTGGTTTAATAACGCTTTTCCAGGTGGTTATCTTGACCATATTTTACGTGTAAATAAGATAGCTAATCAACTCCATAAATTATATGATTTTCACGGAGCAACAGAATCTTATACTACTGAAGAACTCAACTTCGTATCTTTATTTTGCCAACTAGGTAAATTAGGAGATTGGGAACACGAGTATTTTACTAAAAACGATTCTGATTGGCACGTTAAAAATTTAGGTATGGTATATAAATTTAACGAACATGTACCCGCAATGAAGGTATATGATCGTACAATATATCTCCTACAGGATGCTGGTATTAAAGTTTCACATAACGAATATTTGGCTATTCGTAATCAAGAGGGGTTATTTGATGAGAGTAATAAATTTTATTTTTATAGCGGTCAAAAAGAAACTAAATTCCGTAATCATCTCCCTCTATTAATTCACCAATCTATCCAAACAGCTCAAGAAATTGAATACCAGACTTGGAGATCAGAAACTCAGGTTGTACAACCGTCGAAACCCGCTAATGCTTCCAAAGCAGATAAATCAATAAGGAAAGCTAAAGCGATTAACCCAGAAAATAATCCTAATTTTAACGAAAAAACTAAATCAATCATTGATTCATTTTTTAATACTGACGAATAATGGAAATCATAATAAGCATATTATTAGCACTATTAATAGTAGCGGGATTTGCACTTCGTAATATGATTAAAAAAAATGAAGAATTAGAAGACTTCATAATTAAACAAAGTGAAGCTATTGATATGTGTGATCAAAGATTAAAGCAAATAGACGATAAAGGTTTTTTTGCTACCGACGATGAAATAGGTTGGTTTTTTACCGAAGTTAGGAAGATACAGGAGGCTATAAATGAATTCCGCCTCCGCTAATTAAATGGCTAAAAAAAGAGGACGCAAAAGTAAAAGACAATATTTTACAGAAGATACAGAACATGCTATAATAGAATATTTAGCGAGTGAAGATCAAGTAGAGAGAAATCGAATTTATAATTCACGAATTCACCATTCGTTTTATAAATTAGCCGAGAATCTCATCCATACATTTAAATTTTATTATACAGAAGTAGATGACCTCGAGGATTTAAAGCACGAGGTTATTTGCTTTTTACTCGAGAAGCTTCATTACTTTAAAGTAGGTAAAGGTAAAGCATTTTCATATTTTAGTATTGTAGGTAAAAATTATCTTATACTATATAATAATAAAAATTATGCTAAGAAAAAAATTAAAGCGGATCTTATAGAAGTAGATACTGACGATAATATTTTAAATGAATTTGATAGAAGAAAAACTAGAGACGAAAAAGTTGAATTTCTAGATCTTTACATAGCATATATGGATAAACTATTACCTACTACTTTTAAAAAACCAGAAGAAATACAAGTCGCAGATGCTATTTTAACGGTTTTTAGTAAAAGGGAATCATTAGAAATTTTTAACAAAAAGGCTATTTACATTTATATAAGAGAAATAACAGGGATAGAAACTCCTGTTATAACTAAAGTAGTAAAAGCAATGAAAAAAGTATATTTAAATTGCTATTCTCAATACCTTGAAACTGGGTATATTTATAAACATGAGTAACCCACTTGATACTATAATATTTGAAGGTAAATCATCATCTGATGTATTTAAGGAAATTTATAATAATAGTAAGAAAAAGGATAAGCAAATTAATTCTTTAATTGCTGAATTAAAACCTTTAATACAAAATATTGGAGATGCACCAGTAGTAGTACCTCTTATAAAAGAATATTTAGAAGTAAGTGTAAAGAATGATGAGCATTTAATAAAAATGATGGCTGTTATTCAACGTTTACAAAATAATTCCAATTCAGGAAACGGAGACTCATTACTTACAGATGAAGAATTAAAACAACTTCAACAAATAGCCGAAGAAGTAGCAAAAGATGAGTCAAAGACAAAAGAAAAACAGTAATAGTCAAGGTAATTTAACTACATCTAATACTCCTTCTTTTGTTATGGGTAGAGTAGGTGATACTATTTTAGATAAAAGCCACCCTAATTATAGAGGAAAAGATTCTATAGGTATTATATTTTTTTCAAAAGTAAAAAATGATGATACTAGTGCAAATACAAAAACATTAATCCCTGCACTTCCTGCTCTTCCTTTTATTAATGCTATTCCTTTAAAAAACGAAATAGTACAATTATTTGTAGGACCATCTTCAAAGATTTATAATAAAATTAGTGGAGAAAGAAGTCGACAAGCTTATTATTATTACCCACCATTAAACGTTCATAATAGTTCAGAGCATAATGCTTTACCTTCAGAAAGAGATACTCCTAAAAACACTACTAATAACCAAGAAGCTGCTAGGGGTATTCAACAAAATACTACTACAAGAACCGTTCGACAAGGACAAATTAGAACTACTGTAATAGATCGTAAAAGAGAAACAAATGATGACGGGAGTTTTACAATTACTATAACATTAGAAAATATTGAAACTCTAGAACAAGCAACCGGAATAGCAACTTCAACAATAGAAAGCGCAGCTGAAGGTAAAGCTAGACTGAATGCATTAAAACAATTAACTCCTATAGTAGAACAAACCACAACTACATCTGAAGATGGGGTAGATTTAGGTGAATTTGAAGATAAAGGACTTAAAAATTTACAACCTTTTACAGGTGACGTTAGTTTTGAAGGAAGATATGGTCAATCAATTAGATTTGGAGCTTCAAATAAACAGGGAGCTAATAATTGGTCTGATAATGATAGTGAAGGAGAACCAGTTACTATTATAGCTAATGGTTCTTCAATTCCTATTGATGGTGATGCCTCGTTAGAAGATATAAATAACCTTAACTCTTCTATGTGGATGTTAAGCAACCAAAATGTTTCTAATTTAGAAGTATCTAGTAATAATATCCAAACTTTAGGAATAGAGTTTAAAGAACCAGACACAGAACAGATATTAATAGAAGATACCCCCGATCCTATTATTATTCCAGATCCTATTCCTTTAATAGAAGAAACAGAAATAGAAGAAGAAGAAATAGTAGAAGAAACTCAAGCTGAACCACCTACTTTTGACCCCCAAACTTTAACTACGGATCAAGATCCTATTTTTGCTTTATTAGATGAAGCCGTTGAAGAAGGAGCTATTGAAGAGTTTACTCCAGAAATATATTTTCTTTCTTTTACAGAACCCGCTAATGAAGAAGATGCTAATCCCACTTATACTAGTACTAATGCCCCTATTGGATCAAGAGATAATCCTAGCCCTCTATTAACTAGAAGATATGAATACACAAGTTTAAAAGATAGATGGGATTCTGGAGAAACTGTTATAGCTCGGAATTATAAAGGAGAACCACTTACAATCCCACAACCCACTAGAGTAGTTCCATCGAGTAATTCAGGTGGTAGAAATATTAAATATTTATGGATTCATGAAACTGCCCAACCTTTATCATGTAATCCTGTAGACATTATAGCAACTCACTTTTTACCTGATAATTCAAGGGGTAAAAAACCTTGGGGAACTGCTGGATATAATATAACTATACCGGCAAATATAGATCCAGGCCTAGCTGTAAGGCTGTATAATGATAGTGTTTCAACTAGTGGTGTAGGTGGTCCTTTATCATTTACTGAACTATCACAGACACCTTTATGGAAAACCTGCTCCCAAAAAACTAATAAAAATGCAATAAATATTAGTTGGATAGGTGGGACTCAATTATCCCCCATTAATATGACTAGATCTCAAGCTTATACGCTACAAAATTTAATTTTAGCATATATAGAAAAATATCCTAATATTCAAGTAGGTGGACATAACCAAATGGGGGGATTACCAAAAGAAACAGGAACACCACGAAGTACTGCATGTCCCGGATTTTTTGTTCCTAGATATTTAGAATTATTAGGGGTAGATGAAAAAAATATATTTAGAGGGGGTGTATATGGGCAAGTAAATGGTGAAGCTCCTAATGGAAAAAGAGGGGGTATTGATTATTTACAAAACGCTAAATTAGTACACCAAAAAGCTAATACATAATGCCACATATAGAAGGAGATAATAAAAAAGGACACTGGCAACCACTTTTACCCGATCAATATAAAGGTAAACAGTTAATAAAAAAAAGCCAGGGCAGAATCCTTATAGATTCTGGTGATGATAGTTTATTTTACGCTAATAATGGATTTTTATTTTCGACTAATGGGGAAATTCACTTTAATACTTCCCAAAACAAAAGTAGTATGTTTATGGTTGACTCCCCAAGAATACAATTAGGTATTGATTCGGGAGGAACTACAATTGAGAACGCAGCAGTAAAATCTAATGAATTAGTAGAAAAGTTAAAAGAAATAATAGCTATTATAGAAAATATGTATAATGTAGATTTATTATTATTAGCTCCTATAGCCCCTCCTTTAGGCCCTTGTGCACCTGATGCTACATTTCCTTCTAAAGTTCAAGCTACAAAAACTAGAATTGAAAGCCTAAAAAATAGTCTAGACGAAATAAAAAGCAATAAAGTATTTTTAACATGATACAGAGTATATTCAATAGTACTATTTCATCTAATACTTTAGCAGTAGAAAGTGTAAAAAATAAACTTAAAAATACTGCTTCAGAAAAAAATTTAAAAGCAGAATTACTTAAACAACTCCCTTCAGAAGAAACTATAAGACAACAGTTAGCTACGCTCCCCCAATCAAAAGAAGCTTTAGATATTATAACTAAAAAATATAAGGCTTTAAAAAACAAGTGTAAAAATATTGAAAATAAGTTAGATCAAAAAATAACCCAGATAGAGGGTATTCAACAAGAAATTTCTTCTGTAACTGACAGATTTAATAAACTAACTGAATTTATAGATATTGCTAGGGAGTTTATACCTACTTTAAAAATTGTAATTACTGTAGGAAGAGCAGGGTTAAATGCTTTACCCTTAACAACCCCGGTAGGTGCGCCAATTCCTGGGGCAGGGGGTGGTGCTATAGTTAATTTAGATGATGCACTAAAAAAAGCTCAGTCAAAAATAAATGAATTTGATGCTATAACTAAAGTATTAGATGAGGTAAAAAATTATATTTTATCTCAAGTAACTCCTATAAATAATAATTGTATTAAGGGATTGCAAGTATTAAATACTATAAAACCCCAAATACAAACCCAATGTTTAATTGCTGATACTATTTTCTTACAGATCATATCTGAATTTAGTAATTTAATAGATAGTGATACATCTAGTGAAACTACTGTAATACAATTTGAAAACCCCGAAGAAATATTAGATAATTTAGAAAATTCTAGTAAAGAAAAATTCTTTGAAATTATTAGAAGTAAATCTAAGCCAGACAAAACATTTGAAACAGGGTATAAAATAATTAAAAAGTAATATATTTATTAAAAACTAATAGAGATGAAATTAAATACATTTGAAAAAATTATTAGAAAAGTTATAAGAGAAGAAATTGATTATGCTTTAAGACGTGAATTAGCACTATTAAGGGAAGAATTATCTACTAATAAACCTATTATAAAAGAAAAAGTAGAAGATAAAGCTACTAAAGAGGAATTTAGATCAAAAATCCAACAACAATTACCTAATTTTAACACAGGAAATAATACATTAGATTCATTATTAAATGAAACAGCTACTACTCCTTCTAATGAAGAAACATTTAGTACTAATGATCCTGTTAATCAATTTATAAAAAAAGATTATAGTCAACTCATGAGCGCTATGGATAAGAAAAAGGAACATTTTAGACCCTAATGGCTATTAGATTTAAACAAAGAGAATTAATAGAAATTGATCCAATAGATTTAGAACCTAAAAAAGCTTTAGGTTTAAAATTACCTTTTAGATCTACGGGAAGTCCCTTTATGTTAAATTATACTACTAAGGATCAAGTAAAAACTAATTTAATTAATCTTTTATTAACAAATCCGGGAGAAAGATTTAATGAGCCTTTATTTGGTGTAGGTATAAGCACACAATTATTTAGTCAAGAAATAGATTCTGAATCGATAAAATCAACGGTTACTAGACAAACCGAAACATTTATACCACAAATAGAAATAGATAATATAGAAATTTCTAAATCGGATCATGAAGTAGTTTTAAATGTTATTTATAGATTATTATCTAATAATACTATGGATGCAGTAACACTAACACTTAATTATTAATGTCATATTCTAAATTAAATAGCGAAAATAAAACTGTAAATTATCTTAATAGAGATTATAACCAGCTAAAACAACAATTAGTAGATTTCGCAAAAATCTATTACCCCGATACTGCTAATGATTTTTCAGAAGGTAGTCCAGGAATGATGTTTATAGAAATGGCTGCGTACGTCGGGGATGTATTATCCTTTTATACTGATACCCAACTACAAGAAACTTTACTCGAATATGCTCAGGAAAGAGATAACCTATTTGATCTTGCATATAATTTAGGTTATAAACCTCAAATAATAAATGCATCATCAGTAATTTTAGATATTACTCAAACTGTTCCTGCGGGGTCTACTAATCCCGATTTTACAAAAACTTTAACTGTTAAAAAGGGATCTTCATTTTTACCTGAAAATAATACTAAAATAGAATTTATTACACAAGAAGATGTAAATTTTTCTTTTTCCTCTTCATTTGACCCTACAGAAATTTCAGTATTTAGTATTAATCCTACTACTAATGAACCTTTAAAATATCTTTTAAAAAAAAGTGTAAAAGCAATAAGTGCTACACCGGTAATTAAAACTTTTAATGTAGGAAGTCCCGAAAAATTTTTAACACTAAGTATTAAAGATGCTGATATTATTAGTATAGAATCTATAGTTGATAGTAATGGCAATTCATACACAGAAGTACCTTATTTAGCCCAAGAAACAGTATTTGAAGAAACTTTAAATATTTCATCTAATGATCCTCTTTTATCACAATATAATGATGAAGTACCTTTTTTATTAAAAACTAAAAAAGTACCTAAAAGATTTATAAGTAGATTTAAAGCAAATAATAACCTAGAAATTCAATTTGGTTCAGGTATTTCTAGTTCCCCAGATGAAGAAATTATACCTAATCCCGATAATGTTGGTTTAGGCATAAATGACGGGAGGAATCAACTAGATTTAGCTTATGACCCTTCTAACTTTTTATTTACTAAAACATATGGAGAAGTACCTAGTAATACTACTTTAACTGTAACATATTTAAAAGGTGGGGGATTATCTTCTAATGTTCCTAGTAACACTATTACAAGAACGGGAACACTTAGCACTATAGCTAATAATGCTGGTCAAAGTGTATCTGATCAAATTTCATCTTTAGCTGTAACAAACCCTAACCCGGCATCTGGTGGTGGGCCCGGGGATACTAATGATGATATAAGATTAAATGCTGCTGCTAATTTTAACGCACAACAAAGGGCTGTTACTAAAGAAGATTATTTATTTAGAGCATTAGTAATGCCTCCTAAATTTGGTAAAGTTGCTAAAGCATATCTTATTAAAGATGATCAAATTAGTATTGAAACAAGTAGAAGAATAGCTAACCCCAACGGTTTAAATTTATATACTTTAGGTTATAATTCTTCAAAACAATTAACTAATTTAAGTATAGCAGCTAAAGAAAATTTAGCTACTTATTTAGAACAATATAGAATGTTAACCGATTCTATCAATATTAAAAATGCTTTTGTTATTAATATAGAAATAGACTTTGAAATAACTACATTTAAAAACTTTAATAATGGTGAAGTTATAACTAATTGCATAAATGAATTAAAAAAATTCTTTAATATTGATAGGTGGCAAATAAATCAACCTATAATAATAAATGAAATTTTTAGTACATTAGGTAGTGTAAATGGAGTAGCTACTATAGGATCTATTAATATTAATAATAAGTTTGGTGAAATTTTAAGTTATTCAAAATATAAGTATGATATAAACCAGGCCACTGTTAATGGGATTATATATCCCTCTATAGATCCTTCTATTTTTGAAGTAAAATTTCCAAATACCGATATTAAAGGAAGAGTTAAATCAATATAATTATGGCACACTATTTTATTTTCCCTGAAAAAGATACTACTATATTTAATCACCCTTTAAAGGATGAAGCTAATACAGGTATTGACGAAATATTAACAATCACAGATGAAGAATATTTAGGGGGTTATTATCCTTCTAGAATTTTAATTAAATTTAAGAACAGTGATATTCAAGATACTATAGATAATAAAGTATCTGGTTCTTTTTCAGCTAGTTTAAACTTATATTCTACAGAACACACAAATTTAAGTTCAAACCAAACTATAGAGGTATATCCTTTGGGGGAAGATTGGGATAATGGTACAGGAAGAATAAATAATACCCCTTTTACAACCGATGGTTGTTCTTGGAAGTTTAGAAATAATGATACATTACAAACTTCATGGACTTTAACAGGATTTAATACAGATCAACTACAAGTGGATTTTACAGGTTCTTTAGATGGGGGAAATCAAGGAGGAGGGATTTGGTATTATGGTGATGGTTTTGAAGTAACTAGATCTTATAGTTTTCAAGATGAATTAGATTTAAATTTTGATGTAACTTCACCTGTTTTAAAATTTTATAGT
>CAACVD010000283.1_pt1 | contig 24110 bp, 32 predicted proteins | sample 2381771 | NCBI WGS metagenome assembly CAACVD01 (sample SAMEA5211965, study PRJEB30684) | marine metagenome | biome: Marine; feature: Epipelagic; material: Water | collected 2015-10-15 | depth 15 m
TAATGTTTATTGTCACCAACATCAAACGGCCCCAGAAATCCATAGGCAAGTGATAGAAAGAAAATATTTATGGTCCGCTTTTATCCACGGTGCGGGAACGGGAGGTACAATGGAAGGTATAAGAAGGTATAGAGATATACAAAACCTAAGAACAAAGTTGTGTTTAGTCCAGCCGGCCGAATCACCGCACGGAATACAGGGTATAGCAGATGGAAAAGATTTTCTTTTTAACTCTGAAGATGCGGATAGGATAATACTAATCAAAACAGAGGATGCAATTGCAAGAGCAAAACAGTTTGCTCAAGAAACTGGTATTTTAGTAGGTATTTCATCAGGTGCAAATATATTAGCATCTGAAAAATATGTCGAAAACAGATTGATGTCTGGAATAGTTGTAACAATGCTTTGCGACAGGGGCGAACGTTATATGTCTATTTATGGAAAATAATACTATTTAATACATGAATAAACAAACACTAATACAAATTATAAAAGAGGAAGTAGAAAAACTACTCTCCGAAGAAAAAAAGCATGCTATGTATCATCCTAAAACCGGTGAAAAGATAATGGCAGATGGAGAAAAGCATAAAAAATTAGCTAAGAAAGGTTATGTTCACTTTGATCCAAAAAAGGTCATAGCGGCTACTGATAAAGAAGGTGGAGCAGCCGGACTTGATGCAATAGTAAAACACACTGGTGCTGACAAGAAAGAATTAAAAAAGAATATTTCAAAAGTAAAAGGTATAGTAAAACACAAAAAAGGTGATTACATAACAGTAAGTACTGGCCGTCAAGTTGCTGAAGAAATAATAAAACAAGAAATACAAGCTGTTCTTGATGAAAAGCGTAAAAAACGCAAAAAGAAAAAAAAGAAAAAGAAATCGAGCGGCAAAAAAGACGCATGTTACCATAAAGTAAAATCCAGATATAAAGTTTGGCCTTCAGCTTATGCTTCTGGTGCGCTTGTAAGGTGCAGAAAAGTTGGTGCTAAAAACTGGGGCAACAAGAGTAAAAAAAAATGACAAAAGAATCTCTTTTACAAATTATTAAAGAAGAGGTTGAGCAACTTCTTTTAGAAAAGTGTTGGCCCGGGTATGAAAAAAAGGGCATGAAAAAAATGTTTGGTAAAATGTATCCAAACTGCGTTAAAAAGTCTAAGAAAAAGAAGCGAAAGGGAAAAAGAAGACGCAAAAACGAAAATGTAGAACTTCGTGAAGCTGATCCAAAGAAGGGTACTGGCAAAAAACCAAAAGGATCAGGACGGAGACTTTACACTGATGAAGACCCAAGCGATACAGTTCCAGTAAAGTTTAGCTCCGTGTCTGATATTCAAGATACATTTTCTAAAACAAGTTTCAGAAGCAAGTCTCACAAGCGACAGTCACAGATAATTAATCTAGTTCACCAAAGGGTTAGAGCAGCATATGGTCGCGCTAAAGATCCAAAGGTTAAGGCAAGACTAAAAAAAGCGTTTGATTATGCCAAGAAGCGAAAAGAAGCATCCAAGCAAAAGACTAAAAGGATGAATAAAGATGACTAAGGAAGAATTAATTCAAATCATAGAAGAAGAACTAGCAAATTTTTTAAAGGAAGATTTGAGAGCTTGGTTTGGTAAAGGTAAAAAGGGCGGCGCCGGCGGAGGAGGTTGGGATCGTTATAATACAAAGGGTGAGCGTGTTGGAAAATGCGGAGAATCTAAACCGGGCGAAGGTAAGCCAAAATGTTTGAGTAAAGCCAAGGCTGCAAGCCTTAGATCAAGTGGGGGTAAAAAGGCTATAGCTAATGCCGTGAAGCGTAAAAGAAAAAAAGATCCTAATAAAAATAGGAAGGGATCTCCAATAAATGTTAGTAATCGACCAAAAAAAAGAAAAAATAAGTCTAAGAGGAAAAAGTCATGAGTAAAATTAAAATAAAAATAGAAGAAGGCTGCGGATGCGGCCCTGAACCAAAACAAATGCCAAATGCTCATAATGGTGAAGAAGCGAGAATGCACCGTACAACGCTCGCGCACCTTATGGCTGACGTGAAAGTACTTCTTGATATGGTAGAGGACGGGGACGACCTTCCTGAGTGGTTAGAAACAAAAATAACAAAAGCCGGCGACTATATGTCCTCCGCGGCTCGTTATATTGCCGGCAGTGTAGCTAGAGATATGGGGCAGTTAGAGGAAGTAGTTACAGATGAAGAAGAGAAGGAATTAAAAAAAATAGTAATCCAACTAAAGAAAGCCTCTAAAAAACATAAAGGTCAGGCAGAAAAAATTGATGGGATTATAGATGAAGGCATATGCGAAATTAAAAACCACTTTATTTTATATGAACATCTGCAAGACGCTATAGATGAAAACGGTGATACACCCTGCTCACAATGCTTATACGAGGTGTTATCTGAAGCTTCCTGCGGTTGTCCAGACCTCATACCGGAAGCGAAATATCGTGGTAGAAAAGTTAAACTCAATAAACCTATGCGCGGCGACGTGAAAAAATTTAAAGTCTACGTTAAGAATGAAAAGGGAAACGTTATTAAAGTTAACTTTGGACACGGTGGCTCCTCTGCTAAGAAGAAGGGTGAAAAGACTATGAAGATTAGAAAATCTAATAAGAAGGCCAGAAAATCTTTTAGAGCAAGACATAATTGTAAAAATCCGGGACCTAAGACCAAGGCAAGGTACTGGTCTTGTAGAAAGTGGTAAGAAGAAATGGGAATAGATGTACAGCAAATTGATTGGAATGAACAGATAAAAGAGGATATATCTATATCTGGAAGTCTAACCTTAGAAGGTAGATTACACTTAAAAGAAAGAACAACAGACCCAAATAGTCCCCCTGAGGGGCAATCAGTTATTTGGATGTCTGATGGCACCGCGTCTGGCGACGATGGTGACATTATGATAAAAATAACTGCCGGCGGCATAACAAAGACAATTACTCTTATAGATTTTAGCGCTTCATAAAAAATATTTGACAATAAAAAAATAATATGTTATTATTAATTCTATGATTAGGATTATTGGTAAAATACCCTCAACTGTAACTGTAGCCTGTTCAGGCGGCATAGACTCTATGGCATTCATACATTTTCTGATGCAAGGAAGAAGAAAAGTTAATCTTGCATATTTTAATCATGATACACAACATTCCCATAAAGCTGAAAAATTTGTAGAAAAATTCGCTTCTGATAATAGTTTAAGTCTATTTATTGGTAGAGTACGAGGCCGTAAAGGAAAAAGGTCTCTAGAAGAATTTTGGAGGGATGAAAGATATGATTTCTTGCAGCGCGCTGGCAGCAACTATACTATTACTTGTCATCATCTCGACGATTGCGTAGAGACTTGGTTGATGTCCAGTTTTCATGGCCAATCTAAGTTAATTCCATTTCAGAGAAACAGTAATATATATAGACCATTTTTAATGACTTCAAAAAAAGTAATTAAAGAATATGCGGAAAGAAAGAAAGTTTTATGGATAGAGGACCCTTCAAATCAAAAAACAAATTTTATGAGAAATCATGTTAGGCATAATATTATACCACAAGTCTTAAAAGTTAATCCCGGGATAAGAAGTACTATAAGAAAAAAATTAATTGAAACTTATTTATAACGTGTGGTATAAAATAAATATAAGGGCTCATAGCTCAATTGGTTAGAGCTACGGTCTCATAAACCGTCGGTTCCTGGTTCAAGTCCAGGTGGGCCCACCAAAATCATATTAAGGAGAACAAAATGATTGTAGAAAGATTAAGAACAATTTTATTAGAATTAACTCAAGCGGAAATCGATGCGGAAAAGTGCGAAGATGGAAATGCTTCTGCCGGCCGCCGACTAAGGAAAATTTCCATGACTGCCATTAAAGATCTTAAGGAGCTTAGGGCTATGATTTTGGAGCAGAGTAAGTGAGAGATTATTTCTGGGGCGATAAAGAAGAAGAACCTCAATCAGAGCCAATGAGTCTACACGAGTATCACTCTGAGACAAAGGGCCATGCATCAGTTGACAATAATGTTGTCGAAACAGCGCACAATAGAATTTATTTTTATTCCGGTGTCACACGACCAAAAGTGTTAAAACTCAACAAGTCTATATTTAATTTAAACGTAAATATGTTGTCAAAAACAGGACCATTAGAGTATGAACCTCCACCTATTAAATTACATATTAACAGTTATGGCGGATCTGTTTTTGCTGGTCTCGCCGCCGTAGATTATATAAGAAATTCAAAAGTTCCAGTTCATACGATTATTGACGGCTGCGCAGCATCTGCTGCAACTTTAATGTCATGCGTGGGCAACCATAGACAAATGAATAGAAATGCATGCATGTTAGTTCACCAGTTATCCGGCGCTATGTGGGGGAAGTTTCAGGAAATGCAAGACGATATGCAAAACTCTGAAATGCTAATGGAAAAAATAAAAAATATTTATAGAGAGCATACAAAGATACCCAAAAAAGAATTAGATAATATTTTAAAGCACGACTTATGGTGGGAAGCCGAAAAATGTCTGCAATATGGGTTAATAGACGAGATCATTTAAATGGCAAACAGAGATATTACAAAAGAAGAAGCTAAAGAAATAATTATTCAACATGTACCTGAAGAGGACACGTTTATGAATTTTCGAAATGTTAGAAAGCATTCGATTATGAAAAACACTTATAGGTTTACTGTAGATATAATTTCTTTAGATTTTTTGATTTCTTTAATGGAAGATGAAGAAGTGGTGAATGTTTACTTTAATCCTTCTGTACCACCACCTGGTACTGGTATCGATGGTATATCATTAAGATATAAAGTGTATGTTCAATTTGAACCGATCGAAGAATAAATTACTTTGGAATTTTATTCTGTTTGTATAACTTTAAAACATCGTATAGAAACAATGCAGATGCGTCCCAATTTGTCATTATTGATACGTTAGAAAAGTTATGAGCAGCCCACAAGATTCCGACAACCCTATTATTTAGGTCCATGACAGCGGCGCCCGAAGATCCACCCGCCGCTGGAATTGATATTAAAGCGTTAGAAGCATCAATTTGTCCACTATATATGCCTGTTAGTATAGGGGCTACTGGAGGATGATATATACCAGCAGGAGATCCTATATAATATAATTCTTGGCCTGCTCTAGGTCGAAACATAGAAAATTTAACACCCTTATATTTTAAAGTTGGCACCCATAGTGCACACATATCAACAGATCCTTTTGCATTGTCCTGTGAAGCTTTGACAATATGTGCTTGATGCGACCTACCATTATAATCCACAACGTGAACAGTCTCGGAATAAGAAGAGATCTTATCTTCTTCGACTTCACTCCTGCAAACATGCCCTGCTGTGATAACTAAGTTACTTTCTTCTGCAATATTCATAATAATTCCACTACCCATAGATCCAAAATTTCCTTTTGGGCAAGAGTCTTTGAAATTTTTTGTACATTCATTTATAGAAATTGTATGATATATTTTTACATAACTCTCTAAAGGAGGGTTTATTTTTCTTTCTAAATTTATTGTAGTACAACTAAATAACAGTGATAACAACAAAGTAAATAAAATTTTGCTTTTTAACAACATATATAATAAATATATAATAAATATACTTTTTTTTTAAAAGGGAGATAAAAATGAATTTTATATTAAGTACGATAATGGTATTTTCTCTATCTATTTGTGCCGTGACCAAGGACTCTATAAAAGAAGATTTAACCGTTGAAAAACCTACCAGTTCAAAAATACACTCAAAAGTCATTATATATAAAAAGGTTCCCACTAAATGGGTAAAAATAACTAAAAAATCTAATTAATAGTGTTAATATAAATTAAAAAGGATACATTTTGGCTAAAAAAACATACGTATTAGATACAAGTGTCTATCTCACAGATTCAAACTGTGTAAATTCATTTGGCAATAATGATATTGTAATACCTCTAAAAGTCTTGGAAGAGATAGATAAGCATAAAAAAAGACAAGACTCTGTTGGGTCCCAAGCAAGATCAACTATAAGAACTTTAGATTCTCTAAGAGACAAGGGAAGTTTATCAAAAGGGGTCAGAATAGAAAAAGGTATGGGAATTATTAGGGTATCCTCATATAACCCCCTCTGTCTTCCAGATGATTTAGATCTAGAAGATTCAGATAATCAAATAATAGCAACAGCTTTATCTGAACAAGAAATTGCACCTAAATCTAGAAAGGTTGTGGTAGTCTCGAGAGATATAAACATGAGGGTCAAGTGTGATGCTCTAGGTCTCTTAACAGAAGACTATCAAGCTGAACAGGTAGTAGAAAATTCAGATGGGCTTTATACCGGCCGAGCAGAAATTCTTGTAGATGAGCAACAAATAGACAAATTTTACGCAGGAGATGAAATATATATAGATCCTACAGAACATAATCTTTGTCCTAATCAGTTTATCATGTTGATTTCTAACTCTAATGATAAGAAAACAGCTTTAGCGCGCTTTGAAAATTATAACACACCATTGCAAAAAATAGTTAAAAGTAACAAGAAAGTGTGGGGAACAGAGCCAAGAAATAAAGAACAACAGTTCGCCTTTGATTTACTTTTGGATCCAAACATACCTGTTATTTCGTTAGTTGGAAAAGCCGGCTCTGGTAAAACTTTGTTAGCATTAGCTGCCGGCCTTGAACAGACATTTGGTCAACGTTCGCAATACAAAAAAATCGTAGTAACAAAACCTGTAGAACCAGTAGGAAAGGATATAGGCTTCTTACCAGGATCCATGGAAGATAAGATGTTGCCTTGGCTAGCCCCGATACAGGACAATTTACAATTTTTAATGGGAGATGATAAAGCTACCTTAGAACTATACATGGAAAAAGGACAAATAGAAGTGGAAGCGATGACTTTTATTAGAGGTCGTTCTATTTCTAACGCTTTTATAGTAATAGATGAAGTTCAAAACATGACACAACATGAGATAAAAACCGTCCTAACAAGAGTTGGAGAAGGAACAAAAATTGTTTTAACTGGAGATATAGAACAGATAGATAACGTGTATATTGATGCAACAAATAATGGACTCTCTTACGTCGTCGAACGCTTAAAAGATGAACAAATTACCGGCCATGTAACACTATTGAAAGGGGAGCGCTCAAAGGTGGCCACAATTGCAGCGACAAAATTATGAATAACCCAGAACTACTTAAAGAAGTGTCACCTTCAGATTCGGAGCTAAAAGAAATAATCATTAATTATGTAGGTGAAAAACTAAACCCAGAAAATAATGAGATAACTGTAAAACATATAATTGATATATTCGCACAACAGTTTCCAGAATTTTTATTGGCACTGGCAGAAGAAAATTGGATTAATGGATATACGCAAGCTCTTAAAGATACAGAGTTTGTACATACAAAAAATGACAACACAAAATTATATAATACAAAAAGAGAAAAACAGCAATAACTTTAAAGTAGGTGGCATATTTGTGTCCGTAAAAGATAGTCGCCTAAAAAACGAAAGTTTAAAAGCACATATTTTAACTGCCTTAAAGAAAGTTTCATCTATTTTTTTAAGAGGTTTAAAGAATATCTATATAGGTTCATTTAGAGAATTAGAAAGTAGAAACTTAACAGCCTTATACAAAAATAACAGCATATATTTATCAAGTTCGATTTCTTCGTATGAAGATATAGTAGATGATATTATTCATGAGGTTGCACACCATGTAGAGACAATGTACCAAAGTGAATTATACGCTGACGGTGAAATAGAGAGGGAGTTCTTACAAAAAAGAAAAAGACTTTGGAGTGCCCTTAAAAACAAAGGAATAGAGGTCGAATTAGAAAAATTTTTAAATACTAATTTTGATATTGAATTCGATGAGTTTTTATATAATACAATAGGATATCCAACATTGAGACTAGTAACGACAAATTTATTTTACTCTCCGTATGGTTCGACCAGCTTGAGAGAGTATTTTGCAAATGGTTTTGAAGCTTTCTTTATGAGAGAAGATATAAACTTATTAAAAAAGGTAAGTCCAGTTCTTTATGGAAAGATAATAGAATTACTTAAGCTAGAGGAATTATAACATGGATGTAACACAATATATCACAAATATCAAGTACTATAGAGGCACATTAGAAATCTCGTGTTTTTTACCAAGAAGACAATGGGCACGAGATACGAAAATAACTATTAGGACAAAACACATACTAAGTGCCATCCCGGAAGAGTATGAGTTTCTGGAAATTTTAAAAGAAGACACAATCTCCAATTCTGCATCTCTAGGGTATGCAGAATATGGTCTTTGGGCCTTTAAAGTTAAGAAGAAGCCTTCAAAGAAAAAGCCAGTTCAAAAAGAAAAAATCGTAGAACCTGAGCTGAAGCCAGAACCTGCCAAAGAGCCAGAACCGGTAGTGCAGCCCGAACCGGTCCCCGAAGAGCCCCCGGTATTAGAGTCGGAGACAATTGAAGAAGTAGAAGAAAAAGCTCCAGATCCGATACCAGTAAGAAAAAAAACCTCGACAAAACGTTCAATTCGTGGTAGGATGAGTAAGATAGCAAAAAATTCTAAAACGAAAGAAAAATAAAGTGGATATAAAAAGAATAAGCTTTTCTGAGCTTAAAAATTGGAAAGAGTGCCCGCACAGACATAAATTAATACACATTGATAAATTACCATATTTTGAGGGAAATGAATTCACTGCCTTTGGCACTGCAATTCATTCTGTTTGTGAAGAAATTATAACTGACACTAGCAAGGACGCATACAGCACGTTTCAATCGGAGTTTTTAAAAGAATTGTCCGAATTAAAAAACCAGGGAAAGCAACTTAACGAAAAGCTTGTGCAAGATATGAGAACCCAAGCCAAACCAATTTGTGAGCAGGTTATACCTGAAGTTAAAAATCACTTTGGTAATTTTGAGGTTGTTTCCGTAGAAGAAGAAATTTTAGAGCCAATAAAAGAGTTCGAATCAAATGGTAGGAATTTTAAAGGCTTTATAGATTTAACAATAAAAACACCAGATGGAAAATATCACATTATTGATTGGAAAACATGTTCTTGGGGGTGGAGTAGGGATAAGAAATCTGATCCAATAACAAACTATCAGCTGACCTATTACAAAAATTACTTCTCAAAAAAACACAATATTGACCCAAAGCAGATAGAAACATATTTCATACTACTTAAGAGAACAGCAAAGCGAGATAATGTAGAGGTCTTAAGAGTAACATCAGGAGTTAAAAAGACTGAAAATTCATTAAAACTTTTAGAGAATGCTGTTATAAATATAGATAAAGGTATGGCGATCAAAAACCGACTTAGTTGCAAATATTGCAAATTCCACAACACAGAGCATTGTAAATGAAAGAAAAAAAGAAAATATTAGTAATATCCGATTCCCCCCTTGTACCCTCCGGAGTAGGCACGCAAACAAAATACGTAATAGACAGCTTAATTAAGACAGGCAGTTTTAAGTTTTTTTGCCTAGCAGGAGCAGTGAGACATGCAGATTACAGGATACAGAAGGTAGAGCCATATGGAGAAGATTGGGTAATATTACCTGTAGATGGGTATGGAACACAACAAATAGTAAGACAAGTATTAGAAGAATATAAGCCAGATTTATTGTGGTTCATGACAGATCCAAGGTTTTATATTTGGCTTTGGGAAATGGAAAATGAAATAAGAAAAAAAATTCCAATGTTATACTACCATGTATGGGATAACTTACCTTACCCAACTTTTAATAAGAGATTTTACGATTCAACAGATGTTATCTGCACCATAAGTAAAGTTACAGATGATATAGTGAGAACAGTATCACCAGACGTTCATTGTGTTCATATACCTCATGCTGTTGATACTGAAATTTTTTGTAAAAAAGAAAAGCAATCTGATATTCAAAAAAGAAGTATTATGACAAAAGACCATGAAAATAAAATTATATTTTTTTGGAATAATCGAAATGCAAGAAGAAAGCAATCTGGATCTTTAATTTTTTGGTTCAAAGAATTTTTGGATAAAGTTGGTCATGATAAGGCAGTACTGGTAATGCACACCGAACCAAAAGATCCTAATGGCCAAGATCTGGTAGCAATTATGGAAAACTTAAATTTATTAGATGGTCAAATTTTGATTTCACAACAAAAACTATCACCTGAGGATCTAGCAGCAATATACAGCGCCTCTGATTGTACAATTAACATATCAGATGCAGAGGGCTTTGGCTTGGCAACACTAGAATCATTAGCTTGCGAAACACCAATTATTGTTAATATGACAGGTGGCCTACAGGAACAGGTTACTGATGGAGAAAATTGGTTTGGATACGGAATATACCCTTCTTCAAAAGCTGTTATAGGATCACAAGATGTTCCGTTCATTTATGAAGATAGAATTGATGGTAAAGAATTTGTGCAAAAGTTGGTAGATTTCTATAATTTATCTAGAGAAGAGCGAGAAAAAATGGGTGCTGCCGGCAGAAAACATGTGTTGAAAAACTATGGTTTTGACACATTTAAAGAAAATTGGTACGACACCGTCACAGATGTGACCGATCGATTTGGTTCATGGGAAACCAGGAAGGGTTACAAGCATTGGGGATTTGAAGAATTATGATAAGAGTATTACTGGAAGCGCCAATATTAACACAATCCGGCTACGGAGAACATTCCAGATTAGTGTTCCGTTCACTTGAAGTTTTGGATGGGGTGTCTTTATTTGTAAATCCACTTAATTGGGGTCAAACTGGCTGGACATCTAGCTTTGAAAACGACGAGAACAACAAAATTTCTAGTTGTATAGAAGACTTTAAAAGAGAAATTCAGTTAAACAAAAATAACAATTCAATCCCTCAATTTGATGTACAAATTCATGTGGGCATATTAAACGAATTTGAAAAAAAAGCACCATACTCTGTTTGTGTAACCGCAGGAATTGAAGTAGATAGAGTCTCTCCTGACTGGTTATCAAGAACATGGAAAGGCGTGAATAAAATAATTGTCCCATCAGAACATGCAAAATTAGGTTTTTCTCAAACAAACTATGTTGTCGAAGACAACAAAACTAAACAGAGAAGTAATTTAATTTTTAATCCGAGCGTAGAGTTGGAAGTTGTGCCGTACCCTGTTAAAAGCCTACCAGAAAAATCTTTAGATTTAAATGTTAGCACAGAGTTCAATTTCTTATCAGTTGCTTTGCTAGGCCCTAGGAAAAATTTAGAAAACATGGTGATATGGTTTATTGAAGAATTCCGCAATGAAAATGTTGGCCTCATTTTGAAGACTGGAAGATCATGCGGGTCTTTGATTGATAGGTTAGGTACTTTGAAACATTTTAGACAAATCTTAAAACCATACAAGGATAGAAAGTGCAAAATTTATCTATTGCATGGTGATTTAAACGAAGACGAAGTTCACTCTCTTTATACGAGAGAAGATGTAAAGTGTTATATAAACATAGCACACGGAGAGGGCTTTGGTTTACCAATTTTTGAAGCAGCGTATAGCGGTGTGCCAGTCATAGCAACAGATTGGTCTGGACACTTAGATTTCTTATCTTCACCATTTAAGGAAGGTGGTAAAGTTAAAACAAAGAAACTATTTGCAAAGGTAGATTTTGATTTAGCCGAAATACCAAAAGATATGGAATGGGAAAATGTTATTATGAAAAATTCTAAATGGGCTTATCCAAAGGAAACCTCTTATAAAAAGCAACTTAGAAAGGTTTATAAGAATCATGGCATGTATCAAAAGTGGGCATCTCAATTAAAGAAACATGTACAAGAGAAATACGAAAAAGAAAAAATATTTTCTCGTATGAGAAAAGCCATCTTAGGTCCCGGGATTTGTTCGAATATACGATCTACAGAAAATGATAACTGGATAAGAGAAAATTCAGAAATAAGAGAGATTTAAATGCAAAAGATTATAATAATATCAGATTTATATAAGGAGGATTATGAGAACGCAGGGCGCCCATCAGGAGGAGCTGAATTAAATGATAATGTCTTATTTGAGCACTTAGAAAAATTAAATCTTGTTAAGGCAAAAATTCATTCTAATGAGCATGAGCTTAAATTTATGTTACATTATTTGCAACAAAACAAGGACTGTACATTTTTAATAAGTAATTTTGCAAATTTACATTTCAGAGTTAGTGCTTTCTTGATAAAAAACTGCAGGTACTTTATTTACGAGCATGATTATAAATTTCATAAATACAGGAACCCAATAAATTACAAAGACTTTATAATTCCAAAAGAAGATTTAATAAATGTTAATTTTTTCAAAAAAGCAGAACAGTTAATATGCCTTAGCAAATTACACAAAGATATATTTGAAAAAAATTTAGACATGACAAATGTGCATAATACTACATGCAGTCTTTGGTCAGATGATGATCTAGATTATATAAAACAACTTTCTACAACAACTAAGAAAAATGGAAAAATGGCAATAGTAGATACAGACAATCCTATAAAAAGAAAGCAAGAGTGTATGCAATATTGTAAAAAAAACAATATACATTATGATTTAATATCATCCCCTATTTACAGAGATTTTCTAGAAATAATGTCAAGATATGAATCAATTACAATATTACCAGGACACCCAGAACCAACCCCGAGAATTGCAGTAGAGGCAAAAATGTTAAATTGCAAAATACACTCAAATAAGAGAACACTTGGTGTTGCATATGAAGACTGGTTTTGTTTGAATGGTGAAGAGTTGATCGAAGAAATCAGAAGCATAAAAAATAACACTTTGAGTTATATAACAAAGAGGTTAGTTGATGAAGTATAATATTTTTACAGTTTTAAATGAGGGATATGAGAGGTTCGGAATTTTGTTCCTAAGTTCTATTATCGATAACTTGGATTTAAATAATATTGAAAACATATTCATATATGACACCGGACTATCAGAAGAAACAGTTAATAAATACAATTTGTTCGACAAGGTTAAGATAATTAGCACTGGTATTGACACCGGTGAAGATACTAAAGTTCATGGTGAAACATGGCAAAAAAATGTCTATTCAAAAGCCAAATTTTTAAAGCACTGCATCGATAGTCAAGAAGAATTTTATCCTACCGTAATGGTCGACGCAGATAGTATTTTTATAAAAGAATTTATTCATTTGGTCGATACCGATAAAGATTTGGTATTATGTAAGAGGTCACCACGAGGCCGTGCCAAGGGGCACATAAGTACATCCTCTCACATAGGAAGCTTTTTCTCTATTAACAAGAGAACAGAAGATGTGTCAAATTTCATGGAAACATGGATAAACAACATAGATAGTTCTTCTGACAAAGATCCAATAACAGGAGCTTACATGGCAAAAGAGTCTCCTGCGCTGAGTGCGACATATGAAGAGTATAAAAATAAATTGAAAATTTCAGATTTACCTGAGCCAATAATTTCTAACATAGAAAAATTTCCACCAAAGGACGCTGTAATCTATCATCTTAAATCAGATGCTGGTTTTATGACAATCGATGCAAGAACTATGCAGCCCCGCGCAAGATACTATGCAAAAAGGTATTTGGCATGAAAACAAAAGTAAACTTAGTTATGGCAGAGTTTGGATCGAAAAGGCAAAACTCTAATCAAAAAACTTTCGAAAGTCTAAACGTTGGGAGAAACAAATTTAATCCAAGCTTGGACTCTTTCATCTCGTATTTTGGAAACCAAGAAGATGTAGAGTTATCAGTAACAATATATACAGATCAAGATTATACAAATGATGATGAATTACTAACATTTGTTAAAAAAGAGCCGTTTTATGACCCAGGACATCCTCGTTTTGGTTGGAGGTGTAACGACTATTATAAAGTTCTAGCACTCTTAGAAAGCCAGGCTGATATTGCTATTTCTCTTGATTCTGATATGATGATTGTTTCACCTGAAGTGAGAAGCATAATACCTATTACTGAAAAGTTTGGCGTAGCACTACCGATTAATCCTAGGATGCTAGTGAGGGTAGATGGAAACATAGGTCAAGATGGCTGCAAGACAAGAGTATATGACGAAAGTAATGGGAATAGTCTTTCTACTAATATGAGTCCAATTTCATTTGATACCTCTAATCAGAGAGCGAGAAGTTTACTGGAAGAATACTGCATCCAAATGAAAGAAGATCCAGTCAGAGGTCCATTAGCAATGTGGAGAGCACAATGGGAAACAGGCGTAAATCCATATGTTCTACCAGTACAATGGTGTGTATGTAACCAGGACTGTGGAATTGGCGATGAAATTATGCTTCACTTAGGAAATCAACCGGTTATTGATCACTATATGAGAGAGAAAAAGTAGATGTGCAGTTTTCTGGGTTTTAATTATATTCCGGAGAATTTAGAATATATAAACGAACTAAATCAAAAACGGGGCCCTGACTTTACAAACACTGTGGAATATGAAAACTACTTTTTTGCACACAATCTTCTTAGCATAACCGGTCAATTTACAAAACAGCCGTTTGTTGACGATGGCATAGTTGCCCTCTTTAACGGTGAGATATACAACTTTGATAAATTTGATATCGACTGTGATAGTGATGGGGAAATTATCATACCTTTATATAAAAAGTATGGATATTCCTTTTCTTCACATCTGGATGGCGAATTTGCAATAGTAATATGCGATTTTAAGAAGAGTGAAATTATATTTATAACGGATGCTTTTGCAACAAAACCACTATGGTATTCTCTAGGTATAGACAAGATGGGATTTGCGTCTTATGAGAGTGTCCTCAAGAGAGCCTTACATATAAATCCTAAAAAAGTACCAGCAAACTCTACACTAGTGTATGACATGAAGTTCTTTTTCTTAAAAGAACAAAAGCAAAATTTTAAATTTGATTTAACACAACACAAAAAAACTTATGATGACTGGATAGCTGCATTTACCAGATCTATCTCAAAAAGAACCAGGAATTTAAGAGAGAAGGTTTATATAGGTCTTAGTAGTGGTTATGATTCTGGCGCCATCGCATGCGAGCTTATACAGCAGGATATACCTTTTAAGTCTTACTCTATAAGAGGCAAAGAAGACGAAAAAGTTATATTAGACAGACACACTGTATTGAGTTCCAATTATAAAGAAGTTGAGATGATTTATCTTTCAAAACAAGAATATGAAAAATCTCAAAGCGATTTAAAAAGAAATGCAGAAGAATTTAAATATAAAATAAAAAGAGGAGAGAAGGTTACAAAAAACGAATTAATGTCAAATGACAAAGGCGCAGTTGGTTTGTATCATATATCTCAAAAAGCTAGAGAAGAGGGATATAAGATTTACCTTTCAGGTCAAGGGGCAGATGAGATATTTTCTGATTATGGTTTCAACGGTCGTAAAATATATCAACACAGCACCTTCGGAGGGTTATATCCAAAAAATCTAGAGTTTGTTTTTCCATGGAACAGCTTTTATGAAAGTACTCAATACTCTTACCTAGGCAAGGAAGAGAACGTCCCTGGAGCACTTGGTATAGAGGGTAGATACCCATTTTTGGATATCGACGTTGTGCAGGAGTTTTTATGGCTGCATCAAAATTTAAAAAATAGTAATTACAAATCGGTTATTTGTGAATATTTAGAGAAACACTCTTTTCCTTTTAAGAAAAATGAAAAGGTAGGCTTTAGTTGTGATTACGGTCTTTTGTAATCCTGGAGGTATAGAAATGGCATATAGTGAAAAAGTTTTAGATCATTATGAGAATCCAAGAAACGTTGGAACTTTAGATAAGGATGATGAAAATGTAGGAACAGGCTTGGTGGGAGCCCCTGCATGCGGAGATGTAATGAGGCTACAGATAAAGGTTTCTGATGAAGGCATGATAGAGGACGCAAAATTCAAGACATATGGGTGCGGATCCGCAATTGCTAGTTCTTCTCTAGTTACAGAAATGATAAAAGGCATGTCTCTGGACACGGCTCTAGAAATTAAAAATAAAGAAATAGCAGATCATCTTTCTTTACCTCCTGTAAAAATTCATTGTTCTGTTTTGGCAGAGGATGCAATCCGCGCTGCCATTGAAGACTACAAGAAAAAGCAAGAAGATGGATAAGAAAGTACAATTTGGATGTTATTATGCCGCGTTCAAAAATGAAAAAGCCACAAGATTTGTTTTGGAAAATTTTAGAAAACATTTTCCAGAAAACCCAGTGCTCTTAATATCAGATGGGGGTAGTGACTTCTCACATCTTGCCAAAGAATTTAATTGTGGATATGAGCATCTTCATAATATATTTGAACCACAAGAAGATATGTATTGTTCTGCAAGGATGCTAGAATACTGGAAAAGATTAAAATTATCTGTGGACCATTCCGAAAAAGAGTACCTTATGATACTTGAAGATGATGTATACATCAGAGACTATTTTGAAATAAATAGACACTTTAGCCTCTGTGGTTCCAGAAAAGGCGCAAAGTTTTCATCTACCGTTAAGAAAGATATAAAAGATGCCACCGGTATAAATGTGAATATTTATGGAATGTGTGGAGGTTCCTTCTTTGATACAGAAATATTTAATAAAATATATGATGATGTAGTACTAGATATTAGTAATAACCATGATGAAAAAATAAAGAACGAAACAGATAGTTGGTGTTCTTTAGGATCAACAGATTCTAGCATAACTTATCATTTTTGTAAGAGAGGTTATTTTTACGAGTCTAATCCATGGATGATAGAAGTTAGAGAAGGAAAATGGAAAAACTCTGAACACCCAATCGTGCACGAGTACAAGGAGAAATATTAAAATGTCTAATAAAGTAGAAGGAAGAAGTTTCAGCAGTAATACAACTAAATTGTTGAAGCACTTAGATAAATTAAAAGTTATACAGGAAAAAAAGCCTCCAAGCCCGGTGATGGCGCATATATCAATAATAAATGCTTGCAATCTTACATGTTCATTTTGTTGTTTTGCAAATAGAGACTTGACTGACAGGCTTCCAACAGACAAGATATTGCAAGCACTAGATTCCTTTAAAAAAATAGGAGTTACCGGGGTGGAGTTTACTGGAGGTGGAGAACCAACGTTACATCCGGATTTTCCAAAGATAGTAAAATACGCATATGATTTAGGCTTCTCTTTGGGTATCTGTACAAATGGAAAGATACTTGGCAAAAAAGGCCGTTTCGATAAAGAGATTATAAGCATGTTTTCCTGGGTCCGACTAGGAATGTATGGTTTCTATGAAGGGTATGATTACAATCTCAGTGTTTTTGAAGGCACAGACACTACTATCTCCGCAGCATACGTTTGGGACGAAAATTTAGATACATCAAACAACCCCAACATTACCGGTGATTGGACTGACCTAAAAAAGAAAACTCTCTCCAAAAAATTTCAAACTAGTGAGAATTTTATTCGTATGTTGAATTGGGTAGAAGATAACAAAGTACCAACCAGAATTGCATTTAATGCAATAAAAGATGTAAAAGAAACACAAAAAGATATAGAATCGATTAGAATAGTTTTGCAAAAATACGAAGAGGATAGAGGAGACACATTAAAGTCTGCATTTTTATCAGACTTTAATTTTAAAGGAGAAAGAAGAAATGACAATTGTTATATGCACATGGTCAAGCCATTTCTCTTTACAGACGGTTATATATATGTTTGCCCATCCGCAGAACTATCACTAGAAAATAATTACAACTACATCCCAGAATCACAATTTATGGTTTGTGATATTGACGGGATAGAAGAATACTATTCAAAACCAGCTCATGTACGTAAGCATGCCTGTCACTATTGTAAGTACGCCATGCAAAACGAGCTGATAGATGATATTGTCGCAAAGACAGACCATAATGACTTTGCTTAATGGAAATATATGACTAACTTATTTGATAAAGACTACTATGAAAACGGTGTTGAGAAAGGAATTTCTGGATACACAAATTATCGTTGGATGCCGACCAGATCGATCCCTGAGGCTATTGAGATAAAAAATAAATTAGACTTTAAGACGTGCGTAGATGTAGGATGTGCCAAAGGTTTTCTTGTTCATGCTTTACGTATCTTAGGGTGTGAAGCCTATGGGGAAGATATTAGTGAATATGCCATTTCTAATTGTCATGAAAGTGTAAAACCTTACTTATCACTAGAGACGGATAAAAAATATGATTTATTAATTTGTAAAGATGTTTTAGAGCATGTTCCACAGCAACAGTTACCAGCCTTACTAAAAAAGTTTTTACTAAGAGCCGAGCAATTCTTTTTTGTAATACCCCTAGGAGATAATAATCTATTCAGAATAAGAGAATATGAAATAGATATAACTCATGTAACAAAAAAAGATGAAGAATGGTGGATTAACTTATTTAAAAGTTGCGGCTTTCGTTTAAAAGAATTTTCATATTCAATGGGGCCAATAAAAGAAAAGTGGATCAAAGAGCATGCATATGGTAATGGTTTCTTTGTCTTGGAAAGAAAGGAAAAGCCTTGAAAAAAGAAGTAGAAATAATAGATCAAGATATAACAAAGAAGCATAAAAAGTGTAATCTGAATAGCATTTATTTGACAGAAGAAAATGCAGAAGGTTATCGAAATTATGACGACAAGCCGTACGATCGATATGCAGAAATATTCGGACAAAAAATATCAGATATATGCAGGTCTTATCAGAAAGGTATCAAGATAATGGACCTTGCTTGTGGAACAGGGAGATATTTTCATCGTCTTAACAACGTTGAAAATCTTCACGGTGTAGACTTTTCAATGCCAATGTTGAAAAAAGCAAAAGAACCAACAAGAATAGAAGGCGTAACTTGGTGGAAAGAAGAAGAAAACTTGCTACTATTCTGTAATACCGCAGACGACTTCTGTAAAAATTCAGAACCAGGATATTATGATTTTATATATTGTGTTGGTGCCATGGCAGAATATGGATATCCAGAGGGAATATTCCCAACCCAGGAATTATTTTATGATATCAAGAGATCTCTTTCATCTGGTGGTACATTTATGTTTACAGTGAATCAGAAAAATTATTCTTCTACAGACATCAAAATATTCTTAAAAAATAGTGCGATGAGTGATCTAGATTATAACATACAAAAAGTTTCTTACTTGGATTGGAAGCACAGCCTCGTTACAGTGAGAAAGGAATAGTGATGAAAAAAGTTTTGATTGTCATGGCACACCCAGATGACGAAATAATATTTGGATGGCCAATATTGCAAGATCCAAATATAAGTAAAAAAATATTAATCTGCTCATCCGATTTTAATAATCCAGAAAGAGCTTGGTGTAAAAATAGAAAAGATGCTTTATATGACATCGGCGCATTCGTGGGAAGTGAAGATACAGTGTGTTTAGATTACAATTCGGAATTCTATAGACTACCAACTCGGCCCATTTCAGGTAATAAACCGGAGCAAGATGGAAAAATAGCGGGCCCCTGGAGAAACATGTGTGTTGACTTCATGTCTCATATCAATCGCATGTCTCAAGATTGCGACGCAATCTTTACGCACAATCCTTATGGTGAGTATGGGCATATAGATCACATAATGTTGTTTGATCTTATCATTAAAAATACCGACAAGCCAATATTGATAACTGACATAAGACAAGATTCCAATTGGGCGCATGTAACAAGAAAATCCGAAAGAGTGAACAGCCTGTATTATGGAAGAAGGGTACAAGAAAATTGCAAGTTAGATGAAGTCCTTCTGGAATTTTGCAAGATGAAGTATGAAGCGAAGAATGCATGGACATGGAGTGATCCAGTTATAAAATCGTGTAATTTATATGAAATTTAAAAGGTTAGAAAGTGAATAAGATATTAGTAATAGACTGTGGTGGTGGTACGGGAAATCGTCTTCAAAACATGATAAATGGCTTTTACTTTAAAGAGAAATACAATTATTCAAAGATGTATTTTGCATGGAGGAACCAGTGGTCTTTCACCGGTAGATATGAGGATTTTTTTGAAAAAACAGAGGACTTTGAAATAATAGAAGAATTAGATAGAAATTACCCACCTTCAATATGGCATTCTGGAAACATATTTCCAGAGGGTTATTCACAAGAGGACTTTACGACCATAATACCAACAAATGTCCCATGCATGGTATATTTGATGGAAGGAAAAGTCAACGCAGTAATAAAGGAGTCAGATATATTTCCACCCATGGGCGCTCAAAAGGCTTTGGAAATTGTAAAGAATAAAATGCCCGGACCATCTGATAAAGTATCTAAAATTGCAAATGAGTTCATGAATGATAACGATCTTCAATCAGATAACTTCATTGGAGTTCATGTCAGGAGGACTGATAAGCTTGGCCACGGACCTGATGATAATTACTATAAAAATCAGATAGCGAATATTTTAAGAGAAAAGCCAAGCATGAAGTTCTTTTTGTGCTCTGACGATCCACAAGTAGAGCACAGGCTAAAGTCTATTTTTCCAAATAACATAGTAAGCAGAGAAAAAGATCCTGACAATGCCCCGCGCCCAATGATTGGAAACTTTGAACCAGGCCATAACTTTATACCGTACAATAAAGAACTGGATGAAGTACTTGACTCTATATGTTCCAGTCAGGACACAAATCCTCCTGATTGGTGGTTAGAGGAAAGAACAATTAAGCCAGGAAAGCAACTTTATAATGCAATAAGAACAGAAGCATCAGTGTTAGATGCCATCGTCGATTTTTTTATACTGTCAAAATCAGAGCAAATTTTAAATTCTGTAGGAACTTTTTATGCCATGGCATCCAGAATTAGTTATGCAAGAAAAATTTAATATTACAATATTTGTTATATTCGATAATATTTAAAATATGTTAACCAATACCACACTTGATAAGAAAATATATGACTACGATCCTGACTTATACAATATACAAAGTCAAATAATGGATCTTTTCAGTGTTGACGATCTACAAGAAATCCATAATTTGAGACCAGATCTCATGCCAGGTGGAGATTTTTACAAAAGCCATATTCTTTCGAACGATGTTGATATGAGTTTTCACAAAATATTTTACAAAAAGATGAATTCACCATGGGTTGAATTTTTAGATGAATACGAAAAGTTTATTTTTGAAAACGTGCCTCAAATTATAGGAGAGTCTTTTTTGTACCAAAAGACACCATCTTTTAGAATTCACCTCCCCGGTATGATGGCTGTTAGTGAGTATCACTGTGATACTGACGAAAATTATAATCATCCCATTGGAGAAATAAACTTTATAATACCGTTAACAGATATGTGGGACACCAATGCTGTCTGGGCGGAAACAGAAAGAATGAAAGGTGACTACCAGTCCATAGATGCAAAGTTTGGACAGTTTTTCAAATTCAATGGAAACATGTGTCGCCATGGAAATAAGACCAATAAAACATCAAAAACAAGAATGAGTTTCGACTTCAGAATACTACCAATGTCCTGTACTCCTGCAAAAGGCATGAATCCTGTGAAATTTAATTCAGGATCAGTGTATACTAAAGCAAAGTGGGAAGCAGGAGGCTATTATAAACTGTATGATAAAATTAGTTGAAGACACAATTGATAACAATGACATAGACAGATTAATCCAGTGGTTACAAACGTATCCAAGATTAACAAAGGGTCCAGTAACAGAACAACTAGAAGCTAAGTGGGCAAGAGAGTCCGGTACAAGGTATTCTGTATTTTGTAATTCTGGGTCATCTGCAAATCTGCTAATGTTACAAGCGCTGTTAGAAACTGGAAAACTAACTCAAGGAGATTCTGTGGTTGTTCCTGGGTTAGCTTGGGCAACTGATCTAGCACCAGTCATACAGCTTGGGCTGAAGCCAATTATTTGCGATGTCAATCTCGAAGATCTTTCGGCCGACCTGGGTGATCTAGAAGGTATATTTAAATCTTTTAAGCCCAAAGCGCTTATTTTAGTTTCTGTACTTGGTTTAGTTCCGAATATGACCGAGCTAGTAAAGATGTGTGAGAAACATAGCGTCACACTTTTAGAAGATGCTTGTGAATCAATGGCATCAAAACATCAGGGTCAAGGACTAGGAACCTTTGGTCTTATGTCTAGCTTCTCAACATACTTTGGTCACCATATCTCGACCATAGAGGGTGGATTTGTCTGCACCGATGATTACGAGATGTATGAAATGTTAAAAGCAGTTAGAAGTCACGGTTGGGCAAGGGACTTATCAGAACAAACAAAAGAAAAACTGAAGAAAGAGTGGAACGTTTCAGAATTTGATTCCTTATACACATTCTACTACTCAGGATTTAACGTAAGATCAACTGATCTACAAGCTTTCGTAGGACTGTCTCAAGTCGACAAATTAGATCCCACCTCTGTGGTTAGAAATAGAAACTATACCATCTATCAACAAAATATAAAAAACGACTATTGGAGCCCTGTCACGCGACCTGGCGACTTTATATCCAACTTTGCATACCCTATTATACACCCCAACAGAAATGAAATAGTTGAAAAGTTACAAGAAAACAAAGTAGAGGTTCGGCCACTTATCTGCGGGTCAATGGTAAGTCAGCCTTTCTACAAGAAAAAGTTTGAACATAGAGAACTGAAAAACTGCAATATCGTTGACAAGTTCGGCATGTATATACCAAACCATCCAAAAATGACACCTGAAGACATCATTTTTGTATCACAAATAATTAACAAATGTATTTAATATCAAGGAGAGAATTCACATGAACAAAGTATACACTACGTTACAAAATTGTAGAGTCTGTAAGTCAACAGATATGCAAGAAGTAATAGCAATAGAAGACCAATATTTATCACCAACTTTCGTAAAAACTAACGAAAATAACCCAATATCAAAAATCAAGGTGCCCCACACACTCATGTTGTGCAACCACTGCAGTCTTTTGCAATTAAAAGAGACAGTAGAACCAGATCTACTTTACAAGCAGTATTTTTATAGATCCTCAACAAATGATATGATGAGGGAAGATTTGAAAAAAGTTGTAGATGATGTCATGACTAGAGTTGAACTTAACCCTGGTGACTCAGTATTGGATATTGGAGCGAATGATTGCACAATGATATCTTACTTTCCAGACTTCTTGGATAGAAATGGCATCGAGCCGGCCGAGAACATTGATTGGTCTTCTGTTGACCCGAGCATTACAATTGTAAATGACTACTTTACAAGAGAGGCCGTAGATAAGGCAGTGGGCGCCGGCAAGGTTAAGGTATTTACTTCTTGTGCAATGTTCTATGACATTGATGATCCGAATGCTTTTGTCGACACAGTAAAAAGAAAACTCCATAAGGATGGAGTATTCTGTATACAGCTGAGTTACTTGCCGGCTATGTTAGTTAATTTAAACTTTTATGATATTTGCAATGAGCACTTGGAGTATTATTCTTTGACCTCCCTTCAAGCACTAATGTCTAGACACAATCTGGAAATATTTGATGCGGAAGAGAATCATGTAAATGGTGGAAGTGTAAAAGTTATGATTACACACTCTGAAAATAAAAGAGAAAAGACAGAAAACCTGAAGAGATTATACAAGGTAGAACAAGAGATGAACCTTGAGTCTCCAGATACCTATAAAGATTTTCACAATAAAATTATTGAGATGAAAAACAAGGTAGCAGATCATATTCAATTCGAAATTAATATGGGAGAATTAGTTCTAGGCTTAGGCGCATCAACAAAAGGTAATATGCTCCTTCAGCTTTTTGGATTAACAAAAGATAAGATCCCTGCAATAAGTGAAAGAAACCCTGATAAGGTAGGTTTGAGAACACTAGGAACAGATATAGAGTTGATATCAGAGGAAAAAGCCCGGTCTCTGGGGCCTTCTTGTATGCTGGTGCTGCCATGGTACTTCAAAAAAGAAATAGTCGCAAGAGAGCAGGACTATATTAACTCTGGAGGAAGTTTGCTGATGCCTATGCCCTATCCTCATCTTATCACAAAGGATGGAGAAGTTAGGTTGTGAGCATATTTTCTGAGAGTTCTATAGCAAAAATGAGGAGCTTGTCATCCGAGCCCTCGATTTATGAGTCGGTATTTTCCAACTCAGAGATAGAAGAGCTAATCGCAATAGAAAGTTCTAGTAGCGCCAACGTGATGGTAGATAGAGCAGACTCTCGGAAGACAGAAGTAGACTGGTCAACCAGGGCGAAAGAAATTGT
>CAACVD010000284.1_pt1 | contig 24102 bp, 19 predicted proteins | sample 2381771 | NCBI WGS metagenome assembly CAACVD01 (sample SAMEA5211965, study PRJEB30684) | marine metagenome | biome: Marine; feature: Epipelagic; material: Water | collected 2015-10-15 | depth 15 m
GCAGCTTTAGATGGAGATTTAGTAACACTTGGTAAAGAACTTCAAAAACAAGGTGTTACCCAAGAAAAATTTGCTTCAATGAATAGAATCGAGCAAGAATCCATTGCTAAAGCAATGGGTATGACTCGTGAATCTATGGCAGATATGTTTGTAGAACAAGAAGCATTAGCTAAATTAAATGCCATAGAAGGGGTCAATGCTGATAGTATGAATGATGCTATTAAACAAAGATTAGAACAAATTAATAAAATCGAGGATGCTGATAAAAGAAAATTAGCATTAGAAGAATTAAAGAAAACAAAAGGAGCTGAAGAATTAATACAACAACAGCGAAATCTTACTCTTCAAGAGAAGCAAGAGCAAGTAATGGATAAAATATTGGACGCTTTTGCGACTATGGCTCCTATATTAAATACTATTCATAGCATATTAGATTTTATAGCAGAAAATATAGGACAAATTTCTAATATGGCCTTTAAATTTAGTGGCATAATGACCGGAAAAAGACTTGTAGGTGGAATAAAAAATATAAAATCTAATATTTCGGCATTAGTTAGTCCTTTTAAATCTATATTAGGGTTTGTTGGAAAAATTACCAAGGGATTGGGAGGTATGGCCTCGGCAGCAGGTAAAGCTGTATCTTCAACTTCTAAAGCTGCTTCTAGCTCTGGAGGGGGGATTTTTAGCAAAGCATTTTCAGGTTTAAAAAGTATTGGAAAATCCATAGCTGGAGGAGTATCTAAGGCGGCGGGTGCAGTAGCTGATTTTGCAGGTAATTTAAACCCTATGAAACACATTAGAAAATTCTTTAAAGGAGGAGGAGTAGGAAAATTATTTAAAAAACTCCCAGGCATAGGACCTTTGATATCTGCAATTATAGCAGGTATGGAAGTAAAAAGTGCTGTTAGTGGGGCGGGCGGAATGGATGGACAAATAGATTACCAAGAAATAGGTAAACAATCACTTCAAGCTTTAGGTGGTTTAGGAGGGGGTTTGTTGGGGGGTCTTTTGGGTTCTTTAATTCCTGTTCCTGGCATAGGTACGTTTTTAGGGGGTATAGCTGGTGACGCTTTAGGTAGATGGGTAGCAGGAACTATAGCAGATAATGTGGATGTTTCTTCCATAGGTAAAACTGCAGTAGACATATTTGGTGGAGATGAGGCTCAAGACTTTATATCAAGACCAGGTCAACCTATTCAAAAATTCCGCAAAGACGATATTATTATAGGTGCTACTAGTCCTTTTGGTGGGGGTGATAATGGAGAAGCTATTAGATTATTAGAGCGTTTAGTAGAAGCTGTAGAAAAAGGTGGAATTATAGAAATGGACGGAAACAAAGTAGGAACAGCTTTAGGATTAGCCTCATATCAGACCCAATAATCTGCGATATTTATAATAAACCTTATATTAACCTTTAATCAGAAAAACATGGGAATTTTAGAGAAACTTCAATCGATTGGATCAACTTTAGGTTTAGGAGGATCAACTCCTGCTAATACCACCCCCCCTGACGACTCAGGAAATAGATATTTTGAAGGATCATCTTTAGACTTAGATGGCCAAACTCCAACTAAATATTCAAATACAGCACCTGAAGGTCAAGGAGGTAGAGTATAATGCCCTTAATAGAAATGACTTCCGATCTAACCTCCTTAAGATTTGGGAGGGATAGAAGGGGTGGTGCTAGTAGTGGACAACCATATTTCACTAAAGACATCCCTGGAAGGCTAGAGTCTATAGATTCAAGGACTATAGGTTTAGGCACTGATTTCCTAATTAGGGGAGGTGCCCTATCCGCTATAAATGTAAAAGAAGATGCTCAAAGATTAGGTAAATTTTTTACTGATTTAAAATCACCTAATGGTCTTTTATTTACTGCTAAACAAAATCTTCTTGCTAGGCAAAACCCAAAAACGGGATCCCCACCAAAAAGAGGATATCTTCCAACAACAACTTTAGCCCAAGCAGCAGTAAACCCTTTAGGAATTCATTTATCACCTGTTTTAAATGGGGACAATAAATACATTACTAAAACTCGTGAAGAGTATAATACTAGTGAATTAGGGATTGGAAATAAAAATAGATTATTACTTTTATATGAAACCAATATAATTACTCCTAAAGTAAGTCCTAATCCTAGTTTTGCTACTAGCATAGATAGTTTACTAGGAGGATTAAATAATACTGATTCATCAACAGGAGTTAATGCTTTTCAAAGCAACTTAGATATATTTGGCATCTCCCCAGACCCTACTTTATTATTTCAATATGGAGGAGGACCAAATGCTATTTTAGGAGGTAAAACTTCCATTAGAAAAGATACCTTATTTAATACTAGTGAAGGTTTCCAACGAAATGCTAAATTTACAGCAGAGATTCATAAATTTTTAGTATATACTCCTGATTTAATTATAAATAAATCTAATGTAATTAGCAATATAGGATCCACAGGGTTTGGTTCTAAAGGAATTACTAATTTCCAACGTGACCTACTAGACTCTTCAGTAACTGGGGTTTCTGAAACTAGAAGAAAACAGTTAATAGGAGAACCTACCAATTATACTGAATTTAATAGAGCAGAAACCTATGGAGAAGGAGACCCAGGCAAGAAAAAACCGGAAGGTGATAGATCTGTTTATTACACTACCAACCTAAGAGATTCTAAAAATTTAGATCCTAATGTTATTGAAAATACTTTTACTGTAGATTCAGTTAATGCTACCCCTTTATATGTTAATGAGCGTGCTAAAAAAGAAGATGCTGGGAAAAAAAGTATTACTGATATAATTAAGTTTAATATAGGTGTTATAGATTTAGATAGTGCAGGGTCTTCGAACCCACCCAAAACCACGTGGGTACATTTTAAATCTTACATTACTAGCTTTACAGACAATTACGGAGCAGAATGGCAAGGATTTAAGTATATGGGTAGAGGTAATCAATTCTACAGATACAAAGGATTTACCCGCACTATTTCTATGGGGTTTGACATAGCAGTCCATTCAAAATATGAACAAGCTTTTGTTTACGATAAATTAAATTATCTAGCTTCGGTATGTGCCCCTAATTATTCAGAAGGAGGATTTATGAGAGGTAATATTATAAAATTAACTGTTGGAGACTATTTAAATAATCAATACGGATTTTTAACTTCCCTTAACTTCTCTATCCCTACTGACTCAACATGGGATATAGGAAGAGGTTTAGATGGTAAAGAAGATCCTAATAGTTTACAACTACCCCACAGAATTTCAGTAGGAAGCTTTGGGTTTACCCCAGTACATGATTTTGTTGAAAACACAGTAAAAAGAGATTATACTTCTGGAAGATCCTCACGTCCAGATCATGCTTACATTTCATTGGGGAATGAAAATGAGGGGTATGACGCCACATATAGTCAAAGACAAAGCATTAACAATAGCGAATAATGAGTAGATATTCTAGAATACGTACTATCCACAATCCTGGAGATAATAATGGGGCTAAATTTTATTCAACAACAATTTATCCTAAAATCCCATTATCTGAAAACGACATATATGTCTTAACTAGTGAAGGAGACAGATTAGATTTGTTAGCTCAACAATTTTATGGAGATGTTAATCTTTGGTGGATAATATCTTCTGCTAATGGTGATTTACCCCAAAACTCACTTAACTTACCAGTTGGGACCCAGCTTCGCATCCCTCAAAATCCGGGGCGTGCTATAAACTTATTAGATAAATTAAATTCTTAATGGGGGTTATTGGAGAAAATATTGACCTTGATCTTATAAAACAAATTGATGTAAGACAAGAAAAATTAGGGAAAGCAATTCTAGACCCTCAGGATATTATATATAATAATAGTAATAATTCTTGGTTAAGAGTTGCTTCTAGTGTTGATGTTGTAGATTCTGAATTGGCAGGATTAGATGATTTTAGTGCTATAGGATTCGGTAATAGATTTGCTAAAAACGCAGTACTTTTTGGACCTGCGGGGATTGATGGAGTTAACGATCAATTTAGTGGCACAGGAGGTAGTCCTATAAAGAGATCTGGAGCTTTTCCTTTTGCAGATGATGCTACCTTAACCAGTCAAAATCTTTATAATTATGGGTGGGGAGGTAACTCTAGTAGATGGGGATTTTCCCCTCCTCCAGGAGTTGAAAGTTTATCTATTACAGCTTTAAACAGGGGTGCTATAAGAAAAGCCCAAATCAATCTTATAGCCCACAACCCAGACCAATTTAGATTAATTGAAGCTCTTTATTTAAGATTAGGATTTACTATCCTAGTAGAATGGGGCCATAGCATATACTATGACAATGAGGGAAACTTACAACAAAGAAGTAATTTTGCTACTCCACCACTTAGTACCTTTATGGAAGGGGGAAATGATTGTTTTAAAACAGTAACTGAACAACTTATAACAGAAAGAAATACATCTACTTACAATTATGATGGTTTTATAGGGTATATAAGTAATTTTAATTGGAATTTTGATTCCGATGGAAGTTACAAAATCTCACTAAACGTAATAACCAGGGGTGGGCTTATAGATTCCCTAAAAACAAATCATGTTGTAGATTCTTCTAAAGTCCCTAAAAATGCTTCAGATGAGCCAACAGATAATGCTTCTATTTTAGTAGCTTACTTAGAAAATTGGAAACGCCAACTAAAATCTGGTACTGCTATAGGAACCGGACCCTTTTCTTATAGCCCTCTAACTAGATATGAGGATGGTAAAGTTGATACCTCTCGAGTAGCCGCTGAAGCAAAATACGGACTTGCATTATTTAGAGATGGTGAACTTATGAGATATGAAATGAAACATGCTGGGGAAGACAATGAATGGTCTAGTATGTACTACATCTCTTTAGGATGTTTTTTAAGGTTTATAAAAGAGCAAGGTTTATTTTATAATGATAACGGAGATCCTATTATTGACATAGACACTGATTATGGTAAAACCTTTATGCTTCTCCACCCTTTCCAAAACTCAGTTAACCCTAGAGTTTGTATGCTCCAAAGTGAGTCTCCTTTTATAGAAGGTATCAAAGCATATGATCAATTTCCTATTACATTAGTAACAGAAGGGAGTGTTATGCATGTTAAAACAGATAATCCTTTTAAAGGAGACATGATGGGGGTAATGATTAATATGGATTATATTATTTCCCAAGTTGAAAATACTAAAACTGATGGGTCTGTACCTTTAGGTCCTTTACTACAAAATATATTAAATGGGGTAGCAAAAGTTACAGGTAACATAAATAATTTTAGTGTATCCTATAATGAAGAAACTAACGCAGTAGAAATTAGAGATAATACTTCAATTCCTGGAGTAACTCCTGAAAAAAAAGAAGTAGGAAAAATTCACCTTTATGGGATAACCAAAGATCGAAAAAATTCTGTTCCTGGAGAAGACCCTATTGCTGGTTTAGGAAGTTTTGTTGAAAATCTTTCTTTTACTAGTAAAATTTTCCCTAAACTTCAAAACGCAGTAGCTATAGCAGCCCAAAACCCAGATGTTACAGCAGGAGAACAAGTTTCATCTTTCCAAAGATTAAATAAAGGGTTACAAGATAGAGTTTCTAAAGGAGCTAAACCTTTTAATAAAACTAATGAAAAAACTCCTTTTGATTTTTACAAAACTGAAATTCATAAAGTAGCAAAACACTTTGCTCAATGTTATAATTCACATTTTCTCCATCCTGAAGATGTTTGTGCTGATTACGAAACATCATTGGGGGATATTTTATCATATGATTTACAATATAGAGCTTCTTTAGGAGAAATAGCATCCCCATTTTTTATACCTGTAGAATTATCCTTAACCTTAAATGGAATTTCCGGATTTAAATTGTATGAAAAATTTGATATAGGACCTGATTACCTACTCCCTCCCTCATACCCAAACAATGTTAACTTTATAATTCAAGGAGTAACCCATGATGTAAGGGATAACAAATGGACCACTACACTTAACACATTATCCTGGCCTTCAGATGCCGGGTTAGAAATTCAGGACATTAGAGGAATAATAAAAGGAGATGCTGAAACAGTATTAAAAGGTGGTGGTGGGAGTGGTACTCAAATCGCAACAGACCCTTCTCTCTCTGCACAGTTATGGTGGGGTGATGCTTTCAGCACAAGGGATAATTTTGGTATTAAACCATATTCCAAAACAACTCCTGAAGAAGTTGGAAATACTGTTAATAAAAAGATTAAACCTTATGTTGTAGATTTCTTAAATAGATGTTTAACTACCCATGGACTTCAAGGTTTAAAAATTCAAATAAACTCTGCTACAAGAACTGTTGCCCAACAAGAAGGAGTTGCTAAAACATCCGCTGCCGTAGCAGCTACCCCAGGAAATTCACCACATAATTTTGGTATGGCTTTAGATATTACTTTATCTGATTTAGCAACAGGTAAGCAACTTAGAAATAATAGTAATACTAAAAAAGAATGGGCCGAAACCGGAATTGTAGATGCAGCAAGTAATGCTCAGCTTTCTAGTTGGGGAGCTAATTTTGACAGGTATGATCCTTTACACTTTGGAATGAAATTTAATAAACCAACAGCTAAAGGAATAAAAATAGCAGAGGCAGGTTTATTAGGTAAAAAAGCAGGAGAACTTTCAGGAAGAGAAATTATAAATATAGATTTTCCAATTCTCCCTGGTGAAAACTTTTATACTAAAGCATAATGTATTTGCCAAAGTCTCAAATAGAAACTAATTTATATAGTAATAATAACCTCGCTATACTAGATACAGGAGTATTGTATACAGGTTTTTACTGGGCTACTTCAAATGGTAAATTTTTTGTAGGTAAAACCCCTGAAGATCCTAATAGTTCTACTGAACTTGTAAAGGCATCTGCTAATGCTGCTTCTAATGTTGCTGCTTTAGAACCTAATTTAGGAGAAGAACAACCTTTTTATGTTTATAACCTAAAAAACTTAGATTACCTTAGACTAACAGAAACTGAAGGAAAACCCCCAAGTAATCCTAAATATAGTCCTGCTCAACCTACTGTAGAAGATTACCAACAAGGGTATTTTCAAAGATATTTTTGCAAAAAAGTTAATGAAGGTAAATTTATTGAAATTTCTGTAGAAGAATATTTAAAATTAAAAAATAAAGATGGAAGTATAGCTTATAATTTATATACTCCTTTTATTTTATCGTGGTCTATAGCAGGAAACAAAGAACAAGTAGCAATTAAAAATAAAAATGCTGTAGATTTCCTTCAAAAACCTAGTAAGGGGTTTGCAGGGTTAGAAGAATATATTAAATACAATTATCTTCAATTTTATGGATTATACACCTCAGGAGGAGAATTTTTACTTCCAAATGGGAAAAATTATGTAGGATTTTACCACATCCATCCTAACCAAGGACCTATGGTAGGAATTAGACATACTCTAACATCCCATGCAATATTAACCCAAATAAGTTCAAGTCAAAATTTACCTACTAACCAATCCCTTTCTCAGACTTCAAATATTTATAATGGATCACCTAATACATCTGGAGGATATTAAGTTATGGCAGAAAGATTTATAATAGACGGAAACTTTACTCAAAGTTTTGTAGGTACAGTAGGGATAAACGCCCAGGCATGTGCCGTAAATGAAGATAATTTAGCATCTTTATTTTATGATTTGGATAATGGTTCGGTATGTTATCAAACATCATCAACAGATTTTTGCTATGAATTTATTTTTGATAGTGAAAACACAACAGCAGTAAGTAAAGGTGGCTCAACCGGTGAAAAAGCTCGTGCTCAAACTGGTAAATTTCAATTTGTTGGACGTGCCGGGGGTGGTGAAGCACCCGTAGGTTCTATAAACTTTCCTACAACTGAAGTTTCAAAAACATTATTTCTTCAATTTAGCAGTGCCTCTGCTAACTCTGGAGATTTACGTAATTACTTAATTCAAAATACTTCTTCTGGATCTATTAAATTAAGTACTACAACGGAGCAAGTTCAATTTAATTACTTCTCCCAAACTTCAGAAGGCAACCAGATAGCAATAGGTTCTTCGGATTTTACAGCATCCTTACCTACTCCTAATTCTTCATCATTAACTGCTCTTACTAAAACTAGTGACACTCCTTTTATTAATAATCAAAGAGTTTGTGTAGAAGTAATATCAGCTACTGGAGGAGGATCATCAACAACTTATGTAACAGGATCTTCTGGGGTCCAAACAAATCTTACTAATTTAAAAATTATAGATTTTTCAGATGATGTGTCTGTTATTTCTGATCCTTTAACAGGTGAATTAACCTTACAATTTGGGTCTCGTCCTGAACCCCAATCTTTATCTGTTACTGATCCTTCTGATAGTTTTAACCACGATAGATTTAATAGGGTAAATGATAGTTATAAAGTTAAATTAAATTATAGCCTTAATACAACTACTGCCGTATCTGTTTCTTTAATAGATAATGCAACTGGGGATATTTTACAAACAGATAATACCCCGGGTGCTTCAAGTACTACATTTGATATAAATGGCCTCAGCAGCCCTAATTATAGAACAGGTTCACATGTGTTTAAAGGAAGTTTAAGGGTAACATTAGCAGACGGAACAGAAGATAATTTTACAGCAATTTCTTCAACTTCAACATTTGAGTTAGATAAAGATGACCCAGGCTACCCTTCAATATCAATAATTAGCACCCCATCCCCCTTAAAAGATGTTCAGGTTGTAACTGATGGTAATACATTAGGTACTTTAAAACTTCATGTAGGATTTAGTGGCAGTGGTCTCCAATTTTCTACATCTTCGGGTGCAACAAACGACTATGAACTTTTTGACGGTTCTAATACTTCATCTCCAATTACTATTGCAAATGGACTATCACAAACCTCAAACTTTATTACTGCTTCTAATAGCTTTAGAAGTCCTAGTGGAGAAAACGACCCCCAGGTATTTGAAACTCACAGTAGAAGCTATACTCAAGATAGAATCTTTACATTTAGAACTGGGTCTATGACTCAAGCAACTATATCTCAAACTGAGGCTTTAAGTAGAGATTTTTTAAATTCTAACGGTTTTAATATGCCTTTAGTAAGTGACACTGTAAACGAAGATCCAACAAATATATTGTTTAGTATTAATGGAGGCAGTGGAGAGTATCATTATTTTATATTTAGTAATCAATTTCTTACTACTTCCACCCCCGTTGTAAAAGATGAAAATAACCTTACTGTAACAACTGTTTCTCAAATAGCGGAATATACAAATATAGTGGGCAGTGTAGGTTATAGAGTATTTAGAGCAGGACCATTTGGTGCTGGAATATTAACCTATAAATTTACAAATAGTTAATTATGGCAATTAATTTCGGTGAAGGCTTTAATATCTTAAACAGAGATCCTGTTGATTCTAGGACTGCGGTTAAGACTATAACTGAAAGAGATGCTCTTGACTATTTTACTTTATTTGAGGGTCTTATTACTTATGTTTCTGAGTCTCAAAAAACATTTGTATTAACAGCAACAGGTAGTAGTGCCGGAGTAGGCCAAATTTGGAAAGAAGTAGGAGGTGATTTACAAGGAGTTCTTGAAAGTGGAAATTCTGCAAGTTTAGGGATAACGGCTAGCCATGTTAACGTAGAAGAAGTAACATTTATAGGAAGTAATGTTATACCTATAAGGTTAAAAGCCCACTCTTCTGAAAACTTTATGGTAGTATCTGGATCAGGATTAGTATTACAAGAGGCAACAGGATCAAGTTTACCATCCGCAGTAGCGGGTGCCCTTGTATACCAATCTTCTAGTTTTTACGCAGGAATAGATTAATCTAATATTTATATAAAAACATTATTGTTATGGCAAATCAACAAAATATAAGAGAACAAGCTAAAGTTCCAAAGGTTACCCTTTTAGGAGAAGAATGTGAGGTTTTAATACCTCTTTTAGCAGAGGGCACTTGTAAAATCAAAGATATTCAAATAGTTTATGATTTAATTTATAAACTACAAGAATGTATAGATGAAACCAAAAATCACAATCTAAAAAAATAATTACTAAATGGCTGAATGGAGAAAAATATTAGTATCGGGGTCAAACGCTCACGTTGCATCTATCACAGCATCAAACGTTCCCGATGTAGTTGATAGAGCTGAAGTTCTTTTTAGACAGGACTCTAGTGGTAGGTTTTTTAGTGATAATAATATTTTCTTTACAACTAGTGACAATGGTCAACTTTATTTAGATAATGTTGGTTTAACAGCCTTTAACATCTCAGCCTCAGGTACTCCTGATTTAGTAAGTAATAATTCCGAAATTCTTTTTAGAAATCCAACAACAACTGGATTAGAATCTACTAGTAGCTTATTTTTTAATACTGATACTAATACACTAGAATTCATAGGAGGTACTTTTTCAGGTAGTTTCACTGGGGATGGTTCGGGTTTAACAGGAGTAATAGGTACATTAGCTCAACCTTTAGTTAATGGAAATGGTATTGCTTCCTCTTCCGGGGCAGATTTTTCTTATAATGGTACCCAAAGAGTAGATTTCCTTGTTAAAACTGCCTCTAATGGAGGAATTGTTTATTCTGCAAATGGAATACAGGTAGCAACCACTTTAGCAGGCCATGGTTTAGAATTTCCACATGCTTCTGACAGCAATTACTCAACTATGAGTATTAAACTTGATGGTACTAGCAATGGCACCTCAGGATTAAAAACAGGAAGTAATGGTTTAGCCTTAAGTGATAATATAGGAGGTGATGGTCTAGATTATACTAATGGAGTATTAAAGATAGATTTAGCTTCTAATTCCGGTTTGGCTCTCCAAGGAAGTACACCAAATAAACAACTTAGATTAACTGCTACCTTAGATGGTGAGGGTTTAGAATTTACAAATAACTATAATGTATTAGGTGTAGACCCAACATTTGTTGTTACCTCTTCAAATGTAGTTAAGTTTAAAACAGGATCTGATAACTTAACTATGTCCCCCGGTACTGGTATAACAGCTTCTTCGGGTGGTTTTACAGGCCACTTACACCAAAACCCAGTATTTACTTATGATTTAAATAACACACTTTCTGGTGACTTTACCTTTACAGATAATTTATTTGTTGAAGGTAATTTTACAGTAAGTGGTACACTTGCTTCTGCTTCTTTTGAAACAGAAAATATAAATATTGCGGATCAATTTATTCTTTTAAATAGTGGATCTACTGAAGGAGATGGTGGTTTTGTCGTTCAAGTTTCAAACACCGCAGGGGCATATATATTTTATGATTATGAGTCTAAAAGATGGGGAGTAAGTGATGAAGGTGAATTACTAACTCAAAATAGCCATAGTATACTTTCAACTGACCATGCTGCTATAGTTACTACTACTATAACTGAAAATTCTGAATCTGTTGTATTATCATCTACTCCTGTATTGGGAGATTCAGCAGGCAATAGACCAGGTCAACTGATAATTACAACAAATCCTTTAGTAAACGAAAGTTCAGTTTATATATACGCTTAAAATATGGCAGGATCACCACAATGGAAACGAGTCCTTCTTTCAGGATCAAATTTTGAAGTCAATCAACTTACATCATCTGAAGATTTAGGTAATGTTGGTAGTTCGGGTACTTATCCTGTAGTTTTTAGTGATCCTGTAACTAGAGGGTGGAAACAAACTTCTTCTATTTATTTAGATGCTGGAACTTCTTTAAAGCAGTTACATATTTCTGACTCTTTTACTTTAAACTCTCCAGATAGACCTATTTCAGCATCCCAAGTAGGGAGCATAATCCCAGTTGATACCCACATATCATCTTCTATGTTGTTTTTACATAATACAACTGGAAGATTTGAGTATACTTCAAGTTTTAATATAGAACCTGTTTTAACTTTTGTGGGATCTCAATCCGCAGATGCCAATCACCAAATTAGATCAGGTTCAGATTTATTTGGCCCCAACCCAGCAGAAACTGCTATATTTCCCATACCCGGATCATCGATAGGTTTTACAGGATCATATGAACATAGTCCTTTTAACTATATTGAATGGAATAACGGAGACTTTATAGATTGGAGAAAATCAATGCCCGTAGGATCAGGTATTACATGTTCATTTTCTATTCCTTATGTATATAATGGAGCTATCCAAACCCAAGGTGCAAACGTTACATTAAGAAGGTGGGTTCCTGGTGAATATGCTGATCCTGGTTTTTACCAAACCCAAGAAACTATTGGATTTGCAATAGCAACTCTCCACCCAGAAGGTGGTGTTGCTGCTATGTTTTCTGGATCTCTTACGGGTTCGTTTAAAGTTGACTCTGCAGAAAATGACCCTATCCTAGAAGGAGAAAGATGGCAACTTATAATAGCGGGCCATGAGAATTTTAGCGCAGGATTTTCTACCTCTCACAGTAATATTGGATCAGCATCGGCAGCTCAAGCTCCTATGAAATTTGAGCTCCATGGTCCTACTAACATACAATCATTAGGAGCTACCATTTTATTAAATGGGGGAGTTACTAGTTCATTCGTAGGAGATGTGTTTGGAGGGTACTCTGGTTCTTTATATGGGGTAACCTTAAATGAAATTCCTTCTACTAAAGGTCTTTTTAGAAATAAGGGAACTCTCCTTATAGCAAATGGTAGTGCTGTTAACCCATTTTTAGGAGCTAACCAAACTACTGCGAGTGTTAGACTTGCCGGGATGGGCAACACTGGTACTATGGGTGAAAACAAATCAGGATTAACTTTTGGGGGAATAAATGAAACGAGTATTAATGCAGGCGAACATCTCCCAGGATCTCCCCTTAGAATAGCAGGTGGTCTCCCAGGAAGTGGGTTACAATTTAATACTGTGGGATACTCAGACCAAGAAAGTATTCAAATAAAATTAGAAAACTTTAGAGGATTAGATTTAGAATTTGAATCAGTTAGTGACACTATGCAATCCCTTGTTGTGTCAGGAGGATTATTAGCAGATGCACTTACTGCTACAGGATTTGGAAGTGGGTCTGCAGGAGGAAGTGCAAGTATAGATTTATGGACCGTTGGGGGTGGTAATAGAAGTGGTTTAACTCTTGAAGAAGGTACTGGAATAGAGGCAGGTAAATTGATGCTTTCATCTTCACTTGCGGGTTACGGATTATTATTCCCAAGTGATAATGTTAATGATAGAAGTTCAATGAGTATTGATACTTCTGTAATTGTTACTTCCTCGGGTGAAATGACTTTAGCAGTTGCTACTAGTCCTCAAACATTAGCAGTTACAAACACGGGAACCCCAACCCAAACCTCAACTACCCCATCATATGGATTTGATGCGGATGATGGTACTGTAGCTAATGTAGGAAAAATGGACTTTCTGGACAGAGAAATCGACAAAGCTATTGAAATTTCAGGTTCAGTACTTGTAAAAGGGGATTTAAAAATATTATCTAGTAGTAATGTAACTTCAATTCATGCAGAAACATTCCAAACTACGGATCAATTTATTCGTTTAAATAGTGGAAGTTCAGCAAGCGAACCCTTTAGCTTTGATAATGGGGGGCTTATAGTACAAACTTCGGTTACAAATTCCCAAGCTTCGGGTTCTGCTTTATTTTTTGATGATGGTGCAATACCTACCCAAACTATAGGAGGACAAACCTTTGCTGATATAGGATGGGGTGTCACTCAACCTAATAAAATACCTTGGGATGCACATAATATATCTGGGTCTTTTGATAAAGGTGCATCACCTACTAGTATAATAGATAATGATTATGCTGTTTTAATATCTACAGTCAAAATTGGGGCCGATAATTCTTCTTTGGCAGCAAACCCTTCACGCCCTGATGCCGTCAGTGCAACTAATCAACCCTTTTATGACAGTGCAGCTTTAGGTTCTTTAGGTTCCTTTTACATAGACACAGGATCAACTGGAGCAGGGAATGAAAGTAATGTTTATATTTATGGTATTTTTGATGATTAATCATATATGTATATCCAAAACCAATTGTTATGAATTTAAAACTAGATATAAATGAATATGCTTTTGTAATCACAGCTATTCATAACTCTACAGTGCAAGGAAAGGATGCACATTTTGTTTCTAATATTTTAAAAAAGTTAGAAAATAATTATCAAAAATTATCTTCAACTCCACCCCCTCCACCTCTTCAAAAATAAAATATTTATTAGAAACAATTAAAATTACATATGTCAGATCCACAACCACAATGGCGAAAAGTACTTTTATCGGGTAGTAATGCTCATGTAAACGAAGTTACAGGATCCGGAATAATTTCTGCCCCCGCTATTTCGGGTAATACTAGAAGAGTCCTGGTAATTGACACTCAATCGGGTGCTTTTTACTATTCTGGTTCTTTTGGAACAGGTGGTAGTGGAGGTGGTACCCCCTCATCACCAGTTAATTCTGTTCAATATAATGATGCTGGTAACTTTGGTGGTAATTCTGGATTTATTTTTGATGATTCTGTCGATGCCTCTTTATTTGTACAGGGAGAAATCTCAGCATCAGGAACTATAAGCTCAAGTGGAAGATTTTTAACAAGTGAACTTACTTCATCTGGCAATATTTCTTCTTCAGGAAACATCTCTCTTGAAGGCACCCATCATATTTCATTTGGGAAAGATACTAGACGCTTAAGAGGAGGAAATGATTTTCTTAGATTAGAAGGAGCAGGTACTATATTTTTAGATGCAACTAGTTACGTGTCCGCCAGCCCATCCCTTAAGGTAAATAGCGACATCGATGCTGGAGGTAACATTACATCACACGATTTTATTATGATAAATGAGGGAAGTAGTGCTTCTCAATTATTAATTTCCTCCTCAACTTCTCAAAGAATCATAGCTCAGGGCCAAAGCGGTAGTAATTTTGGTTTGCTGTACACAGACGGTGCAGGTGATAGTAGAGTTATGCTTTTAGTAACTGAAAGTATAGTTTCATTAACAAATAGAACCCCAAACGGTAAAGTTCAAATTAAAGCAAGCAATTCTTCGGGTGGAGGAGCCTCTAACGAAATTACAGCCTCTGACTTTACCTCAGAAACTATAAATTTTTATCTTCCGGCACAAGTTACTAGTATTACCGCAAGCGGTAATATTATAGCTAATGGTAATATTATAGGAGATGCTACAACAGATATCACCAATATAAATAATATAGAATGTGCTGGAATAGTTGGACAAAATGGTGCCCCCAGCCTTTCCAACATAAATTTTGGAGTCACTGGCCAGAAAAATTTACACCTTACAGGTAGTGTACATCTTTCGGCATCCCTTTCAACTGACGATGATTTTCAAACTATTTTAATTGATACAAGTTCTGGTAAGTTGTTTTTTACCGGCTCATATGGTGGGGGTGGAAGCAGTGGGGGTGGTATTTCTTTTAATGGTAGTACTACTGATGGTGTAGTTACTTTCGGCAATTCAACTACGGCGGATGTTGAAACCAATTTAAGATTTAATACTTCAACAGGTTTAAGAGTCTATAACAATGCCCAATTTAATTACAACCAAAATGGTTCATTTGGGGGGAATGGTGCTGGTACTGGTTATAAAGCAGGCCAATTTCTTGAAAGTACTCAACACAGAACTTATGTTACTCCTCAACCAATTACTGATAGACCGTTTTACTTAGTAGGAGTTCAAGGTAAAGACGGTAGACTTAACAGTGGTGCAAATTACTTAGTTTATACTGGAAGTGTTTTCTTCGACCCTACTACTAATAGTGGAGGAGGACACGATGGGGGAATTTCGGAAGATGGAACATTTACAACTAAAGGAAGAATACAAGCCATAGATGCCCAAGAAAGAACAGGCATAACCATATCAGGTAATCCAGGAATATATTTCTTTAATACTGATGCCTCCTCTTCAGAGTCTTCATCTTTTAATTTTGATAGTGCTTCAGCCAACATTTTCTTTGACACCGGAAGTAGTGCTCTTAAATTTTTAACAGGTAATACAACTTCTTCATTAACAGAAACCCTTTTCTTATCTGAATCTGCTGGAGCTGCCCAAGTAGGTATAGGTACTACTGACCCAAAAACATCCTTAGATATTAGAGCTATAACATCTTCTGACCCTGCTAATATTTTGTTAAGAACTAATGAAGATGGGGCCATAGAAGTAGGTGAAGAAACTGGTAGAGTGTCATTTGTAATTGAATCTTCTTCCTACTTAGGTACAGGGTTTATAGCAAGTGGTTCTACAGCAGCTATATTTTCTAAAGTTTTAGGTTCGGGTCTTAGTGGAGCGTATGGTAGTTTAACTTTTGAAGTTAACGATGATAGTAGTGTAACTGAACCTATTGAAGCTATGACCATTGGTTATGGTTTAGGTCCTTCTGATAATGATGTTGGTTTTGTTTTATCTGGGTCTATACAAACAATAGCAGAAGCTAATGCTCTTTCTATGAAAGCTTCTATTAGCGGTGAAGCAATGGCTCGTTTAGGTTATGTTACTGCTGATGTTCCTGAATTAGATAGAGGTTCCTTAATATTATATAATGATGGAGTACAAAATGTACGCTTAAACTGGAGCACTGCAGACATCATTGACACAGGTAATAATTTAGGTATAGGAACTACTTCCGCTACTGAAAAACTATCAGTAAGTGGAAGTATAAGTGCAAGTGGTGCCATTACAGCCTCAACATTTACAGGTGATGGTTCTGGGTTAACAGGAGTAGGTACTGTAGATACTACAGGCACACCTGCTGATAATCAAATAGCAGTATTTACTGATTCTGATACAATTGAAGGTACATCTAAACTTACTTTTTCAAGTAGTGAATTTTTAGTCCATTCTACTAATACCGATAATACAGGAGTAGAAATTTATGGTGGTGTCAATGGTGCAGTCCAACCTTACATTTCTCCTGTGGGTGCTAATTCTAGAATGAATTTTGGTGATGGTACTAGTGGACACACCTTTGATTTTTTAAATAATAAAATTAGTTTTGATAGTGACTCTACAAACACATACATTCAAGCAGATACTGCTAACCCAGAAAATCTTGAAATTCATGCCGATGGTAATATTGAGTTAAGGGCAGATGATAATTTAGAAATACACGGGCCTATTAGTACCCCCATAACAGCATCAATTATAAGTGCAAGTAGTGTTATATATGCAAGTAGAATTCACCCTAATGGTCCAAGTGGTCCTTATATAGATGAACTAAATTCTAATATTGCAATTTCTACAGGTCTTCAAGCTACAACAGAATTAGTAGCCGGAACTAACATAACAGCGTCAGGTAACATAAGTGCTAGTGGAGATCTAGAATTTAGAGATAGAAAATTATCTAAAACTTCTACAACAGATGCTGATCACCAAGGTGATGTAGTTTTCTTTGGTAGTACTACTAGTATGGACGCTGGTAAAATTTATTATTATAATTCTAGTGGTAACTGGGCACAAACTGATGCTGATGCAGAAGCCTCATCAAAAGGTCTTTTAGCAGTAGCTTTAGGAGCAGCCTCAGATACTGATGGTATGTTAATTAAAGGTATGGTTACTTTAAACCATGACCCAGGCACTACAGGGGATCCATTATTTTTAAGTGTTTCCGCTGGTCGAGTATCTTCTACAGCTCCTAGTGGAACTGATGATATTGTTAGACTTATTGGTTATTGTTTAGATAGCACTAACGGCCAAATTTACTTTAACCCATCTAACGACTTTATTAAACACGCATAATGAGTTATATTAACCAAACACTTATTATAACAGGCAGTGAAATTTACTATACTGATGATGGGTATAGATATGAAGTAATGATGGATTGGGAAGACAAAATTATGTCTGCTTCAGCAGCATATGTGTGTCAAAATGGGGGAGATATTTTAGAAATAGGATTTGGAATGGGTATTTCGGCTAATTATATTCAATCTCATTCAATTAATTCTCATACTATCTGTGAAAATCATCCCCAAATAATTCCCTTAGCTTTAGAGTGGGCTGAAAATAAACCAAATGTTACTATAGTAACTTCAAGTTGGTACGATGTAAAAGACACTGTAGGTACTTTTGATGGTATTTTTTATGATACATTTGGAGATGACAATGCAGGTAATTTTAGTTCTTCATTACTAACATTATGTAATGATAATACTATTGCTACTTGGTTTAATGCAATTAATTTATCTAGTAGCCGTGATGAAGAATATCCTAACGTGCCCTATGATACTTACTCTGTTTCTCCTACTTCTAATTTTTATTTTAACGAAAACACTTACTACTTACCCAAATGGCAACGATAAATGCATCTAAATGGGGTCATATTGGCGTAGTTAATCAAACCAGTCACGCTAATGCACGAGATGCTACTTCTGGAACTGCAGTAAGCAATCCTTCTAGTGTTTCTTATGCTAGCCCTATTCAATATCGTAGAACTGCTGGACGTAGCCGTGGAAGTTTTGTTTATTCAGTTAGTAGAGCATTTTTTTATTTTGACACTAGTGGAATTACGGGTACAGTTTCTGCAGCATCCGTGAACGTCGTAGGATATTCTTCAGCAAATGCAGATGTAATTTTAATTCCAAGTACTGCTTTTAGTGGAGATGGTAGTACTAATTTAGCTAATAGTGACTTTGATTTAGTAACATTTGATTCTAGTTATGGCGCTCAATTTACGGGATGGGCTACTAGTGGTACTATTTCAATGACTCTTAGATCCCCAGCTTTATCTGATATACAAAACAATAATGCATTTATTTGTGCCATAGCACAGTATAATAATGATTTTTTAGATACTGCTTTGACATCTAACCAAACATTAAATAATGGAATTAATTATAACACAACTCCATTTTTAGATTTTACAGTAGCGTCTACATCTAACGTAACTTCATTAAATACAATTGCTAGAGCAAGTATAACAAGTTTTAACACAATAGCTTTAGCAAATATAGATGAAATTAATACAATTGACAATTAATTTGTGATTGCAAAACCCCTTTTGTACATTGGGGTGTGTTCTGGCTTGTAGAAAATAACAAACAACTTCAACAACTTAAAGCAAAAAACTTTAAGAAGGTATTTATTGAACCTATTTGGTCAAATGATAACCTACATCCATCTTGTGCAGGCATTCAAGGATTTTATATTAGAGAAATTAATTATAGAAAAGGATTTGTAGTAGTAGTAGAACATAGTGAAGCCACATGTTGTGACCTTGATAAAGTATACGAGCTAATAGGGGATTATGAGGAAATATTTGTAAGAGATAAGAAAGAATTTTTACACATAGTACCTTTAAAGCAGCTTTCCGACATCTATTTCATTTCTCCTACGGATATCCCAGATCAATTCCCATGTCATGATTTTTTCTATAGGAAATACCCCCACATACTCAACATAGGCAGCATAATTCCGATAGTAAAGCATTATGAACGTTGTGAGACAATATTTAACGCCGTACAACATGTTTTTACGTTACCTAAACCACAACACTTCGAGTTTTATAATAATAAAGCCACACATGTATTCTATTGGATCGAAGCCATGGGTCTCAAAGTCAATCCTAAGCTATTTGAGGAGCATTTTGGTGTAGAACGTGAGTGGACTTACTCGCAGTTTAATTTAAAAACAACTACAACTAGACCTTCAAATTCATTTGGTGGAGTAAATTATGCTGCCTTAGATAAAAAATCGGGTTGCAGAGAAGCGTTTATTCCCGACAATGATTTTTTGTTAGAGATTGATATTAGCGCTTATCACCCTACTTTGGCAGCACAATTGGTAGATTTTGATTTTGGTGAAGGAGACATACACCAAACATTTGCTGACATGTATGGGGTTGATTATAAGAAAGCTAAGGAGTTAACGTTTAAACAGCTATACGGAGGAGTATTTAAGGAGTATAAAGACCTAGAATTCTTTAAGAGGGTAGAAAAATATATAGATGATATAAGTAGTAAAGAAGAGTTTGTCTGTAAATCTGGATATGTTTTTAAAACGGATATGAAAAAACAGAAACTGTTTAATTACATACTTCAAAATACGGAAACGTATTATAACGTACTTATACTAGAGGAAATAATTCATTTACTTAAGAATTGTGAAACAAATATTGTTCACTACACTTACGATTCGTTTTTGTTAGATGTAGCTAAGGATGAAAAGTATGTAGTATTAAACATTTTAGCTATATTTAAAAAGTTTGGGTTTTCTACTAAAGTAGAAGCAGGTAATAACTATAATTCTTTAGAGAGGGTGTAATATTTATATCCAAACCCTAGATATGAATAATAAACTGTTTTGTACCTTTACTACTCAAGATGAAATTGAGCAGACACTTGTAGAGGTAAAATCCAGTTACGATATACTCTATAAAAAAATTTTTGTTTTATATATCAAGAGCAATGATGAGTACGTTTGTACGTACAACGTGGAGCCTAGTAGCGTGGAGTCGATTTTGCCCAACACAATTTTAGTACATAGAAAAAAAGAGTCAAATACTCTTTATACAATAAATGCTCTGAACGAGTTAATAAAACTCCTAAATGGGGGAGTTGTGGATGTAAGATATAAGGTAAACTGGCAGCATTATAGGAATACTATTTTGCTTACCCAACATAACGAACTAAAACAACTTAAAACTAGAATCCACCAGATAATTGAGTTGTAATGCCTAGTTACTCAAAAAATTTTGAGTCAGTACTTTCTAATAATGGTTGGGATGGCGCATCTAACATACTTGAAGGAGGAACAGGTAGCTGCACAGGAGATGCGAACGGACTTATTCTGGTTTTGGATGCAGGTTATGATAGTAACTCATTTCCCGCTAATTCTACTTTCACAGGAATCCGAATTACGATTTCAACTTCTACTACAACTGCATCCCAATCAACCCTTCAGATTACTCCCCAAATAGGAGCAACTAGTGGTAATGTTACTACTATCAACCCAAATGCTGGTAATAGTTTTTTAATAGGCGATTCCGATGACTTACTTGGACTTTCACTAAGCTCCGCAGCCCTCCCATTTTTAAGAGTAAAGTATACTCTTACTATTGCTAACAGTACTACAACCGTAATTAGTGCTACTTCTATACAAGTATATTATACCCTTCCTTTTTCAAATAAACTATACAATACGGGGGGTAAATTATCTATTACTTCTGGAAAAGTTTCTATTACTTAATTTGGGACCCTGAATCAGAGTTCTTATATTTATCAAAAAGTTATTTTTAAAACAGTTACATTATGGATTTAAATGCAATTCGCAGTAAGCTGAATTCACTTCAGCAGACAAACAAAGGCAGTGGCGGAAGCGACCGTAGCCTTTTCTGGAAACCTAGTGTGGGTAAACAAGTTATCCGCATTGTTCCTAACAAGTTCAACAAATCTAATCCCTTTACGGAGGTTTACTTCCACTATGGGATTGGTGAACGTACGATGATTTCACCCATTAATTTTGGTGAAAAAGATCCTATCGTTGAGTTCGCGAAGCAACTTCGCAACACAAGCGATAAGGAAAATTGGCGTTTAGCTAAAAAGCTTGACCCCAAGATGCGTGTATTTGCTCCCGTTATTGTTCGTGGTGAAGAACACGAAGGAGTAAAGTTATGGCAGTTTGGTAAGAACACTTACCTTGATTTCCTTTCACTTGCAGATGATGATGATATTGGTGATTACACTGATATCCATCAGGGCCGTGACATTACAGTAGACACAGTGGGTCCTGACGTTACAGGTACTGCTTATAATAAGTCTTCTGTTCGGGTTAAGACTAAGCAAACTCCACTTGGTGATGCTGATCAGATTCAACAGTGGTTGGATGATCAAAAGAACCCAATGGAGGTCTTTAAGCGTCACTCGTTTGAAGACATGAAGTCTAATCTCCAAACGTTCTTGGCACCTGAAGAAAGTGCTAAAGAAGGAGATATTATTGATGAAGGAAAGACTGACGATCTCCCTTTTGATAAAGGGGGGTCACAAAATAACTATGCTCTGAAGACTCCCCAGAAGCAAGATAAAGTTGATAAATTTGATGAATTATTTAGCTAATGCCTAGAGGAAAAAAAGCATCACTTACAGCGGCTGTATCTAACGAACTTAAAGCAAATTTTGACCTTGGTAAATTCAAGGAAAAGAAAATGCTTAATGCTAATGCTAAGTTTAAGCCCCAACAATGGATCCCACTTTCTCAAGCATTCCAGGATGTAACTTCAATTCCTGGCATCCCTGCAGGACATATTGTTTTGCTAAGAGGCCATTCTGATACCGGTAAGACAACTGCCTTAATTGAGGCAGCTGTCTCCGGTCAGAAAAGAGGAGTTCTCCCTGTGTTTATTATTACGGAGATGAAATGGAGTTGGGAGCATGCCAAAATGATGGGTCTTGAAATCAACGAAGTAGTTGATGAAGAGACTGGAGAAATCACAGATTATAATGGTAACTTTATTTATGTAGATAGAGAAGCTATTAATTCAATTGAAGATGTAGCAGCATTTATTTTAGATTTAATTGATGAGCAGAAAAAAGGTAACTTACCTTATGACCTATTGTTTCTTTGGGATTCAATTGGTTCAGTACCCTGCGAAATGTCTCTTAAGTCCAATAAAAATAATAATGAGTGGAATGCTGGTGCTATGTCAACTCAATTTGGCAATAATGTAAACCAACGTATTACCCTTTCGCGTAAGGAAAGTAGCCCATTTACTAATACACTTGTTTGTATTAATAAAGTGTGGACACTTAAACCTGAATCACCTATGGGTAAACCTAAGTTGATGAATAAAGGAGGTTATGCTATGTGGTTCGACTCAACATTTGTAGTAACATTTGGTAATGTAATGTCAGCAGGCACATCTAAGATTAAAGCAATTAAGGATGGTAAGCAAGTTGAATTTGCTAAACGAACCAATCTACAAATTGATAAAAACCATATTAATGGGGTTACTACTAGAGGTAAAATTGTAATGACACCTCATGGGTTTATTAATGATGACGATAAAGAAATTAAATCTTATAAAAATACTCATGCGGAAGCTTGGAGAGAAATTTTAGGGGGTGTAGATTTCGACATCATTGAAGAAGATCAGGAAGTACAAGATATTTCCCACTTCGAAAAAGAACCTGAGTAATGAATAAAAAAGATTATCTAAAGATGCTCAATAACATTGAGCAGGGGGAAGAACCTACTAAACCCGGACAGCATGAGCGTGTAGTCTTTATAGACGGACTCAATCTGTTTTTGAGGAACTTTGCTATATTAAATTTTGTAAACTCAAGCGGTACTCACATAGGTGGTTTAGCAGGCTTCCTCCGTTCTTTAGGTGCTCTTATAAATCAAATACAACCAACCTCAATATATATAGTGTTCGACGGAGTGGGTGCCTCCACCAACAGGAGGTACCTACTCCCAGAATACAAAACGGGTAGGAATTTAAACAGAATCACTAATTGGGACATCTTTGAAGATATTGGAGATGAAAATGATGCTAAGGTAGACCAAATCATTCGTTTAATCCAGTACCTAAAGTGTCTTCCAGTTAAGGTAGTTTCTATAGATAAAGTAGAAGCAGATGATATTATAGCTTATATGTCAAAGGACATGGCTAAACGTTTTAATACTAAGTCATATATTGTTTCTAGTGACAGGGACTTTCTCCAATTAGTAGATGATAACGTAACAGTTTACCGTCCCATAGAACGAGAATTTTATGATCCTAGAACTGTAAAAGAAAAGTTTGGTATTGTCCCTGAAAATTTTATTCATTATAAAGTACTATTAGGGGATGCTTCCGATAAAGTACCTGGTATTAAAGGGTTAGGTAAAAAGGGTGTGCTTAAACGTTTTCCCGAATTAGCAGATGGCCCTATGCCATTTGATAGATTATTTGATTTAAGTGAGGAACGACTTAAAGAAAGTGTAGTGTATGCACGGGTAATTCAAGATTGGGACAAGCTCCAAAACACTAAAAAAATTATGGATCTTGAAGAACCGATGGTTTCCGAAGAAGAAAAAGAGTATCTTTCCCAATTTCCCTTGGAACCATTTAATGAATTACGTATCTTAGAGTTTATGAGTCTGTATAGTGAAGATGGGCTAAATCATATTATAAAGAACACAGAGTTTTGGTTAAAGGACACATTTACAAGGTTGGTT
>CAACVD010000285.1_pt1 | contig 24077 bp, 21 predicted proteins | sample 2381771 | NCBI WGS metagenome assembly CAACVD01 (sample SAMEA5211965, study PRJEB30684) | marine metagenome | biome: Marine; feature: Epipelagic; material: Water | collected 2015-10-15 | depth 15 m
TATCAGCAACTCCCGTTTGATCTGCGGACATAGTGATTTGAACAAAGCGCGCTTCGTGACTGTTATATGTTAAGTATGTCATAAGACACTCCTAAATGATAAAGTAGTTTGAGGCATCGCTTACGACAGTGACGGATTGATATTGGGAAGTAAGGACAAAAGTATCTGAAGAATCGATTTGTCCATCCGTCGAAGGAGTCGCAGTCTTTACAGTGACATTAGCTGTCCCAAGTCGCTTTATCTGATATTTATATCCTTCTCCTGAAGTGGACGCGGAGGGAATAGTAATCACGACTGCGCTCGCTCCGTTTGAGATCAAATGGACTTCTTCGATCCCTGTTGTCGTTGAGATCGTTGTATCTGTCCCGCTTGAATCGGTTACGACATCGGGAGCGGATCCGCCTCCACCGCTTGCCGCTTGTGCTTCCCATCGTGTATTTGTATTTGAATAGGTGAGGACGTATCCATCGATTCCCGCTCCCGCAGTATAATTGACATCGTTAAGATCGGTTAGATTAGCAGCTGCGATCCGAGCGTCCGCTCTCGCGTTTGTATAGTAAAGATTCGTCGCTCCCTCGGAGAGATCGTCAGTATCCTTAGTCCCGAGCTGAGTATCGAATCTCGCATTCGTATAATAAAGATTGGAGGCTCCCTCGGTTAGATTATCAGTTGTCTTCGTTCCGAGTTGAGTATCGAATCTCGCATTCGTATAATAGAGATTGGATGTCCCTTCCGAGATGTCGTCAGTATCAAGGACGACCGCTCCCGTTTGAGTATTAACGGAGGAGACAGCTCCCGCAGGAGCGTCCGCGGCTTCCCATCGATTATTAGCATTAACATATTTAAGGAACTTCCCATCGATTCCCGCTCCTGCTGTATAGTTGACATCGTTTAAGTCCGTCATATCAGCCGCGGCGATCCGAGCGTCCGCTCTCGCGTTTGTATAGTAAAGGTTCGCTCCTTCGGATAAGTCTCCAGTATCCTTCGTCGCGAGTTGGGTATCAAAGCGCGCGTTTGTATAGTAGAGATTCGTTACTCCCTCGGAGATGTCATCTGTATCAAGATTATTATTGAAGGAGGACAAGTTGACAGAAGAGAGCGCAGTCGAGACAGCTTGATTGGATGCATTCCCGAGGAAGATCTTATCTTGATTTAGATTGGGAGTGGCATTCGATCTTCCCGCTCCTCCAACTTTGATGATTCCACTTCCATTATCAGATCGGACGACGAAGCCAATATTCTGGATAAGATTCGATTCTCCTGAAGGCGCGGTCTCGACAAGTCCTCCCGCAGTCGTTGAGGAAACAAAGAGATTAGAGTTGAGAGTCAAGAGAGAAGTATCAAGTCCTCCAAGGTTCCCGAAGGTGATGATCTCAACGTCCGCGGTATCATTGGCATCGGCAAAGACTAATCCAAAAGCTGGCATAGTCGAAGATGAATTGGCTTGAGCTTTTCCGACGGTTGGAACCGTTCCCGAAACTCCTTTTATATATACAACTTCTCCCGCGTCCAATCCTCCAGTCTCATCGACTTTCGCTTTGAATCGGATCGCTCCATTCATATCTCCATAGTATGAGATAAAGCGCGCATTCTCATTCCCGATATAATAAGTCGCATCCGTGTTTGGATCGATGTCTCCTGTGACTGTCAATCCTCCTGTCGTGATGGAGTTGGTTGTCGTTGATCCTCGTCCGACTACATCGTCCAAAGTATCAGAAGAAGCAGGAGCGGAAGCCGCTTCCCATCTATTATTCGCATTGACATACTTAAGGAATTGTCCATCGATTCCCGCTCCTGCGGTATAGTTGACATCGTTAAGATCTGTCATGTTAGCAGCTGCGATCCGTCCGTCCGCTCTCGTATTTGTATAATAGAGATTGGATCCTCCTTCCGAGATGTCATCAGTATCAAGGACGACAACTCCCGTTTGAGTATTAACGGAAGCGACTGCATCGGTATTGTCGATCTTGTCAAACATCGCGGAAGTTATGGGAGAGGATGCGTCCTGATTGAAGACAATATGATCTCCGACATCTAGCGTTACTCCTGCGAGAGTTCCTCCGACTGACACGATATAGAAATCTCCTTTTAAGGAGGAGGTCAAGTCAGGAGTATTAGTTGTCGCGTTATAGCTTCCCTTATATGAGAGTCCTCCTGTAACTGATCCAGCCGCGGAGGGATTTGGTCGAATATCTAAACTCATTGTTTACTCCTTATTTTGAGAATCCTGCGATCAAGTAGAATGTATCTGATCCCGCGGCTTTCTTGTATGCAATCGTTGAGACAGTTGTATTGATTGTTCCGACATCATCAGAATAATAGTAGTCGATTGGAAGTTCGTTGGTCACTGCGTCTCCCGCTCCCGTTCGCGCTCTATATTTGATATATGCGAGACTGCTTCCTTTATTGACGACAGCGAGGAAAGCGAAGGACAATCCAGCCGCGCAGGCTGATCCTGTCACAGAGTCGACGAAGTCATCCGAGGATAAATCATGCCAATCCGTATCATTCACAGAAGAAGCATTATAGACAGCGCGGATCGATCCCGCGATAATTGGATCTTGTACATTGAGACTCATTTGGAGTCCTCCTTTTTTGGTTCGTTGTTTTGTCTTCCCTTCGCGACATTAGCTCCCGCAAAGATTAGGAAAAGAGAGTCAATCGCAGAGATGATCTCCGCGTGTGCTTTGTTCATTATGGCAAGAATGAAAAGGACTAGCAAGGTAGCATAGAAGGCCATCGCCTTCCGTCCTCCCATTCGTTGGAGCATCGTCCTTTTTTTCTCTTGTTTATCCATTGTAGTCCTCATCGATCAATCTATAAACACGAGCGACGGAGGAAAGATTCCGAGTCCGCTTTGAGACTCCCTCTCTCCAATTCTGATCAGGTCCCACTCCATGAGCATTCCCTTCTATAGTGTGGAAGTCTCCTTCTTTATTTGGAGAAGTCCGCGCGATCGTGATGTGATTTCCATAGGATGGAGAATGATCATCCGAAGTATAGACGACAACGATGTCTCCTGGAAGGATTGAATCTTTTGTTTGTACTCTGGATGAATTGGACCAATCTCTATTCATTCGATAGCAGGATGGAAACGTACTCTTTCTTACTTGGAGGTTGACCATATCTCCGAAGCAATAAGCCGCGAAGGCTCCACACCAAGCGAACTGTCCATTCTTTGTATAGTCATCTTCCCAAGTCCATCCGATCCCGTCCGTCGATTTTATATATGAGTTGATCCGTTGCCAATTCCCTCCCCCTTCAGGTTCTGTCACATTGAGATCCCATTCCTTCTCCGCTCGGTTAAGGACTTGAACTGTCTTCTCGTTTGGATGGACTTTCCGATCAATATTCACATTGATATTAACTTCGACAGTTTTATCAATGTCAATACAGAGTTGACTCATTGCTCTTCTATATCTTCGGTTCTCATGTTGGAGCGCGTCCAACTGATCCTCTAATTGTCGTTTGGTAAACTTGCTCATTATGCGAACTCCTTCCCATCGTCGGAGGCTCCAAGGACTCCCGATGAATTAGCTATATATGCGTCTAGTTTTTGATCTGCGACCGCGGAAGTATAAACAGTAGGTTCAAGTGTACCTCCCGCGCTTGATATTCCATGAGCTGCGGTAAACGTGATCGTCGCGCTTGCTCCGTTGTCGACTATGGATTGGATAGTCAATCCAGTGATTGAATTATCGTGATCTCCTTCAAGGACATAATCGACTACATCATCGACTTTAAAGAACTCGGAATCCTTGACAGACTCTCCAAGGAGATTTGTATTAGAGAAAACATCTTGATCGATCGTGACTGTCGTTGTCGTTGGGACGGTAAGGACAAGAGCGGAGTCATTCCATCCCGCAGTCCTTGTTCCTGTGGTCAAGATCTCCAATTCGCATCCTTCGCTTAAGAGTTCTTGTCGGATGGATCGGATCAATCCCACTCCATTCGTTACTCCGTATTCAGGACCATAAGCTTTTAAACGATCGGAGGAGACGAGAGCATAACGACCGATATCAATCAAAGCACTTTGACCCGTTCCAATCGATCCTCTCCAAGTCCGAAGGGGATTGGATAAAAGATTGAAGATCCGAGACACGACAGGAAGGAAGAAGGAGAATGAGTCTCCTCCAGTTGATCCGATTTGATCGGACGAGACTCCGAATAAATCAAGAGTGAGTTTTGACTTTTCTCCACCATATCGATTTATCGCTTCTTGATTATTGAAGATTCTCTTCGTTCTAAGTTTCTGCTCTGCGATGTCATAATCGAAGTTGACTTCGACTTGACTCACGATATCCTCGTATGTGTCCCACGTTGGAGGATCGTCTGTCAGCCAATCTCCTTGATTTATCGTGATCGCTGCCGCGGCTGTCTGATCCATTCCCAAAGGTTGGAGAGCGATCTTTGATCTCCCATCTCTATTTCTCCTCATAACAAGGACGGCTCCCATAGCTTGGAGGAGTGGAGTCAATGTGGATCTCAAGTCCGTTCCTTGTCCTCTCAGATCAAGATTGATCATTAGATTAGGAATGGATTCATATTGGAGAAAAGATTGGATGTCGATCTCAATCTCATCGATATTCAATCCGACGGATGACTTGTCATAAGATCCATTGATTGAAGATCCTCCTCCGCTTTGGAGGATTTGGAGGATCGCTTGACCTGGAGTCTGAAAGTTAATCCGAGTTGTCAAGTAAACCTTTGTCGGTTCGTATCCTTCCCAATCTCCAAAGGATCTCCGAATGGATGAGGAGAAAGGTTCTTCGATGTGGAGAAGGAATCCAATATCCGTCCCTGAATACGTCGCAGTAGTTTGATGTGTAATCGGGAAAGTTTGGAAGGACTCTTGATCAAGGTTCCTGTCATAGTATGAGACCTCTACATCATAAGAGACTCCACTTGTCGCAGAGGATGGAAGTCCGAGATTATCCTTGACTAGGATTGTAGACTCTCCGTTTTGATAGTATGCCTTCGCGATCCCATTGATCTTTTGCTCTGTACTTTGATTCTCAAGAATTGGAGCGGCGAACTCCTCAAAGAACTCCGCGCGATTATGGAAGAGCGTTCCTTCTTCGACTAAAGGATCCTCGGGAAAAGGACGACCCTCCGACCATACGTCGAAGGGATACCAAAGCCGCTCCAAGTTTTGAGTCTGATATATACCGAGGGAAGTGTCATCCCATATAGACATCGGAGTATTGATTCCATACATCCTCTCGAATTGACTCAAGGCGCGCTTGGATGAATAGAAGATCAATGAAGTCCGCGCGGCTTGCCGATTCACATTGGACTTGATCATCAAAGTCGTATCGTCTGCGATTGTCCATTGAGCGAAGGATCCGTCCGTCCCTTGACTTGATCCAGTGTGATTCGCTTCTAGTACATCATTAACGATCTCGGGAAATCGTTGGAGTCCCGAGGTCATCTTGTAGGATTTGACCTCTCCTCTCGGAGTTGATACTTGAACTCGGAAAGTCGTTGAGGCTCCCGAAGGGACTAGGGAGTTGTATGTCGTATCTGTATTGTCATAGGTAATCGTCGAAGCTGTGACAGTCTGAGGAAAGAGTCGTCCTCCTGTTTGATTATTCAGATCAGGAAAACGAGGATGAATGAGATAAGTCCCATCCGTTCCAGGATATAAAGACTCGTCGAATGCATTTGCAATCTCCAAAGGTTGATCAGCCGCGGCCACTGTCAAAGTCCCCGATCCCGTTGATCCAATCAGATTAAACGGTTCGCTCTCCATGCAAGCGATCCCATATTCCAACTTAGCTCCATTGAAGTCATCAAAGTTATGATATCCATGGACGAGACCCGTCTCCAAGGAGATCTCACTTATATCATTATCGATCAATGCTGTCAGAGGAACTAAAGACAAAGAGATAGCGTCTTCGTCTATGTTTGGACTTGATTCGATAATCCCGTTGATGATCTCAGTAAAAGACTCGACGTATCCATCGGGATTCATTTGTCCCATATAGAGAGATGCCTTGCGTCCTCTAAATGTAATGATCTCTGTGAACACTTCAGGGACGTTAGTTCCTCCGACTGTCGTTGTGTGATTTTGAATTGGAGTTCTTCCGACTCCTCTATTGGAGATTGTGAGAGTCGTCGAAGTCGCAGCTGATACGCGAACGGTCTCCGCTCCAATATGCATGACACGAGGGAAAGACAAGGAGGTAAAGTCTTGATCGACTGTGATCGTCTTCGTCGCGTCCTTATGAAGGATATCAGTTGAGATCTGCGCTTTAGTAACGTCGGTTGCTCTAGGTCCACATCTCCCGAAGACGACGTGTGGATCCGTCGTATCTCCTCTAAATCGATCAATGGATAAGGAGACAGTCAAAGGAGAATAATTCGCAATCCCTCCCGCGGGATCAATGGAAGCTTGATAAGCTCCAACCGAGACAATCCCTTGTTTATTTACATAAGGGACTCCCGTTGTGAGATTCGCATCCAGGTTGGACGAGGAGATATCCACGTCCGAAGATACGTATCGAATGGAGAGTCCTCCAATCTCAAGGACAAAGATCCTCCGCCCAAAGTCATAATCAATCATGGAGTCACCTCGGGTTGATACAAGTCAAAGAAGGAGACAGAGACAAGATCGCAGTCTTCCACCTCTACTTCAAGGAGAAGCATATCTCCTCTGTTGGCTGAAGGGATATAGAGAGGACGAGGAGTATCAAATCCACTTGTCCCGCTTGGAGGATCGTAGAAAGTCGCTCCCGTTGTCGCAGTGTATGGACGATCGATGTCTCCGTCGATTGTCATATTTAGATGGGATGAATACGTAAAGCGGACGGACTTGGAGAGGAGAGTTCCACTCAAGTTCTTTATTCGGAATGTGATAACTGGAGAGTTAGTTGAACTCTCCTTCGTCGCTACATATTGGAAGATGACTCCGATCCATTCCGATAATGGAGTCGATCCATAGAGGAATGAATAGTATTTGTTTGTTTTGTTGAGTCCCTTTGGAAGTCCGCTCCAATTAGTGAAGAAGTAGACATTCGTAAAAGCTGGACTCTGAGTTGGTTTCGCGATCGTATAATTTGCGAATCCTAAAAATTTGCAGTGACTCATTTGGACGAGAGCTTGAGCGAATTGGGAGACGACTCCTCCCATGACTGTCACTCCCATATAGACAGACTCTTCACTCGTGATCGGTTGGAATGATGTTGGAACTAACATTAATTACTCCATACTGAGAGCGCAGTAATCCGAGGAAGATTTCCCGCGAAGGCAGCTCGTCGATCTAAGTTGTCAAGAAGTGTATCGCTTTGATTATAAGACGATGGATTGATTTTATAAAGAGATATTCCAAAGGAGGAGGATTGAGGAGATACATTCGACAGATCAGGGAAGAAGGTAAACTCATTCCATCCATCCGTATCGACTGCGAAAGTCCTTCCCATAAAAGCGAACTTCTTTGTCCCACTTATATCGACAACATACACATAGAGAGTCAATGCTCCTCCTCCAAGGAAGAGAGACGATTGGATCTGCATAGTCTCCACATCTCCCACTCCCAAAGACTTCGGACCTTTTCCTCTTCCTGTAAAAGCAGAGGACGGATTCTCAACTCCACTCCAGGAGAGGACAGGACGCTTCCGACTTCTCATCGTTTGGATATTCGTTCTCCATTGAACTCCTGCGCGGGATGATAATGGATAATTATTCAAAAGTCTATCCAATCCGAATGGAGTGATCTTATCCGTCCCTTGTGCTGTCGCTCCTGCGGATAAAGGAGAGGACAAAGGAAGGAAACGAGCGGCAACGATTTGTATATCCAAGTCGTATGTGATCGCATCCACCTTCCCACTCATAACCACATCCACATATTCCGCAGTTGTCGCAGAGCTGAAGGAATGGGAGACGGTCGCAAGTCCCATCGATATCGAAGTGATGGAGATCGAAGAGTCTCCTTGAGCGACTGAGTTCCCATCGGTTAAAGTAAACTTGATCGTTCCCGTTCCCGTTGTAGTCACTTGAGCATTAACATGGAAATCGATTGTCGTATGGTCATTAGATGGGATTGGGATTCTCCATCGACAGAGATCTACAAACGCAGTCGAATTGGTGACGCAAGTATGACGATCGAAGGCTTGAGAGATGCAAGTCGATGTCCCTCCATAAGCATGGAGATAGTTTGAGAGGTCTCCCATTCTTCCCATCGTTTCAGTCTTGATGATCTTTCCTGCGATCAAGTCTCCAGTGTCGGGAACGGTTGGAGGAGTTGTATAAGTATTTCCCATTATAAATGCTCCAAAGTCATTGAGACGGGAACGCGCCTTCTCAATCGGTTAGGATACGCAAGCGAGATCATCCCATTATTGACGACGGAAGCGCGGATCCTCCCTTGATCTCCATTATCTTCGGAAGTATAGAGGAGGTCATAAGCAGGTTGCGAAACGTTTATCCCTGAAGTGATCAAAGCTCTCCGAGAATCTCCCCATCCTTGATAGAAGTTTATCCGTTCTCCGCTTGGAATATACTCGACGAAGTTGTTTGTAAAATGTCGATACAAGTCCTTCTCATCCAATAGAGCATCCAAATCAAAATCAAGGATTGATTGAATATAAGATCCGATGAAGTTGGATGTATATCCTCCTCCAATCTTCCGACGCGCTTGAGTGAGAGTGTCGGTTTGGAGATGATGTCTTTGATATGGACGAGATGGGAAAAGAGATCCAGGAAGAGGATAGTCCGCAGTCAATGTTTTAAATAGAGTCCCACTTGGAGACTCGCTCCCACTGAATCCAAGTCGATCTCTAAAAGTAGTCGAGACCCAAGTGATATCAGAGACAGCATTTGAATACATACACTCTACATGACCATTGTCGTTTAGATACCACTTAATGTATGTACTTGCTGTATTAGCATTAAGATCTAACTTCTCAAGACAGTTAGTCGAGTTCACATCATCGATGTCATTAGTCACTCCTCTTTCACGAATCGCAACGACGAGATCTTGAGCATTAAGTTTACCTTGGATATCAAAAGAGAATGTACTTGATCCCGCGGCATTCTGAAACTCGTATTGAGAATCTTTGAGTTCACTTCCTCTCGTCCAATCATTGGGACTAGTGAAGGATGTCGCGGCCGTCCCATAGGAGGAGGATCCGACTCCGAGTATATCGTCTCCCGCTTTGAGTCGGACCTTGAATGAGTCATCACATGAGATCAAGACTTTATCGCTTGAGTTGATGGAGACTGACCAATTCGTCCCGAAGTTGGAAGTCGCTTGGAGGAGATCGGACATCGCGAGTCCTGATTCCGATCCTCTCCCATTAAGGAAGGAGATCGCGTCCTCATAGATTCCCTCTCCGATTGCGAAAGTCGGAAGAGAAACATTATTGGATCCACGATCGAAGACATTGACTCCGCTCCAGGTCCTCGCATTAAAGGAGGATAACAAAGCGAAGTTAGGGGATGGATTATTTAAAGGCATACTATCTCCTGTTGAATTGGACGGCTCCCCTTCGAGGAGTGTTCATAATTGAGACGAGACGATCTGCGAAGGCCTGTTCAGCCGCTTTCTTAGTATCATAGACGACAGCTCCTCCGAAGTTAATATTGAAGACCATAGAGTCCGTCGTGACTTCCTCTCGTTCTGGAGTTGGAGCGACTGAAGGTTGACCCGTGGGAGAGGCTCCCGCTTGAGATGCTCCTCCTCCTCCTCCTCCAAGCGCATTCGATGCAAGACCTGCGACGCTTGCCGCGGTTGCAAAGAGAGCCGCGGATTTGAAAGCGAGAGCGGCTCCAGGTTGTCCCAAGGCTAGGAGTCCGAATCCTTCCGCGGTCTTCATTACCGCTTGACTTACAGCCTGTTGAGCGAGAGCTTTGAGGATTTGAGCAGTAGCCTCCTGAAAAGACTCTCCAAAGAAGAGAGCATTAAATCCCGCTTGAGCGAATCCCTCGGAGTATTCTGCAAAGTATTCCGAGAGGAGAGCGGCTTGCTCTCTTGTCGTTTCTTGAGTGATCGCTAGTCTCTCAAGTGCAAAGCTTTTTTGAATGGATGTGAGGTCCTCTTCTTTCATCCTTGCAAGTGTGATCTCTCTTTCAAACTCCAACTCTAAAATCTTGAGTCTTTGATCCGATTCGAATTGGATCTTCTCCAATTCCGTTCCGAATCCTTGTCCCTGTTGTTGAGCTTGGAGGATTCCTCTTTGGAGATCGAATTGCATCTCAATCTCCATTTGATTCCGCTCTCGGATCTTATCCAGCTCTAATCGTCTTTGATGATCTTTCTCTTTTTGATTCTTCTCAAAGATCTGCTTTAGAGCGAGTTGATGTCTTTGCTCTTCGACTTGCTCCTCAAGACTGTTCTTCTTTGTGAGTTGGAGGATGGATCGATGCTTCTCATTCTCCAAGGCGATTTCTTGATCCATTCCCTCAAGATCCATTTTAATCTTGATTTGATTGAGACGAGCTTGGAGAGCGACTTCCTGTCTAAATCTCTGCTCTCTTTCTATCTTCCTCTTTTCTCGGAGGATCTTCCGAGATGCTTCGAACTCGTCGATCTCTTTCTCAATCGCTCTCGTTTCTAATTTGCGGATCTCCTCCTCTGTCTTCTTCCGAGCGACAAAGGCTTCCGTTAATCCCTTGTTTCGTTCCTTGATCCCTTTGAGGAAGGCTTCCGTCTCTTCTCTTGTCGCGTCCTCAAGTTTCTGCTTTGTCTCTAAATACTCCGATTCAACTTCTCCAAGTCTTCTGATTTGGAGTGCTGTATCTGCGACTGTATTTTGACGAGTCTCAATGAGTTTAAGTTCTTTCTCTAAACTAAGCAGTTTAAGAGCGTCTGTCCTGAGTTGATCCGTTCCTCTCTTCTCCAACTCCTGCTCTTGTACTGCGGCTTTTCTGATCTTTTCTTCCGCTTGCGTTTGCATTTGACTAAGTTTGGAAAGAGCTTGCTCTTCTTTGAGGATTGCTTTCGCGTGTCTTGCTCTTGCCTTTGACAATCCTGCGAGAGCTTCCATCCGAGTTCTAAAGTTTTCTTTCGTGAGGTCAGTCGATTGCTCTGTCAGTACATTGAGTTCTCTTTGAGCGTCTGCGACTTCTGCAAAGACTTTCTTTTGTTTTTCGAATTGGAATTGGATTCGCTCTTTTTGGATTTGAGAATCTAAGACAGCCTTGGAGAAGGCTTGGAGTTCTTTAGTTGAGAGGATGACTCCCTTCTCTGCGAGTGCTTCCAACTTAGCTTGGAGATCTCCCGCAGCCGCATTCATTGCCTCTTGTGCTTCCTCTGCTTCCTGCGCGGCTCCTGTAATTAATCTAAACGTTTCATAGACTGCGATTCCTGCGCTTACTACCATTCCGAGAGGACCGATTAAGGACATGAATCCTTTTACTCCAGTCTGTCCTAATGTGGAGATGGATGACCCGAGTTCTCCGAATGCTTCTCGGACTTCTCCAACCGTTCCCGAGACAGCCTCCAAGCCTTCTCCGAGTTTCTCGTTAGTTGATCCGAGAGCTTGAGTGAGCTTTGATCCCGTCTCTCCGATTCCCTCTAATCCTCCTTCGATCTCCTTGATTCCCTTTTCGACTTTTCCCGTCCCACTTAGTTCGACTTCTATTTCAACTTGCGTTTGAGCCATTGTTTAACTCCTTTAGTTTCTGTTCTTGAGAACGTCGGATCATCTCGTCCGTATTATTCTCTAATATATCATAGGCTTCGACGATTGCACACGATGGACTTTTAAAAGATTCCGTTAAGGAGAGGAGTCCTTTTCGATGTCGATGATAGGCAGTGATGATCGGAGCTAGTCGATTCATATCAGCAATAGGACACGAGCGGACCTTGAGATCGGAGAAGAACTCTCCACAGTTAGGAGCGATTCGATATCCAGGAATGAAGCGTCCTTTGTCATCCGTATCAGATAAAGGGAGTCCCGATTGGAAAGGTCCTCCGCAGTTTCCGCGAAGGCGACGCAATCCTTTTTTAGATTGGCATTGATCGCAGCTCCAAGCGCGTCCTCCTGAAAAGGGGATCCATACTGAGGACGCGAGAGCTATTTTCCCGAGTCACCAACTAAGCTCAATCTTTGAATGTGGAGGACTAGTTCTGTGATCGCTTGCACTCTATGAGATTCAGGACGAATGGATTGGATAGTATCAAGGGAAGCTTCCTCTCCATTGATCTTCGTCAAGGAGGATCGAATCATCTCAATGTATACTTGATTAAGATAAGACTGATAAGATCCAAAAGCCTGTCTCTCGTCCTCGGTTAGATTGTGATGCCATTGTGCTTTCTCTTTATCATCGCTTGGAGCTTCAATCCAAAGCATTCTCCCGAGTTCGCTCCGAGTGTACGATCCCGCGCGGACTTCGGCTTCCTCCCGATCGGATGGAGAGAGAGCTTTGATTGTGAATCTCGTTGCATCCTCTTTGACTTCTCCTTCCATCAATCCCGTCGTGAGATAATTGGATCGTTGATCCTCTGTGATTTCAACGGATGGATCAAAGGTAAGGAAGACATCGACTTCAATGTTTGTACTTGTCAAAAAGGAGATAGCCATGATTTAAACTCCGAGTCCAATTCTTACGGGAGAGTTAGCCGCTCCTGTCTCTGCGACATCTCCACCGAATCGGCTTTGTTTGTAGGTTAATGTTTGACGAACGATGTCATTTCCACTTACATCATATTGAGAAGGATCATTGACAAGATAAGCCGCGGGAAGCATGAAGGCACATCCTTTCCCATCAGCGACAGGACCCGTCCCGACGAGGACTTGACGAATCTTTCGATTGAAGTAATCGCTGTTTAAAGTAGTAGATGGAGAAGATAAGGTCAATGTCAATTCGACATCTACATCCGAGATCTCCATCTCTGACATCGCTAGAATGGAGTTGGAGTGTCCTAAAGGAGTCAGAGTATTTGTGATCGTCAAAGTAAAGTCTTCACAATCAAGAGCTGTTCTTCCAAGCTTATCTCCTGCAGTCGCATTCGTTAGACTCGTTGGAGAATCTGAAGAGACGACAACATAAGATCCTCGGAAGAAGGGAGGAGATCCCGCGTTATAGGAAGGCTCCACAGGAGCGACAGCGTTTCCATGATCGTCTTGGATACAAGCTGATTGATAAGTTAGATCAGCCATAACGCGACCATTATCCAAAGAGATGGAGACTGACTCAAGAACGCATCCAAAGCAGATAGTCTTAAAGTCTACTCCTTCGACTTCGAAGGCAACCGAGGAGACTTTGTTTCCTGTTTGCGCGCGGCTTCCAGGATACCACGTTTGGAGAGCGCGGAGAGTTGTCGATGTTTGCAAGTCAGATAAAGCGGGAGAGACTGCGATGTCTCCGCTCTCGTCGTTGTCAGTTACCGCGGTATATTCCGCGCGGCCTGCGATATCACATCCAAGTAAAGCTCCAATAGAATAATCTGTATTCGTTAGAGTTGGAGTGAACTTATTATCATTTGCGACCGCGCTCGGAGTGTCACTTGTGATCGTGTGCTTTGCTGTTTGGAAGCCCGCTCCAAGTAAATATCCAAGGTAGTTTGTATCATAGTTGTTTGCAGTCGTCCCGATAGTCGTCAAGTCAAGTCTTAAAGCAACTTGTCCAGTACGACGACGAACGCGAGAACCAGAAGAAAAAACGGTGTCGGGTTCGGGAGGTAATCCATAAGATCCGTCCCGAGCGTCGTTGCGTTCGCTTGCGACAGGCTCTCCATAAATAACAATTGGATCCCGTTCGCAAGGGATGGATACGAAAGTAAGACTCGAAGTCGAAGGGAGTCCCGTCGTCGAGTCAAGAGATCCGAATAATGATTCGGGAGCGATTGAAAGAGATCTATGTGTAACACTCATTTATGCCTCCAAGTAAAGTAGATCGAAAGGGACGAGAAGGACGAATCCGAAGAGTTCTCCATTCACATCCGAGAGAGGTTCTGTTGATGGGATTCCAGGTATAACAGAGACGATCCCTGTTATACTTAAATCATAGTTTGGACCTTTCAAAGTATCAATCAATTTAGATGCATCCTCATTGATCAATCTTTTTAGGAATCCGATGTCGCTTGGAATATCATATCTTACTCTAAGCTCCAAGGAGGTCCGCTTCCTTCCGCTTAATCCTGCGAGTCCGTCGTCCTCTGCGAAGGTGATTGTCTCAATCTCAAAGTATCGATTCGAGTTGGGACGTTGATCAAGAGGAAGAGTTCTTCCGTTCCCTGTTTGGATTGCGACAAAGCCTTGATGGGAGTCAGTCTTTGGATCGATCGCTTGGATCATGTCCTCCAACTTCTCAAGACTTTTGAATATACCTTGACTCATTTCTTCTTATCCTCCTTATTGATCTTATTCGCGATCTCTGCGCGGACTGTTTGGAAGAGGATCTCCACATCCTTATCGGAGAGTCCAATAAACTCTCTTTTCTCATTTACATAGTATCCATAATATTGCACATGAGAAGTTAATCCGATTGTAAACTTCGTTTGTTCTGCATTCAGGACTACAAGGTTATTCATCAAGGATCCACTCAAGACGAGATCCACTTCCGCGGAATCATTGGGACTCCCTCGCTTTCGGGATTCATGTTTGTACTCTTCATATCCTCCAGAGTAAAAGACTGACTTTCCCGTCCGACTGACTCGTCCTCCCTTTGGTTTGAGTCTTGCTCCTGTCCCTTTTCCGATTGGGATATAGATTGGCTTAACTGAATAGGAGTCGAATGGATTCCCGTCCGCGTCCAATCCTTTGGAGGTCCGAAGCTTGATGGATGCAAGCGTATTCATCGCGAGTCTCATTGTATCTTTTTTCGTCCAAAGCTTTTTTGGAAACTTTAATTTTACTGTACCCATGAGAACTCCTTTTCTAAATAGGAAGTGATTTCCTATTTAATGACGCATTCCTCTTGTCGCAGTGAAGAAGGAGTCGTTAGATGATCGTTGATAGTTCTTCCATGAAGCGCGGAAGTCCGTCGTCTTTCCTCCGCTCTCCCGAAGATCCAACTCTCCCGAGTCGATCACTCCATCTCCATCCAAGTCCAAAGCGAGGGATCGAAGAGCGATCTCCATTAACTCAGAGCATCGATTCCGCATTTGCTCTGCGACATCCATTTGTAGATTCTGTTCATAGATGAGAGCTGCTGTACAATAAGCATGAGCTAATCGGAATTGCTCTGGATTGAATACTTCGTCTTCGGTTGCATCCTGCGATAAAACGACATCTCGGATTTGGAGGATGAGTTCCTCTTGAGCCGCATTGATCTGACCTAGGAAGTCCGATTGACGACGAGGGACCATATCGGCAAGCGGAGCGAAGATCTCGACAAGATCATCGTGAGTCAATCCCGTTGTAAATGGACGAGGAGTAGACTTGATCAATCCTTTATCAATCTTGTTTCGTGTATTAGCTCCAACGTCAGAAACATAATTGACGATAAATGGATAAGTGTTTGCTGTCGTCAGTACATCGATTGTACTAAGGAGGATGACTGACCAAAGGGAGAACTCAAGAGTCGCAGTCGAAGACAAGTCGACTTCACGAGGGAGAGGCTCGGCAAGGATCGCAGAGGTTCCGACAACTCTCACGACTGTGACGTTGTAGTAAGTATCTCCATTCGTAATGAGGAAGGCTTTGATTTGATTCCTCTCCAATCCCGTTCCTTGATTATCGATAGTCAAAGTCCTTCGATCGTTTCCAATCGCTGAAACTGTCGCATTCGGACGAGACAAAGAGAGATCATAGTTGATCCCATTCAAGGTCAAGGAGGGAGTCCCATTGATAGGACTTGGAGCGATCCATTCGAAAGAATAGTTTTTATTTAATACTGCTTTTCTCATCGCTTTCTTTTTCCTCCTGAGTTGGCTTTGGAGATGTCCGCGGCTGTCGCTTTGTCAAGGCCTGCGGCTTCCATAAAAGATTCTGTTACGGGACTCCATGAATGACGACAGTTATATCCTCCTCCAGAAGTCCGAACGGAGAGTCCTTGTCCATTGTTGAGTTTTCCGAGTTGTGTCTTGTCGACTACCTTATTGATCAAGGGACGACAAAAGGCGCGCGTGATTCCATCGCGAGGACCTGTATATAAATAATGATCCATTCCGACAGTATCCGCGGCTATCATGTTTACTGATCTCCCGAATTGAGAGATCTTTGTTCTTACTTCCGTTTGCAGAGTTCCCGCTCCCTTCTCTAAAGTTAGAGCGAGATTGGAAATTGCTAGGGAAGGAGGAGTATCGATCACCATAGAGAGGAGTGATTCCTTAACATTCTTCGCGACGCTAGGGACGACTATATCGTCAAACACGTTTTGAACAGTCAAGGCTCTTATGGAGTCGACCTCCGTCTCAATGAATAGAGGAGTCCAAGTCGGATCGACAACTGAGATCGATTCGTTGATTGCCTCTAACATTTTATTTTGCTGATCTATAAAATCTTCCACAGATTCAGCGATCCCTCCTGCGAGGATTAGCTCAATGAGTTGATCCTTTGGGAGGGAGAGGAGAGCTTCGGGAGAAGATTGATCAATCGTGTCCTTTAGGGAATCCATAAGACGACGAGTCGCTTTTTTATAAACAACTCCGAATTGATCTGCGGCTCTCTTCTCCGCTTTGAGTTCTTTGATCTTAGCTTTTGTGATTTGGGCTAAGATTGGAGGCTGTTCTTTTGCTTGACGAGCGAGGTCTTCAATGGCCTTTTCATCGGCATCGATCCTCTCCGCTAATAATATATGATCGTGGTCGTCAAGACAGGAGAACATTAACTCAACCTCTTATAGGCAGTCAGTCAATAAGAACGCGAAAGAGTCGTCAATCTTAGTGAATGATTGAACTTCCTCATTCCATACGTATCGACGAGTTGAATCAAGAGCATCATATTGACCCGCGCTTAATCCACTGAATTCGAAGTCAAGAGCAGCTACAGGCATAGCCTTAACGTTTCCGCTCTTTGATACTACTGCGTCAGATCCCTTGAGGATACCCATGAAGATTGTATCTCCTGTCCAAATGTATCCTTCACTTGATGTCGCTCCAGGATTCGCAGTCTCACGACGAGCGGCTCCAACGTATACGTTAGGAATCCCAAGAACGTCCTTCAATACTTGGATTACAACTTCGTCGTTTAAGATACGGTTTCCGCTTGCCAATCCGTTTTGAGTGCTTCCAGCAAATCCACGAACTTCGGGATTACGAGCGAGAGCGCGGAAGACATCACGACCAAAGATTAAACAATCGGGATTGATTCCATGAGAGTTCGCAAAGATGATGTCTTTCATCACATGAAGATCATGGAGAGGCTCTCCACCTGCCGCATTGAATTGATTCCCTGTTCCTCCAGGAAGAGCAGTACAAGCCGAATTATTAGTGAAGTTCGCAGTGCTGAAAAGAAGATCCGCAGCGCGTTTCTCTTTTGCGAGTTTCATTGTACGAGCAACTTTGCGAACGATACGCGCTTCTTCAGATCCAGGATATTGACTGTCGTAGATATCTTCCATCGCGATTGAGTCGCTTGCTGAATAGATCTTCGCTTTGTAAGTCAAAGAGCTGCGATCAAAAGATCCGATCATTGCGCGACTTGATCCAGGAGCGCGCTCCAAGTCAAGATCAGTCGCTCCCATAAAGTTTCGAGTATTCTCAATGAGAAGAGTACCGCTTCTTTCAGGGATGTTTACTTTTTCAAAAACTTGATCAGCAATGAGTTGACTGTCGGAAGGGATCGCTTCGACGGCGAGGCTCGTTAGAATCTGATCTACTGGATGGATATTGCTATATGATGATGCCATTGTTTACTCCTTAAGCGTTTGACTTGATAGTGATAGGACCGAAGAATAAAACTTCTGCTTGATCATTATCCGCGGTCAATGTCGAATTGATGTTAGGAAGAACACGAGCGACAACGAAATCATTTTGAGACGCTGTGTCTAGTTTTCCGTTTGCGATCGCAGTTAGAAGAGAAGCGTCCGCAGTTGAGAAAGCGGCAATCGCTCCGAGTTTCGCGCGGCTTACTCCATATACAAGAACGTCGGTAGTCTCACCCGCGGCACATCCACGCTGAGCGATTCCGATGATCAATGAACTTGTGCTGTCCGCGGCTCCACATTGAGCGATCTTCCCGTCCGAGTCGAACTTAACGAGATCGAACTCTGCAATAGTGGACGCGGCAACAAATGATTTTACGATGTTTTGAGTTTGCATGATTTACACTCCGTATGCTTTGAGGAACTCTTGAGTATTAGTTTGTCGGAACTCGGAAAGAGCTTGCGCATAAGTCAATCCCTTTTCCTCCGATAATGCTTTGATCTTAAGATTGATTGTCTCTTTGGTGATCTCTTGTCCGCTTGCTCCATGACCTACTTGATTCATAGGAACGACGGAATTGGAGGGACGCTCGGAGAACATAGTCCAGAAGATATCGTCTCCGTTCTTTTTGAAGTCATAAGCTTTGTTAGCCGCTTCTTCTTCAGAAGGTGAGATTTTGCCTTCCCGAAGGAGTGCTCCTACAGCTTCGCGACGCTCCGCTTCAAGTTTCTCCGCTTGGAGTGTTTGAACTTGTTCGCGAAGAGATTGGATCTCGGAAAGGAGTTGAGTAGAGGGAAGAGATTCAAACATTTTATAGTGCTCTTTCTTCTTCTCGTCTTTGTCCTTGTCGTCTTCCATCATCTTCTTATTGTCGTCATGTTCAGCCATTTTCTTTTTGTCGTCATGTTCAGCGAGTTTCTCTTCTTCTTCTCGCATCTCTTCACGATCATCATCTTCAGCTAATTGAGCTTCAGAGTCTTTATTGATTTTGGCTTCGTTCTCTTGAGACATCTCTTTGATCTTTGCTTCTAGGCTTCGGACCATAGCGTCCTTTTGCATAGCGAGATCAACAAGATCCTCGTGAGACATTCCTTGTAAATCGGATTCAGTCACCATGAGATTCTCCTTCAGTGTGATTCGATCAATCTTGTCATGTTGTTGAGCAGGCCGCGGAGTCAAGGTGATCGCTAAGAGTTGAGCGTCTCCAATCTTGTCTCCTCCGTCCCGAGTGAATATTTCTCCATGCAAATACTCAGGAGAAGACCATAAGATCCCTCCTGCATCCTTGACGACTTGGAGTCCTCGTTCGTTATAAGCAGGGATTGCGTAAAGTCCATCGGATCTCAAGTCAAGATCAACGATGAGTCCCAAAGCGTTTCCACTTTCGGGAGGAGCGGGAGTCCCTCCTTGGAATGGACTAGTCGCGTGTTGCCAATCGATGATTACTGGATCGGCTTCGCGTCGCTCTCGGAATACTCGGACCATCTCAGAGAGGAGGTCTTGATCGATCTCCTTCCCGATTGCGTCTCCATTCATACGAGAGGAGACTTGTCCGAGGGATAAAGTCTTGAACGGTTTCCCAATGACTAATCCATCGGGAACGTCATAAACAGGATGAGCCTCTCCAAGGATATTCGCTTCGGAATAAGCTCTCAGAGATTGTGCTTTTTTATCTGCATCATTCATTTGATTAACTACTTTCTTAGCCCAAGTAAAGCCTGCGTCTCCTCCCCATCCGTTCCAAGCTTGCCAGCCTTTTCCTTGGTCGTCCCAAGTCTTCCCTTCTTTATCGACTTCGTGTCTTGTGAAGTAGGCTAGCATTCGACGGACGGTCTCGGGAGATAGTTCCTTCCCATTCGCAAGATCACGAGCGCGCGCGATTCCGACGGCTGTCATCCCTCTTTGGGATTCGGGCTTGGATGCTCTGACTTCTAAAGCGCGCTCTCCTGCCTCCTGCGCTCCTTTGGGAGGAGTGAAGTCGATATGATCATACTTCTTCGGGATTGCTAAAAGCTCCGCTTTTTTTTCCGCTTTGCTTTTTTGGGGATGTCCTTCAGGGAGGAGATCAAGATCAGTCGTGTAAGACTTTTTTCTCTCTCCCGTTCCAACCAACTTGAGGAAGGCTTTGACTCTAGCGAGTGCCCATTGTTCTCGGGAGGTGACTTGAGGACGATGGGAGGAGGAGAAGGCTCCCGCTCCTCTTTGATAAACTGCTTTGAGAGTTCCGAGATCAACTCGTTTAGACTTCGCAGAATACTTCTCATTGTGTTCATCCCGATAATTCTCAAGAGCTTTTAAAGAAGACTGAGGAATCTTGAGTCCTCCTCTTGAGCCGCTTGCGGCTCCTTTGGGATTCTTCTTCGATCCTCTTACTCTGTCTTTGGGAGGAGCGGGAGTCTGTGCTTCCGTCCTCTTCTTCTTTGCTTTGAGTCTAATCTTCTTTACCATAGTCTCGTCCTTTTCGTTTGAGGAGAGTTTCTGCTAAGGATGCAACTCCTCCTCCTTTAGGCATTGATCGCTCTAAAGGAGTTCGCTCTGCGACTTCGGGAAGTTCTCCCGCTCCAAGTCTTTCTCGGATTGCTCTCTCCAAATCATCATCGGGAGTGAGGAGACCTGATTGGACAAGACCTGGAAGCATTCCCAAAGACTCTGCGAGATCGTCAGTATCTAATCCCGTATGAGTTAGACGAGGAAGTTTACTTGGATCAATCGCTCCATAGTTCCATCGGATCAACCGTCCAATCGTTCCTCCTCCTCTTCGATCTACTCCCGAGACTTGAGCTGCGACTATATCGCAAAGATTGATAGCAGCTCTTCGGAAGACAGAGAGATGGACCTCTCCAACCGATCGCGATCCTGTATCGCTGATTCCGAGATTAGCGAATTGAGCGAGGAAGGCTTGAGAGATTTGATTGTCGCATTCTTTGATTATGTCGAGTGGACCTTGGCTGTATAGATTTGGAGTGATCGCGTAGGAATCGAATTGGATTACAGGAGACTCGACGAGATAGGACAACTCAGTTGAGAGGAAGGCTTCCGCTTGATCCGCGGCTTCCTCAATCATCACGTTGAGATCTGCGTCCGTCAATCCTTGCATCTCCGCCTGAGAGCGATCGACTTTGACCTTGGGAGTTGGGAGCGCCCATCTCTCCAAACCGACACACATTAAGTTACTGACTCGTTGCTTAGTTCTCCACCACCACCAAACAGGACGGAGCATTCCGATTCCTTCGAAGTTGGATCCCGTTCGATTCAATGTAAGGAGGAGAAGTTTGTTCGCAGGAATAGGCTCGGGAGTGTATGTATATCCAACTACATTTTGGAGGACTCCATCCAGATGCTGTCCATCTCGACTCAACCAACGATTATGCGCGGAAGGCTCCCGATCTGCGTAGTAGTCCAACCATACGCGGACTTTTCCATTCGCATCGGGACCGACTCTATAAATCTCTTCTGCGTATCGATAGCCTACAGGGACGAACTCCCAAAGGTAAGTGAGCTGCTCTTCCCATGATGTCGACATCTGTCCAGCGTATCCATCGAATCCGTAACACTCATTAGCAAAGCGCGCCAACTCTTCCGCGGTCTCATCTCCTTCGACTCCAGGAACGAATCTCCAAGTCGCAGAGAGGAGAGTCTGTCTCAACATATGCCAAGATCGACGGACGACGGGATCAGTCGCAAGCATATCCTCCGCTTCTTGGACCCAATTAAGTCCTGTCAGTTTTGGATTGCGTTCCTTGCCTGTGATCTTCCCTCCCGAGATTTGAGTCCCACTTATACCGCGGGTTCTAAATCTTGGATACATCGCTTTGAGATGATCGGGAGTTCTCTCGTCTTGCTCGTTGCTCATGCTTGATCCTCTTCTATAAGAACAAAGGACTTTATTCTATTATTTCCAAAGATTCCAATTTTTCAATCAAAATCATTCTTTAATCTAGAAGATAAAACATATTGACAAGTTTATCAAGAGTTTATAAATTGCGCTCTCGACTCCGACTAGAATCATTTTTTTACTTTAAACAATTTTACTTATTGATTAGAGAGTAGTTTTTTTCTTTGAGATTCAATCTAGTTCGGAGTCTTTTTTTTTAGAATAGACTGACCTGATAAGAGGGACACACTTTATCGCTCGTCCTTATGGATAGCTCAATGTTTATTTGATTAAGTGTCTTCCTTATATTCTCAGTCATCCTCAAAGAGTTATTCGCATAAACGATCGGACCTATATTGAGTTTTAGATTTTGCAAGTCTGAGAGTTCAAAGACTCCCGCTTCCAACTTCTCCTCATCGATCATCATTTCAATGAATCGACTCAATATGTGGATCTTGTTTCGACTGTCGATCTCCAGGATTAAAACGAGCGCGTCCACTTTAGTCATCTTGAAAGTCGACTCAATATCCTCTTTAGTCCACTTATACCCAAAGCATAAAGATATGAATATAAAGTCCGATATGTCCTCGTATAATTCCATATCAGAAGACTTAAGCCACCGATCAAAATCACATACTTTCCCCCAAGTCTGACTTAATCCTTTATCGTCAAGTCCATAAGATCCGAGGATATTTAAAGCCTCTTCTATGCACTCCTCTTTAAACCATTCGTATTTAATATGATACTTATGGAGAAGTTGATGGAGCTGCTTCTCTAAATGTCCACAATTTCGGAATGAATATAATATCTCATAAGATCGATTCGATCCTCTTCTAATCTCTCGGATCCGTCGGTTTATATCGCTAGTCCTTCCGATCTTAATGTCCTTTGATTCTTCGTCTTGTATCAAATATAGATAGTTCAAAATGATTCCTTTCGTCCAATTCTCCGAGTCCGTCTCTCTGATCTTTTAGCTCTGGAGGTTGGAGAATATGATGGAGTGGAGAGGTCACTCCAGTGATGAATAATACAGTCATATCGAAGAGCGTCCAAAGGATCCTCTCTTCCATCCTTCTTCGGTTCGTCCTTTGTTGGAGTCCATCCATAGGAGAGGATTGCTTTTCGGAATGAGTTTCCAACCGCTCTCTCTCCTCTCGTCCATACCTCTCTAGTACAAAGATATTTCTTCCGAGCGAAGGCGCGCTTTAGTTTTTGGATTCCGTTTAGGACGTTAGTCAATACGGGATCGGTCGTATATCGAAGAGGAAGTCCAATCCCTCCTTGATCGGGAGCTTTCATTATCTCCCGAAAAGCTGTCCTTCCTGTTTGGTCATTCCGAGCGGCTCCCGCTTTATCTGCGATTCCACTATCCAACCATATCCGCGGACCTGGAGCGGAGTCTTTCAACTTGCGAGGCCACGCGATCGACAGGATGAGTTTGGAGAGTTGGGAGATCGTGACCTCCTGCGGATTGATCTCATGGATGATAACAGTCGCTTGCCTCTCCTCATCATAGACCATTATCAGGACACTCGGTTTTCTGAATCCCCAGTCAATCGCAATCCTTCCAGTCATCTCCTCCTTATACTTGAATCCATCGATCACATGACTCTCCGTCCATTCGTTATAGATCAATCCACTTGGAGGACGAGGTTGATTCATCACCATCGCGAGACGCTCTTCTTCGGGAAGGAGCTTCGTCGCTTCGAACCAATCATCCGACAAGTTGTCTTGATTCACATAGGATGTAAAGAGGAGAGGATTGTATCCCGCTTTCTCTGCCAGATGACACCACCAAGCATCCGAGACAGGAAGTCCGACGAGGATGAGGATTGGAGATGGACCCGCGCGGAGACGACCGAGAGCTTTTTGAGCGACCTCATCGGATCGGAAAGTCTGACATTCATCGATCAACGCGACTCCGCTTGTAATGTTCAATCCCTCAAGTGGATTGTGAGTTGCCTCTCTCGTTCCTGGTCGGAAGTAGGATCGACACCATATTGAAGATCCTGTGATTGGACAACTCCACTTCATCTCCAAAGAATTAAAAGTCCATCCCAAAGGACCGAGCCACTTTTCCAACTCAGGTCCTAAAACTGATCGATACCTTGGAGAAGTATCTGTGATGAGGAGAGAGGAAGTCCCTGGACGAATCCGACTGATAAACCATAGAGCGAAGACAAGTCCGCTCGTCTTTCCCGATCCCCATCCACATCGCGCGGAGATCACTTTGTCTCTCCTCCTTATCCTCGCGACTATGTTTTGCTGAAGTTCGTTAAGTTGTAAGTTCATCTTTTAAAAGCTTCCTTATTTCTGAGAATCGATTGAAGAGAGTCGTCCGACTAAATCCCTTCTCTTGGATGATCTCGTCATATGTCAGATCTTGGAGATAATGGAGATCAAAGTAGATCGCGAGACTTCCTCTTCGATGTCGTTTGAGTCGATCTCGGA
>CAACVD010000286.1_pt1 | contig 24063 bp, 37 predicted proteins | sample 2381771 | NCBI WGS metagenome assembly CAACVD01 (sample SAMEA5211965, study PRJEB30684) | marine metagenome | biome: Marine; feature: Epipelagic; material: Water | collected 2015-10-15 | depth 15 m
GCCCAACTAAATCCTTTTCTACTCCAGCCGTCATATGGCTCACAGAACATAGAATTTAATTGATACATTTCTACCTCGTCATATTCATCATCAGAATCATGTATGAAAATAAAACTATTCTCTTTGTGTTTAATGGTTTTGAATTTAATTTTGGAATGGTCAGCGATTGGATAACCTCTATCTCCGAACCAATCTCTAACTTGTTCTTCAGTTATTATCATCATGCACCTCCGGTTGTATGTGCGTACAAATCTGCGCACTTGGTTTTTAGCTTTCCGCAAAGGCAATATAAATTGCGTTCTTCTTCTTCATAAGAGTTGCGTTCCTCACTTATGAATGTATTTTTTTCAATCATTTGGTTTCTCCTTTTTTGTTGTTGAAAAATTGTATAAATTCTTTACCCAGATAATAGGGAAAGAATAAGATCAGCACAGTCACCAGGACGGCCAAAAAGACTATCCCGGTAAATGTGTATTTGAATATGTTTAATAGGTCTTTAGCCGTTTGCATTATGCGACTTCTTCATTTTTATATAGTCGCTTATCACTTGCCCATTCATAGGCGAGTTCTTGAATATTATGATCAAGATATATGGCTTGTCCCGTACAACATCTACCCCAGTATTCGCCATAATCGTTGTCAATTATTGGTTCGTTTATTTCTCTTAATCTGGCAAGAAACCAATCTGAAACAAGATACCATTCAAAGATTTCATTCATATCTTCGCTGTTGTTTCTTACTTCATCAATTATTTCTTGGTCGCTCATATCTTCATCATACGAACCCATATAATTGAGAATTTCTTGATCAGTCATATAGAGGTTCTCTATATCATCAAAATTAAAACCCTCTACATAGTTTTCTTGTAAGTGGTTTATAAGTGAAGATTGATTTCTAGATATATGAGGTTGTATAAATTTCCTTGTTATATCTTGAACGATTCCATTATCTAAATTGAAATATTCTTCTTTGGTTAATTTTTCCATTAGTTGTTTCTCCTTTAATTAATGTATGCATAGATTAGCACACTAATGCACAGAAGTCACACAATATTGCATAACACACAAGATAAACACGGATAAATAAAATTTGCACTTTTTAGCTATTTATTTGCATTCCCCCACACACAGAGCCACCACCCCACAATTTTTGCGACCTCGTGCGTCCTTGTGCGTCTAGCTGGGTGTATTTTTGCGACCTTTTGCGATCTGGAATATATTTTTGCGTTCTTGTGCGTACCCTGGACCGGGACCAGGCAAGAAAAAACCCGGATAAGGCCGGGCATTTCCTCCGGGTCTTTCCCCGGCGTCTCGTTGGTGTCTTATATGTGAAAGAGAATGTAGAGCTGCCTTTTTAGGCCAGGGCATCATGTGCCTTTTATTTTCTTTTACTCTCACCATATAACAGGGACCATTTAAAACTTTGGCGGAGCTACCGAGCTCAGGCCTGCGGGTCCCGGTAACTCCTATGATTATTAGTTCGGGTATGGTTCCTGCCTATCCCTAATTCCTCTCTCACTTACTTAGAGTCCTCTTGCTCGTAATTAAACTTGCATTCACTCGTCTAGATTTTATAAGAGCTCATCCCCTAACAATCGTTTACACATTATAGCAACTTTTACACACAAAACAACACTTAATATTAATATAGATCATGAGAGCCTGGACCCGGAGAGCTCCGGGCACTTGCGACCTGGTCCGTAACTTGCGACCCGGCGCGTCCAAAAAAAAAGACCCGGTGTTTAAGCCGGGCCTTCTTATTAAGGTTTGGAGAAACCCATCTAATGAAATAGATTTGCGAACTCTAACATTTGCGAGCTACTAAGTAAACCGGGATCTATTCGGGTCCAGGATCTGGAGGCCAAAGATCCTGGGGGCTTTCACCCCCAGACTTCTACTCCTCCTCAATTATTTTAGTTATTAGAAAGGTGAACAGGCCACCACAAAGAAAGATCATAGCTCCAGGTATAATCCCCACGTACTCAGGGATCAGGGCTATAGTCGTGACTAAAGCACAAGCTGAAGTAAATCCATATAGTCCTTTAATCATGACTGTTCCTCCACCTGTTTATCGATCTTCTCTCCTAAAAAAAGAATCTCATTCCTTTTGTCATAATAATTATCGTCATATCTTTCCATACATAGAAATATTAAATCTATTTCTTTATCAGTAAGTTTTAATACATTCATGCCTTCACCTCTTCTGTGTAGTTAAAGACTTCATCGTTCATGTCTCTGATTTCTTTCACGAACTCATCAAAGTTATACTCTGATTGTTCCTCGAAATTTTCATATGGTAGATGTTCCCTTTCGACTATCTCCCAATCTTCAACAATATAAGTTCCATTATCAAAGTTATTGGTATCCAAACACTTATAAGCACCAACGCCCAATGAAAGCGTTCCTCCTAAAGTATTCCCTATCAATTGTGAAAGCCTAGCTATTGCGTATGAAGAATCAGAATTGCATCTGATTCCATACAGCTTAGCTACATGAAGGAACGGCTCAACGCTATCACGCCCACCATTCCAATGAAGATAAAGAGAATTCCAATCCTCTTTTGGAGTGTCTTTCTCTTTGATTGTTATTACGGCTCTATTTCCCATTTTATTTTCTCCTTATAGTTTTATTAATGGAAATACCATTATACTTTATATATGTAATAAAGTGCAAATTTATAAGAAAAGTGTAGATTTATGTAATAAAAAATGTAATAATGAACGCAGTTCATTAGCAATTAAGCAATGACAAAATGGAGAAACCAATAATGGAAACATTAAAAAAGAAACTTGATTATCTAAAGATGAATCAAGAAAGAATCCAAGAGTTAGAACTTACTGTAGAAGTAAGAGAACTCAAGGAGAGGCAGAGCATTATTAATGACTTGAGAAAGTCCATCAAAGAAATGTTCTTGGAAAACCTGATCTTAAAACCTTTGGCCTTTGGGATCAGAAAGAATTTCCAGACGTTCGCGAATGAGAACTTACAAGATGTTCACGTTGCGAAAAACAGGAAAAACATTGAAGGGATTTTAGAAGGTGAGAAAGAGAAAGCAAAATTTAAGCTGACTCACAAAGCACCTTATGAAATCAAATCATCATCTATATTAACTATTAAGGATTGGAGGTAACATCATGCCAAATCACACTACTAACTTTGTAACCATTGAAACAAATACCAACGTGCAAGAAGAGATTCAAGCATTAGAGGAATTGAAGAACGACCTCAGAATCAAAGAGGATATGTTTGACTTCAATGGAATTATCCCAATGCCTGAAGAAATCAAGAAAGGAGCAACGCTTGGACATGATTTTGAAACAGGAGAAAAGATAGAACATAAAGATTATGTTTTAGATGGTGGAGTCTACAAGCCAAAGCATCGACTTGCTCGCAAGCGATTGATGGTTGAGTATGGTGCTGATAATTGGTACGACTTCGCTTGTCTTCATTGGGGGACTAAGTGGAATGCTTATGAGTTTGAATTGATTCAAGATGAAGAACACGTTCTCTTTGTTTCGTTCTTATCAGCTTGGGATTCACCAAGAGAAATCGCAGAGAGAATAAAAAGATATTGTGAGCAACATAATCTAGTTCTAGATTGGACTGCTGAGCATGAGTTCGAGGAGGGCACAGAGCAAATAGCCTAATAGGAGTAAGGCAAGAAAGGGGAGGCGAAAGCCTCCCTTTTTTTTGGGTCTCTATTGGATTGGGGTTCGATTTTTGCACTGCTCAAATTTTGACCACCCACCCCCCCATATAAGGGGGTAGCAAAAAAAATATACATATATATATAACTATCAACATCTACAATTACCCCAAAAACCATTTCACCCCCCCCTCTTCTCTTGGGACCCCTATTGCGATACTATATTTCACACAAAAAAAAACATTTTGGTATGTCAGATCAAAACACAGATCTAAAACACGTTTCGGACGATGCTCTAAAAGAGATTGTGATGATTCAGAATCGAATCAAACAACTGGGCGTTAAAGAAAAATCACAGACAAACTTCATTGAGTATGTGAAGCACGTATGGGACGGCTTCATCGAAGGCGAACACCATAAGCTTTTCGCTGAGAAGCTAGAGCGCGTAGCCCAGGGCAAGTGTAAGCGTCTCATCGTTAACATGCCCCCTCGTCATACCAAGTCCGAGTTTGCTTCTGTGTTCTTTCCATCTTGGATCATGGGACTGAATCCTGATATGAAGATCATGCAGACCACCCACACCGCCGAACTGTCGGCTAGGTTTGGCCGTAAGGTACGTAACCTCATGGACACAGATGAATACAAACAGATCTTTGATAAGGTGAGCCTGTCCGCTGACAGTAAGTCGGCTGGACGATGGGAGACGAATAAAGGGGGGGAATACTTTGCAGCGGGAGTTGGCGGAGCGATTACGGGTAGGGGTGCGGATTTGTTGATTATTGACGATCCGCATTCGGAACAAGATGCTCTCTCGCCCTCTGCCCTTGAGTCGGCTTATGAATGGTATACCTCTGGTCCCCGCCAGCGTTTACAGCCGGGGGGCATCATTGTGATAGTGATGACGAGGTGGAGTACGTTGGATCTCACTGAGAAGCTGATTAAGCGGATGAGTGAAGACCACGCGGATCAATGGGAGATCCTGGAGCTTCCTGCCATCTTGGATGATAACACTCCGCTGTGGCCGGGCTTCTGGAAGATTGAGGAGCTGGAGTCTGTGAAGGCTTCGATTCCGATATCGAAGTGGAATGCTCAGTACATGCAGAATCCCACCTCAGAGGAAGGGGCTTTGATTAAAAGGGACTGGTGGCAGATTTGGGATCACGATGATCCACCGCCTTGTTCGTACATATTGCAGTCCTACGATACTGCGTTTAGTTCTAAGGAGACGGCTGACTACAGCGCGATTACTACGTGGGGTGTGTTCAAGCCTAGCGATGGTGCACCTGAGTCGATTATATTGCTAGATGCTAAGAGAGGGCGGTGGGATTTCCCTGATTTGAAGACCACAGCCTACGATGAATATAACTATTGGCAACCAGATATTGTGTTGGTAGAATCGCAAGCAAGTGGTACACCTTTGACGCACGAGTTGCGAATGATGGGAATCCCGGTGGTGAACTATAGACCAACCAAAGGGAAGGACAAAGTTACAAGGGTTCACTCTGCTTCACCAGTGTTTGAAGCAGGAATGGTTTGGGCTCCGGAGGCTATCTTCGCAGAAGAGGTTATCGAAGAATGTGCATCCTTTCCATTCGGTGAACACGATGACTTTGTGGATTCGACAACACAGGCTATACTGAGATTTCGTCAGGGTAACTTCGTTAGACTAGCGTCAGACGAAGAGGACGATGAGCCAGTACCCAGAGAGCGAATATATTATTAAGAGGTAATAACATGGCAAGAAAGATAGCATCAAAAATAGTTAAAGAGGCAGCAGCTAGAGCAGCAGCCAAGAAAGGTCGTAACGCACCACAAAGCAGAGCAATCAGCGGTGCTCCAGAAAAAGGAACCGTAGGGGCTATGAAGAAGCCTAAAGCAAAACCTGCAACAACTAAAAAAAGAAGTGCAAGGGCAACTAAAACTAAAACTACTCCAGCTACTAAAGCTAAAGGTAACGTTCAAGCAGCAAAAACTATCGCTAGTCCAACAGCTAGAAGAAGAAATGCAAGAGCTAGTAAAGTACCTACAGTTGTAAAAGCAGCCGCAGTTGCCGCACCCGCAGCTGGATTAGCAACGATGTTTACAAGAAAGGGTGAACCTAAACCTACAGATATGACTTTCGGAGAAGCTTTTAAAGCAGCTCGTAAGAAAGGTGAGGGAACTAAGTTTACCTACAAAGGCAAACAATACAGTGCTGTAACTAAAGATGATCTTAAGAAAAAAGGTTACGATGCCAACGAACTTAAGCAATACATGAACAGAAAAGGTAAAGCTAGAGGTCCATTGAACAGACTAGGACAAGGCGTTAAGAAAGTTCTTTTAGGTAAGGATAAGAAGTTCGGTGGCGATAAAGGTGCTATCGATTTCATTAGAAGACCTAAGAAGAAAGCAGCTGGCGGTATGGCTAACTCCAAACCTAAAAAATTCAAAGCGGGCGGAATGGCTACCAAAGGGCTAGGTAAAGCTTATATGAAATCTAAAAGGTAATCATGGCTAAAAAAATAGCTAAGTCTTTAATCAAGAAACTTGTTAAAGAGATTAAAGAACTTAAGCCTTCTGATAAAGACAAGGAAAGATACCGCAAGGGGAAACAAGCTTATAAGTCTGATGTACCTGAAATACAGAAAGCTCTTGATGATGCACATGGCGGGTCAACTTTAAAAGTTGTTAAGCCTGTTAAGAAAAAGAATGGCGGTCTGGCAATGAAAGGTCAGGGGAGAGCTTTTTTAAAAGGTAATAGATAATGGCAGATATAGACAAGGCAATTGATCCTGAAGAACAAGAAGAACTTAAGGTTAGAAATCGCAACAAAGCGATGGATATCGAAGTCGATGTTACTGAGGAAGATCCAGAACTAGAATCATTTGAAGAACTAGAAGACGGTACGATTGCTTTTGGCAACATGCCAACTCCTATGATGGATACAGACTTTTCTGCTAACTTGGCAGATTTGATGGATGATTCTGATTTGAATTCTTTAAAGAATGATTTGATGGATAACGTTGATTCAGATAAAGATTCTCGTAGCGATTGGGAAAAGACTTACCGAGATGGCCTTGAGTATCTTGGTATGAAAACAGAAGAAAGAGCACAACCATTTGAAGGCGCATCCGGGGTGATGCATCCTTTATTAGCAGAATCCGTGACTCAGTTCCAAGCGCAAGCCTATAACGAATTACTACCATCTCAAGGACCAGTTAAAACACAAGTATTGGGTATGACTACTCCTGACAGCGAAGCGCAAGCTTCTCGTGTGCAAGAGTTCATGAACTATCAGTTGATGCAAGTCATGAAAGAATACGATCCTGAAACGGATCAGATGTTGTTCTATCTTCCTTTGTCTGGTTCAGCCTTTAGAAAGATTTACTATGATCAGAACCTAGGTAGAGCAGTATCTAAGTTCATACCAAGTGAAGACTTAATCGTACCTTATGCTGCTACAGATCTACACAGTGCTACTAGGATTACTCATGTAATCAATATGTCCATAAACGACATCAAGAAACTACAACAAATAGGTTTCTATAGTGATGTGAATGTAGATTCTGGCAATATGTTGGCAGAAGAGACTGATGATATTCAAGAAGAAATAGATCAAATACAAGGTATAAGTCCTAGTTATAACGATGACGATACCTGTAAGGTGTATGAAATTCATACAGAATTAGATATACCGGGCTTTGAAGATCTCAATGCACAGGGCGAAGAGACAGGTATTAAGCTTCCATATATCGTAACCATAGCTAACGACAAGGTTTTATCCGTTAGAAGAAACTACAGAGAAGAAGATCCTTTAAAAAGAAGGATTAATTACTTCGTACATTACAAATTTTTACCAGGTCTAGGATTCTATGGCTTTGGTTTGACTCACATGATTGGCGGTTTGTCTAAAGCCTCCACATCAATACTTAGACAGCTTATAGATGCTGGAACTCTTTCTAACTTACCGGCTGGATTCAAAGCGCGTGGTATTCGCATACGTAATGATGATCAGCCTTTACAACCTGGAGAGTTCAGAGATATGGATGCTCCCGGTGGTAGTTTGCGAGACGCTTTTGTTCCGCTGCCTTTTAAGGAGCCAAGTCAAACCCTACTCTCTCTCCTAGGGATATTGGTTGATAGCGGTAGGCGTTTCGCATCTATCGCTGATACGCAAGTTGGTGATGGCAATCAAAATGCACCAGTAGGTACAACGATAGCTTTATTAGAACGTGGTACTCGTGTGATGAGTGCGATTCATAAAAGATTACATTCAAGCCAAAGAATAGAGTTTGAAATACTAGCTAAAGTGTTTTCAGAATCATTGCCACCGTCTTACCCGTACAATACTGCGAATGGCAATCAAATGATTAAGTCTATGGACTTTGATGACAGAGTAGACGTATTACCTGTATCAGATCCTAATACTTTCTCTATGAGTCAAAGAGTTATGATGGCGCAAGAACTATTGAGAACCGTACAAAGTAATCCAGAGATTCATGGTCCCACTGGAATATACGAAGCTTACAGAAGAATGTATTCTTCTATGGGTGTGCAGAACATAGAACAATTGTTGCCTCCACCCCCACAACCACAACCTGTAGATCCAGCTAATGAAAACTCTGGATTGATTGCTGGTATACCGCAACAGGCTTTTGCTGGACAAGATCATGATTCGCATATCAACAGTCACTTGTCTTTATACGGAACGATCACTGCACAAGCAAATCCTGCTGTACTATCTTTGATACAAGCCCATATCTATCAGCATATTTCATTTAGAGCATCTGAAATTGTAGATGAACAAAACGCACAAAATCCTGAGTTCCAAGCTATGGCTCAACAGATACAACAACTACCACCAGAAATTGGTATGGGATATCAACAGAAGCTACAAGAAAATGTAGCCAAAGATATTGCTGCAGTTGTGTCGGGATTAACAGAACAAATCAATGCTATGTTCATGCCACCTCCACCGCAACCAGATCCTTTGGTTGAACTCAGAGGTAAAGAACTAGATATCAAAGCTGATGATGTACAGCGCAAGCGTGAAGAGTTTGCTCAGAAACAACAGTTTGATGCTATGAGAGCTATGGAGAACAATGATTTGGCAGAGCAACGTTTGGGTATTCAAAAAGATATTGCTATTATGAAAGACGATATAGCGAAAGAAAGAATAGACCAAGCAGCGCAATTTAAAGCAATGGATATTATGAGAGGTAACAGATGAGTTCATTAAGAAAAGAACAAGCAGAAATGCAAAAGAAACAACTTAAGTTAGAAGAGGAGCAAAGGATCAATGCCAATCAACCGAGCGTCAATGAGAATGCAAATATCGACATCGACAAAATCGCGAAAGAAGCCGACAAAGAGGCCAACGAAGTACTCGCAAAAGTCGTTAAAGAAAGCAAAACCAAAAAGAAACCTACAGCCAAAAAGCCTAAAGCCGTCTCTAAGACTAAGGCCAAGGTAACAAAAGCTAAAGCACCCGCTAAAAGGGGAAGACCTAAGAAAAAGTAATGCCTTTAAAAAAAGGTAGTAGCAAGAAGACAATATCTGCTAACATAAGTGAATTGACCCGCAGTGGAAAGAAACAAAAGACTGCCATTGCTATAGCTCTTGAACAAGCAAGAAGGTCAAAAAATAAAAGAGGTAATAAAAATGGAAAAAGTAAAAGGCGTTAAATCAAGCGTTACTATCAAAGACCAAGGTACTGTTAATTACTCAGGACCAGAACAAGTTGCTAACGGCAGCGCACCTAAACCATTTGGAGCAGGTAAATCTCGTGGCGGTAAAGCTGCTTTGAGAGGAACTAAGTTTAGCGGAATCTATTAATGGGGTTTTTTAAAAACCTACAAGGCTCTACAGCTGCTCCACGTTTACAAAACCAACAGTTTGGTGAGGTAGAGCGTATAGAACGTATGCCAGCACCTCCAAGACCTATGCAACCTAGACCTAGTTTAGTTGTTGGCGGTCCAGCATTTTTTACACCTGAAGGCTATCAAGCTCCCGTTCAGCCAGAACAAGCTTTCATGCCTACTGACAGAAGACCAGATCCTATAGGGGATAATTTTAGAAGGCCATATGAAAGACCTATAATGCCTATGCCTAGTCCCGCTCCTATGCCTATGCCTAGTCCTACGCCTCCTCCTGAAATGGCTCAACCCGCACCACCTAGAGTGCCGATAGAACAACCTAAAGAAACATTACCAGTTGATCCGGGACTAGTAAGATCAATGCCAATGCCAATGCCAATGCCAGTTCCTGAACCACAACCAAAGTATGATCCATATGCACCTAGCGAGATGGGAGCAAGAATTGCAGCTGGAGAAGATGCTTATAGAAGAGAAGGAGATCGTAGCTCTGGGTATTTAATGAATATTTACTGGATAGATGATAAAGGAAAAGTTAAAAACACCACAGAAGGATGGAGTAGAGTACCAAAAGAATTTAGAAATAAAGTATATAGAACTAAAGAAGAAGCAGAAGAAGAGTCAGAAAATATGAGAACTTATGAAGACAGAGGGGATGTGGACACAACACCAAGAAGAACACCTGTTACTGCACTAGCACCCGCTCCAGTTGAAACTGGAGGAATGGGATCTAAATTTGAAAGAATGCGTGTAGCGGGTTCATTAGCTGCTGGCGCAGTTCCAACACAAGAAGATATTTTACGAGTCTATACACCATATTTACTGGGTTCTAAAAACCCAGAGTATACTTTTAATAACATAAGAGCCTTAGAAGAGGCTGGTTATGCCTTAGAAGGAGCTACGCCAACTAGTGATATAAAAATTGTTCCCAATACATTCAGAGGTAACAGTGGCAGTTTTGTACCTAAAGTACCACAACCACCAGCACCTGTAGTGCCTCAACCAATGCCTTCTATGCCATCATTACCGTCTGCAACACTTCCAACGCTTCCAACGCTTGGCAGTAAACCTAGCTTAAGAACAATGCCTATGATGGATGATCCTAGGGAGAGATAAACAAACATAGGCAGGAGAGAGCCAATGGATGCTGTAAATTTAGCAGAATATTTATTCAAGACTTTAAGACAAAGAGAACAGAACGCGGTTGACATAATTGCAAGTGGCAATATAAAATCGATGGAGGACTACAAATACGTTATGGGAGAGTTGTCGGCGATTCGCTCACTCATACAAGATTTACAAGAAACGCTGCATATGGATGATATCGATGAATGAAAAAGTCGCAAAAACAGAATTTGAAAAACATAAAGAAAAACTTGCACAAGAAAAGGTTTCAGAGCTAGACAAAGCTTTTGTAGCCCCAGAAGAAAAAGTACTCGATCCAGAGTTACTCAATAAATCCCTACTAGACAGAATGCCCAATCCATCAGGATGGCGTTTGTTGGTATTGCCATATAAAGGCAAGGGAGTTACAGAAGCTGGAATTCAATTAGTAAAAGAAACCGTAGATAGAGAAGCTTTATCTACAGTCATCTGCTATGTGTTAAAGGTTGGACCTTTATCTTATAAAGACGAAAACAAATTTGGCAGTGATGCCTGGTGTAAAAAAGGGGACTGGGTTTTGATAGGCAGATATGCTGGAACTCGTTTTAGATTGGAAGATGACCATGAGGTTAGAATCATTAACGATGATGAAGTCATAGCTACCATATTAGACCCGGACGATATTAAATCTTTATAGGAGTAAATAATGGCAGAAGAAGCGCAAAACATTGAAGAAGTAGAAAGCATTGATGTAGAAATTACAGATGAGAAGATAGAAAAAGCAGCAGTACCAGAACACAGAAGAGTAGAAGATGAGGTTCAAGACAATGCAGTTGATATTGTTTTAGATCAAAATAATGAAGTTACTCCAGTTACTGATGATGAAATCAAAGAAGATTTTGAAGTTTCTCCTCAAGTAGAAGAAAAAGCAAAAGATCAATCAGACATAGAGAAGAGAGCATCTCTTGCACAAAACAGAATCAACAAAGCAGTAGCTCAAGCCAAAGAGTTTCAAAGAAGAGAGTTAATGGCTGTTCAATATGCTAAAGATCTTAAAGAACAGAATGATCAGTTAAGACAGTCCCAAAAGTCTTTTCAATCAAGTTACGGAGATGAATTCACTAATCGTGTTGAATCTCAAATAACTTTAGCAAGACAAGCTTTAAAAACAGCTTCTGAGTCCCAGGATCCAGAGGCAATAGCTAATGCAACTGAAGCCCTAACAATGGCCACTTCAGATAAAGCTAGACTTGAACAATATAGGCAAGATCAAAAAAGGTACGAAGAACAAGAAGCAGCCTATAACGAACAGGTTCAAAACCAACAAGAATATCAAACTCAACAACAACCTGTTGAGCAATATGATGAACCATCAGACAAAGCCCAGACTTGGGCTAAACAGAATACTTGGTTTGGAAAAGACCAAGTTGCTACCTCAGTTGCCTTTGCAGTTCATAATCAATTAGAAAATGAAGGCTTTGACACTGAGTCTGATGAGTACTACACTGAATTAAATAGCAGAGTGCAACAAGAGTTGCCTCATAAATTTAACGTGGAAGCGGACAAGAAACCCGTCCAAACAGTCGCTTCAGCCACACGCAATACATCGACAGGACGCAAACAAAATCGTATCGAGTTGACACCGAGCGAACAAGCACTAGCTAAGAAGCTTGGAGTGTCATTTAAAGATTACGCAATACAAAAAGCGAGGTTAGAAAGATCATGACAACAGAAGTAAAAGAAAACGCAGTTAAAGAAGAAGATGTTAGAGCTTCAAGAAGTTCTGACACTAGAGCAAAAGACGACAGACCAAAAGTCTGGAAAATGCCTTCTGCCTTAGAACTTCCAGACGAAGCTATTGAATTAGCTGAATCTCAAGGTTTAACTTATCGTTGGATTAGAGAGTCTATACTAGGACAAGATGACAAAACGAATGTCTCAAAAAGATTTCGTGAAGGATTCGAGCCAGTTAGACCAAATGAACTTCCGGGATTCCATGATCTGCCTACAGTCGATGATGGTCGACATGCTGGAGTTATAGGGGTGGGTGGATTGATACTGTGCAAAATTGATAAAACTATCGCAGATCAAAGGAATGATTTCTTTGAACAACAAACCCAAAACCAAATGACTGCCGTAGAGAACGACCTAATGCGTGAAGAGAATCCTTCGATGCCAATTTCAAGTAAAATGTCATCAAAGGTTACTTTTGGTGGAAGTGGTAAGTAATTACTATTTCTAGAATAAATATTAACTAGGAAACTATTATGGCAAATATAAATGCTAAATTCGGTTTAAGACCTATAGGAAAACTTGGAAGTGCTGTTAACAGTACTGGAACAACTGAGTACGATATTCTTACAGGTACAACCGGAAGTATCTTTACAGGCGACCCAGTAAAAATGGTTAACACAGGTGGCATAGCTGTCGCTGCTGCTGGCGATTTATTATTGGGAGTCTTTCAGGGATGCAGATACACTGACTCAGCCGGAGATGTAATTTATTCATCTTACTGGCCGACAACAACTGCATCTGCTGACGCGGTGGCTTTCGTAGTTGACGATCCTGATGCTTTATTTGAAGTACAAAGTGCTGCTACAGGTAGTGTGGTACAAACAGTTGTCGGTTTAAATGCTGACATTGTTTACACTGCTGGTAGTACAACAACTGGTAGATCTAATGTAGATCTCAGTGGCACTATGGCTACAGGTACAGCTCAATGTAGAATTATTGGATTCTCCAATGACCCAGAGAATAACGCTCTAGGTACTGGAAGTCTTTCTACATACGTCAACATGATTGTTAAAATTAACGAGCACCTCTATGCTCAAACTACAGGAGTTTAGTAATGGCGATTAATCGATCACAACTAGCAAAAGAGCTAGAACCAGGGCTAAATGCTTTGTTTGGAATGGAGTATGACCGCTATGAAAACGAACATGCTGAAATCTTTGAAACTGAGTCTTCGGACAGAGCTTTTGAAGAAGAAACATTAATCGTTGGTTTCGGGAATGCTAAAGTAAAAGCTGAAGGAAATGCAGTTGAATTTGATTCAGCTTCAGAAGGCTTTACTTCTAGGTATTCACACGAGACTATAGCGTTGGCTTTTGCTCTCACAGAAGAAGCGATAGAGGATAATCTTTATGACCGCTTGGGAGCCAGATATACCAAGGCGTTAGCAAGATCTATGGCTCATACTAAGCAAGTAAAAGCAGCTGCTGTTTTGAACAATGCTTTCTCATCCAGTTTTACTGGTGGAGACGGTGTTGCTCTAGTAAGTACAGCCCACCCATTAGCTGGTGGCGGTACTTTAAGCAACAGGCCTAGCACTTACTCTGACTTAAATGAGACTTCATTAGAAGATGCGTTGATTTCTGTATCAACTTTTACCGATGATAAAAGCATGATTCTTGCCCTACAAGGCAGGAAGCTAATCATTCCACCACAATTACAATTTGTGGCGGATAGACTGCTTCAAACACCGGGCAGAGTTAATACGTCTGACAACGACATCAATGCTATTAAGAATATGGGCATGGTTCCAGAAGGTTATTCAGTTAACCATTTCTTAACAGATAACGATGCGTGGTTCTTATTAACAGATTGTCCTGATGGATTTAAACACTTTGAGAGATCTCCTCTTTCAACTTCTATGGAAGGTGACTTTGATACTGGCAACGTCAGATTCAAAGCAAGAGAAAGATACTCATTTGGATTCTCGAATCCAAGGGCAGTGTTTGCATCTCAAGGGGCGTAAGTTCTTTAAAAGGAAAGGGAGCTTCGGCTCCCTTTTTTTTGTTTCATTTTTAAGAACATCTGTTATACAATCAAAGAGACTAGGATAATTATTTTGTTCTATCGACTGACCTAGCAGACAAGCCAAGACGATAGAATCTATTTCCAAAGGAGGAAATTATGGCAAATTCAACATTCAGCGGACCGATCAGGTCCGAAAATGGTTTTAAAGTAATATCAACAAATAGCACTACTGGTGCAGAAACTGATGTTGTAAACATTGCATCTACAGGTATTGTTACCAATAAATTTCAGAAGCACGTAGGTTTTGCAACTGGTGTGACAGTTAACACAACAGCCGGGGACTCTCCTGCTATTGGTCAATTTACTCAACCAGCAAACACAATTATTACTGATATCAAAATCTTTTGTGCTACCTCTCCAGTTATTGGAACAGGTGACATAGGTTATGAGGTCGGTACTTCAAGTTCAGGTGCACAAATTGTTGCTGCTCAAACAGATGAAATTCTTGATGGGGGAACTACTGTAGTAGTTGGTAATGTCACTACAACTTCTTTAGTTTTACAAACACAAGACGCAACTACAGCTCCAGCTTCTGTTCAGTATACATCTGCTGAAAGAACTATTTACTGTAACATTACTAATACAGTAGATGCTACAACTGCTGGTTCATTTACGTTCATTATTGAATATACGCAAATAGCGTAAGGGGTAAATTATGACAGGTAGAATGACAGGCTCAGATGTCCAGGGTAAGTTTCTTACTGCGGATACAGTAGCCTTAGATGCCGATGGAATATCAGCAGCAGCAGCTGTAGGCAATAACGCAGCACTTACAATAGCTGGTGCGTTGGCTTCTGGCGGTTCTTGTACCTTTAGTTCAGGAAGAGTAGTGACTATTCTTTCTGCTGGAGATGACTCAACAAAGTCATTTACTGTTACTGGCACAGATGTTAACGGTGATGCTCAAACAGAATCCATAACGGGTGCTAATGCTGGTACTGCTACTGGAAGTAAATACTTTAAAACAGTAACTGGAATATCAGCAGTCGGTAACCCGGCTGGAAACGTATCAGCAGGAATTAATAATTCAGCTGCAGACGTTGTTTTTGCAGGAAGAGCTAGATTGCAAGGTTTAAACTTAGTTTGTTCTGGAAATGCTGGAAACATTGATTTCTTAACAACATCTCCAATAGGAACTAGTTTGTTTAAACTTGGATCTGTAGGTTCAGCTACAACAACTAGAGATATAACCATTCCTGACAATGGATTGTTATTTACTGATGGTATTTATATTCAGTATACGCAAAGCACCTTCGGTACTATGACAGCTTTTTATGCATAATGCCTACTCGTCAAAAACCAATAAGGCGAACAACAAAAGGTAAAAAGGCTAATTACCGCCCCACGAAAAGTGGGGCTGGTATGACTAAAAAGGGTGTTGCTGCTCATCGTAGAGCAAATCCAGGATCTAAACTTAAAACAGCAGTAACAGGAAAAGTTAAGAAAGGCAGTAAAGCAGCTAAAAGACGTAAGTCTTATTGTGCTAGATCAGCCGGACAGATGAAGAAGTTTCCTAAAGCAGCTAAGAACCCTAACTCAAGATTACGTCAAGCACGTAAAAGGTGGAAATGTTAAATGACTAATTCAGGCACAAAGAAAAAAGTTAAGAAAGTAATAAAAGGTTTAAAGAAAGCCAGTAAGACTCATGCTAAACAGGCTAAGACGCTTGAAGCTGTTGGCTTTAAAAAAGGCGGATCTGCAAAAAGTGGCGGAAAAATTTGCCCATCAGGTAAGGCTTGGGCTAAAAGAACCTTTGATACATATCCTTCTGCATATGCAAATATGGCAGCGTCAAAGTATTGCAAAGATCCAAACTATGCAAAAAAGTCTAAAGCAAAGAAAATGAAAAGAGGTGGTCTTGTTAACATAAAAGGCCAAGGCATTGTAATGAGAGAAAGACTTAGGTAATGGGACAGCTTAAGGAGTGGAGAGAACAAAACTGGGTTAGGATTGGTACAGACGGTTCTATTAAGGGACCATGTGGTACTAGCAAAGATAAAAAGAATCCAGATCGTTGTCTGCCTAAAGCTAAAGCAAATAGCTTATCAAAATCAGAAAGAGCTGATACAGCTCGTAAAAAGAAAGCAGCCGGGCGAAAAGGTAAGACTGTTGTTGCTAATACAAAGAAAGCTAAAGTTAAATTAAAAAAAGGTGGAGAGGTAAGAAGAATTGCTAGAGGATGTGGTAGAGTTATGTCCGATAGAAGAAAAAGAACCAAATATTCTTAGGAGTAAATATGTATAAAAAAACGAAAGGCTACAGTAGTGGCGGAAAAATGAAGTCCAAAGGCATGGCTATGGGTGGCATGATGAAATCCAAAGGCATGAAAAAGGGCGGAATGATGAAGTCTAAGGGCTACAAGAAAGGTGGCATGATGAAGTCTAAAGGTATGAAAATGGGTGGAATGATGAAATCCAAAGGATACAAGAAAGGCGGAATGATGAAATCTAAAGGTTATAAGAAAGGGGGGAAGGTAAAATAAAGTGGCATACTTGCAAAGTAATATCCCACATTTTAAATGTTGGGTTAGGAGAGAGTACACGCACAACCACGAAAAATATCACGGAGAATTCTTACATGCTATGGCAGTTGCAGTTACGACAATGCCATGTCGTTGTTTAAGTTTTCAACTGATATTTACAGGCATAGAAGCTGAAGGAGAAGAAGAAGATACAGTACACGGTGGAGCAATGTGGGCAAGAATGCCTATCACTGCTTTAGTAGGTGATACTCCTTTTGAAGAATGGCCTGAACCGATGGCAGTTCATGATGCTCAACCTTGGGATTGTTCATCTCATAATCACGCTGTTTACATTATAGACCGAGCGACACCTTGTCCTTGGATGGCAAAGATAGATGGTAACTTTTATCCAGCTAAGTATTTGTTTACTGTTGATTATGCAGAGAACGAAATAGCTGATGATCCAGCTCAACACAAACAAAGCCATGTTATGGAGTTGTTAGATGCTGGACCCTGGACAGGTAACATAGTTGCACTACCAAACAACCGTGTCAGGGTTACACACCCGGCTTGGTTTGAAACAGGTACAGGTGCACCTGATTTTAAACCATCTGCTCATATACATTATTCAAAGTCTGATTTAGACTACACATTGGACATAAACAGAATTTTTGATAATCTATATGCAGAGGATGAATAATGGCAACATCTAGTAGTACAGATTTTGAACCTAATGTAGCTGAGTTTGTAGAAGAAGCATTTGAAAGATGTGGTCTTGAACTTAGAACTGGTTACGATCTAAAAACAGCAAAGAGATCTATAAACCTTATGTTAGCAGAATGGGCTAACAGAGGTTTAAATCAATGGACTATAGAACAAGCAACTCAAACTGTTACCGAAGGACAAACTGATTACACACTAAACGCTAATATAGTTGATGTATTAGATTGTTCTATAAGAAGAAACACAAGTGGAACTGATTTAGATTTACAAATGTCTAGGATCAGTAGAAGTGAGTATTTAAACATTCCCACTAAATCAACTAAATCTAGGCCATCTCAGTTCTTTCTTGATAAGTTAAATACACCTGTATTAAAAATATGGCCAGCTCCAGAGAACAGCACAGATGTATTAGTGTTTAATAAAATTGTAAGGATGGATGATGCTGACAAACCAACTAATACTATGGATATGCCTTTTAGATTTTATCCTTGTTTTGCAGCCGGGCTTGCATACTATATAGCGATTAAGAAAGCCCCGGAAAGAGTGGTAATGTTAAAACAAATGTATGAAGAAGAGTTTGAAAGGGCTTTAAGCCAAGACGAAGATAGATCTTCTTTTAGGATTGCTCCATATAGCACCAGGCAGTAATTATGACATATGCACTTGGTAAATATGCAAAAGCCATTTGCGACAGATGTGGCTTTGAATATAAGCTAAATCAACTAAAAGAGGAATGGAATGGACTAAAAACTTGTCCTTCATGTTTTGAACCGAAGCATCCTCAATTAGAACCATTACCTCATGTAATAGATCCTGAAGCTTTATACAAACCTAGACCTAGCCAAGATTTAGGTGTGGGTGAGGGATTTGTTGTTGTTGTTTATACTGATATTACTAAAGGCAACTCTATGGATTCAAATATTATTGGATCAAATTTTACTGTAGATGAAATGACAGGCTCAGTTGGGGAGGTTACAATCACATTATGACATTAACTGAATTAAAAACACTCATACAAAACTACATAGAAAACGATGAGACAACTTTCGTTAATACGTTAAACGATATGATTATTAACACTGAGGAAAGAATTGCAGAGTTAATTGAATTTGACTATTTTAGAAAAAATGTAACAGGTTCCTTAACAGCTGGTAATACCTATCTTACAGCTCCTACTGATTTTAAACTTAGCTTTTCTTTGGCTGTAATAGACAGCAGTAACGATTACCACTATTTAGATAAGAAACATACTAGCTTTATGCGTGAATATTCTAATGATGCGGTGGACACTTCAGAAAGAGGCAGACCTTTGTATTATGCAGACTTTGATAAAGACTTATCTACTGCAAGCAATAATGGTTCTACTTTAATAGTTTCACCTGTTCCAGATCAAACCTATTCTGTTGAGTTGCATTATCTGTACAAACCAACAAGTTTAACTTCACAAACAACCGGAACATGGATGTCTAACAATGCTCGTAACGCATTACTTTATGGATCTTTGATAGAAGCTTCTACGTTTATGAAAGGTGAACCAGAGATTCAAGTGTTATATGAAACAAGATTTGGTCAGGAAATTCAAAGATTAAAAAATATGGCTGAAGCCAGAGGAAGAAGAGACGAATATAGATACGATTCCCTTAGAACTAACATCACATAGAGAGAGAGAAAAATGGAGAGAATTGAAAGCTTAGAAGGCAAAAGCGTTGCTATTGTAGGCCTAGGTAAAAGTTGGCACGATTACAATCTAGCTAAATCACACGGAGCACACTTTGATGAAGTATGGGCTATTAACGGAGTTGGATCTGTTATTTACCATGATAGAGTATTTATGATGGATCCTCCCGGTAGGTTTTTAGATACAGACGATGCTGGTGGACAAACAGATGGTGTAACACAAATATTGTTAAATGGCGAAACTCCTATCTACACATGCATGCTAGATGATAGATGTAGAAATCTAGTTGAGTATCCAATTAATGAAATATTAGAAGAATTTAACTGTTGTTATATAAATAATACTGTTGCTTATGCAATCGCTTTTGCACTGTGGAATAAAGTATCAACATTAAAACTATTTGGAATAGACTTTAGTTATAAAGGTAATTTGCATTTTGCAGAATCTGGCAGAGCATGTTGTGAGTTTTGGCTATCTAAAGCTATGCATTTAGGCGTTGAAGTTGAAGTTGCAAAAACAAGTGCATTACTTGATACAGATGTAATAGCAGAAGAAAAACTATACGGATACCATAGACTCCAGGATCCTTTAGTAATAATGTCAAATGGTGAAGGCTTTATGACCTCTATGAAAAGAAGCGAAGCCATAGCAATGCAAGAACAAGAACAAGAGAGAGAACCTATTTTAATTGATAGAAACGACAATCACTTAGAGCCAAAAATTGGCGAACCAAAAAAATGGTAGATGAATTAACTCCCACAGCAATTCCTAGTTTAGGCGTAATAGAAACTAAAACATCTAACTTTGGTGGCCATCCTCCAGAGTTTTGGGCAGAACGTTTGACTGAAAAAATAGTTGGTAGTTCTGAAGAATTAGAGCCACACATAAAAGCACAAGCAAAAGCCTATGAAGAACAGATAAAACAAGTCTGTTTGATTTACATAAAAAATGCTATAAAATCCTATAAAGCTACTTTAATTCAAGAGTTGTTAAAAGCTGGTGAAGAAGAAGTGGCTAAAATTGTAAAAAGGATATAAATATGGCTATCACATCAACATTAACAACTAGTTTCAAAAAAGAGCTTCTAGAGGCTGTTCATAACTTCTCTGCTTCTGGTGGCAACTCTTTTAAACTAGCTTTATATACAAGTTCAGCTACTTTAGGTGCAGCAACAACTGCATTTACAACAACCGGGCAAGCAAGTGGAACTAACTATACTTCAGGCGGAGCTGCTTTAACTAATATAGCACCAACAACTGGAGGCACAACAGGTTTTACAGATTTTTCTGACTTAACGTTTGGTACAGCTACTGTAACTGCTAGAGGTTGTATGATCTATAACGACACAAATAGTGATAAATCTGTTGCCACAATAGATTTCGGTGGCGATAAAACATCAACGGCTGGAGACTTTACAGTAGTTTTCCCTGCAGCAGCAGCAAGTACGGCTATTATAAGAATAGCTTAGTAGCCTATGGCTAACATTACAGGTTGGGGTCGCGGAACCTGGGGTGAGGGTACTTGGGGAGAACCTATACCCGTTACTCTTACAGCACCAAGTGCAGCTACCAGCGCGGTTGGTTCTTTAACCGTTGTTGCAAAAGCTAATGTTACTCCTGCTTCACAAGTAGGAACTTCTGCTTTAGGTACAGTTTCTATTGATGCAGAAGCAAACGTAACCCTAACAGGCCAATCAGGTACGAGCGCGTTGGGATCTGTAACAACAGATGCCGAAGCTAATGTCACACCATCAGGTCAATCTTCTACAAGTGCTTTAGGCACACCATCCATAGATGCAGAAGCTAATGTAACGCCTACTGGTCAAGTTGGAACAACAGGAGCTCCTCAAGCTGGAGTAAATGCTCAAGCAATAGCAAGCGTACCTGGTGTCGTAGGTAGTGTAGGAAGTTTATCAGTTGATGTAGATGGTGAGGCAAATGTTTCTGTATCTGGCGTTAGTGCAACAGGATCTGTTGGCTCTGTAACAGTACATCACAATGCAAGATTTGATATTAATGGTGTTTCTGCAACAGGATCTTTAGGGTCTGTAACAGTTGTAGCCAAAGCAACAGCTACTTTAACAGGTTTATCTGCCACTGGAGAAGTTGGCGAACCGTTTGTTTGGAGTCTTATAGATGAAACTCAAACGCCTAATTATACTAACATAGATGAAACTCAAACCCCCGGTTGGGAAGATGTTGCTTAACTATGCAGAAGAAAGGTAATATAATCAATTGAACGGAGATATAAATGGCTACTTATGTAAATGATTTAAGACTTAAAGAAATAGCTACTGGTGATGAGTCAGGGACTTGGGGAACTTCAACAAATACAAATTTGGAATTGATCGGTGAAGCTTTGGGCTATGGAACAGAAGCTATAACTACTAATGCTGATACTCATACATCTACAATAGCAGATGGAGCTACAGACCCAGTAAGGGCTATGTATGTTAAATATACAGGTACATTAGATTCAGCTTGTACGATTACGATTGCACCTAACACAATTAATAGGATGCAATTTATAGAGAATGGCACTACTGGTTCTCAAAACATCATAATTTCACAAGGCACAGGAGCTAACATAACCATACCAGCTGGCGATACTAAAGCAGTTTACTTAGATGGTGCTGGTTCTGGAGCAGCAGTAGTTGATGCTTTTGCTAGTCTTTCTACAGTAGATTTAAAAGTACAAGACGATTTAACAGTTACAGATGATCTTATAGTTGGTGGTGATATAGACCTAGAAGGTGCTATAGACGTAAATGGTACAGCCAACTTAGACGTAGTAGATATAGATGGTGCTGTTGATATGGCTTCTACACTACAAGTAGATGGAGCTATAACAGGTTCAAGCACAATAAATGGCGTAGGTATATCTTCTAATATTACTAACTTTTCTCAAGGTATTCTTATTAGTAATGATGCTGGTACAGGCACACTTGATGGTGCTAATAACAATACAGGATTAGGTTTTGAAGTATTTGATGATTTGACAAGTGGCGACCAAAATACAGGTGTTGGTGTTCAAGCATTAGCCAAAGTTACTACTGGTTCAAACAATAATGCTTTTGGTGAAACAGCTTTATTTACAAACACTACAGGTGGTAATAATGTTGCTATGGGTAGAGCTGCTTTAGAAACTAATAATGCAGATAATAATACAGCCATAGGACACCAAGCACTTAAAGCGAACTCAACAGGTACTACAAATGTTGCAGTTGGTAGTTCAGCTTTATTAGCTAACACTACAGGTACAGATAACGTAGCAGTAGGTGCTTTAGCACTTGATGCTAACACCACAGCATCACAAAATACGGCAGTTGGAAGAAACGCTTTAACAGCAAACACCACAGGACACTCTGGAATTGCTATTGGTGCGTATGCTTTGAATGCGAATACCACAGGGGCTTATAATCTTGCAATAGGTCGTGATACGATGGTTTCAAACACTACAGGAACACGAAACTCAGCTGTTGGTTCAAATTCTTTAGATGCAAATACCACAGGTTCTCATAATGTTGCTTTTGGCTATGCTGCTCTAACTGCAAATACAACTGCATCGTATAACATAGCAATTGGTGATTCAGCTATGGGGGCAAACACAACAGGAACACAAAATATTGCTATCGGTCAAGATGCTTTAGCTACAATGAGTACATCTAGTTATAACACAGGTGTGGGTTATCAAGCTTTAAAAGTTAATACTGGTCAAGAAAATGCTGCATTTGGAACAGATTCTTTATTAGCAAATACTTCAGGTGGCAGAAACACAGGTTTAGGTGCATATAGTTTAAACGCGAACACTACTGCAAATGATAACACAGGAGTCGGTTATCTTACTTTATACGCAACTACTACAGGAGTCGATAACACAGCAGTTGGTGCAAAAGCTCTAAAAACTGCAACTACTGCAACAAGAAATACTGCTGTTGGAATGGATAGTTTGCAAGCCTGTACTACAGGTTCTTATAACACAGGAATTGGACAAAGAGCATTATATGCTAGTACAACAGGAACAGAAAACGTGGCTATGGGTTATCTAGCGATGGATGCCAATACAACTGGCTCATATAACGTAGGTTTAGGTGTAAACGCTTTAGGTGCCAATACGACCGCAAACTACAATACTGCTGTAGGTATAGGAGCAATGATAGCTAATACAACAGGACACTCAAATGTAGCTATTGGTGCAACAGCAGGAGATGGTATAACAACTGGAGTTGAAAATACTATTGTTGGTTATCTTGCGGGAGACAACATTACAACTGAAAGTTATAATATAATGATAGGGCATGGAACAACTGCGGGTAATAGTAATAATCACTGTATTGTTATTGGACACGACATAAGTATTGATGGTAACTTTTTTGCTTTCGGTAAGTCAGGTAACTATGTTTATAACGGGTTTACGTCAAATGCTAGTTGGACTAGAAGTTCAGATGAAAGGTTAAAAAAGAATATCAGTACAAGCACTTTAGGTCTTGATTTTATTAATGCTCTTAGACCTGTAACTTTTAATTGGAAAGATTCTAGGGAAATAGATTCTAGTGATTCAGAATTAACAGACCATTACAATGCTGATGAAAACCTTATGGACAGCACCACAACTTTGCATGGCTTTGTAGCACAAGAAGTTAAAACAGCTATGGACAATGCAGGAGTATCTAATTTTGGTGGTTGGAATAAACTGAGTACAGGGGTAGAAGGTGTTTCTTTAGAGGCAATGGTGACTCCATTAGTCAAAGCCTTACAAGAAGCTGATGATAAAATAGATGC
>CAACVD010000287.1_pt1 | contig 24045 bp, 34 predicted proteins | sample 2381771 | NCBI WGS metagenome assembly CAACVD01 (sample SAMEA5211965, study PRJEB30684) | marine metagenome | biome: Marine; feature: Epipelagic; material: Water | collected 2015-10-15 | depth 15 m
GCAATTGCGTCTTCTTGCGATTCTGCTTCTATAAGCCATTCTTCACGATACCAAACATGGTTAAGTGCGTATGCTGTTACTTTGTATTTTTTCATTTATAAGTACTCCTTTGTTTCTTCAATTTGTTCTGGCGATTTAGGATTGTTATTAATCCATTCAACAACTTCATGCCAATCATCAGAAGAGAATAAACCAAACTCACTATCTGGGTTTGGCGTTGGACCATAGCCATAACACATAGTCACACAAAATCTTGGAGAATATTCAACTCCAAAAATATCTAGTGAATTTTGTTTTCTGATTTCTGGGTCAGGACTATCTATCCAAATATGATAAGCCTTTTCATCTTCCCAATTTTCTTTGGTCACAGATAAGAAACTTGGCAAAGCATCATTCCCATAAGAAACATTCTCCCAACCTTCTGGAATATCCAAATCTGCGTAGTAATCTTCCCAACTCTCTCCCTTAATCATGGCAAGTTCTTTTTCTGCTTCTAATTGTTTTTTAAATTTACTCATAATTTTACTCCTGTATTTTTATTAATTAATAATTTTATCTAAACTTTCTTTAATATAGATAACAGATATAGAAATTTCATCTGCTCGTTTAAGAGAGGTGTTCGATAAATCAATTTTTTTAACTGTTTTTAATAAACGTTCTAGTTCTTTTTGACAGCTTATAATTTTTTCTAACTCGTAAGTATTCATATTTTTTTCTCCTAAAATTATTTAACTTATATGTAAATTATTACATATTTTTAAAATTTATGCACAGATATTTACAAATAATTACATAAGCTATCAAGATAATACAAGTTAAGTAATTTTTTTGATGAGTGCTTATTTTAAATGGTTAATATGACTTTCCCCCTCTCGCCCAACCTTTCGAAATGTTTTCAAAATGAAAATGCGTCTGGCGATTTGCGATTTGTGGCCGTTGATTTGCGATTTGTCCAGCTTCAAACAAGATCCCGATCTGGAAATTTGCGAGTTCGTGCGATTTTTTTTGAATGCCCCAGGCGTTAACCTGGGGACTTTCACTTTAGGAGAAGTAAAGTAGTCGAGAGAGTCGACTTGCGTATCTTAATACAAAAAATTGCCAGAGCAAAATAAACTGCGGTTTGTTAGATCTTGTAGAGCTGTCACAAACTGCGGCCTGTTCCGGTAACTTGCGGCTTACTTGCCTGGGGACTCCTGGTTTTAGTGTGTGGTTGGGACTAATAAACCAGGAGCTTTGTTATTTTTCTTTTAAAAAAACTTGTATTTTCCAGAGCCAATCTCTCAAGCCATTAGCCATATCATCTTCATCAGTAATTTCTTTATATTTAGTAGAAACAATTTTATATGTATTTTCGTCTTGATATTTTTGATCTGTTCCGTCATGAAAATAATCGATACTTGCCCATTTTTCATAACCTATTTCATAGCATTCATATATTGGCTTGTTACTCATATTTATCTCCTTAAAGTTATACTTGCATTATACTAGACTTTAAGTAAAATAACAGTATCTATTAACAATTAAAACTTTAGGAGGTAAATATGGGAATGGATGTATACGGAAGAGCACCAGAAAAAGAATGGGGCGAATACTTTAGAAGTAATGTTTGGTGGTGGCGTCCTTTATGGAACTACACTGCTGAGATAGATCGTTTTTATGCTGAACAAAAAAACGCCAATCAATTAATTTCAGAAGAACTTTTCGAGTCGGGACATTGTAACGACGGCGAAGGGCTTGAAACTGATGAAGATTGCCGAGAGTTAGTACAGCGTTTGCAATGGTCTATTGATGAAGGCTTGCTTGCTGAGTATCAAAAGGAAATTGATGAGAGCATCAAGGTAGCCAAAGAGAACAATGCCAAAGTTGAAAAAGAATTTGAAGCATTGAAGAAAAAAGTAGCCAAAGTTACAGGCAAAGATAACTTGGTGCCAAGAGACTATCCAGAAGATTTGCATGATGAATGGAATGCTATTTATTCAAAGCGTGATAGTCGAGATAGTTATCCTTTTTCACAAGAGCACGTGGAAGAGTGGATTAAATTTCTTAAATATTGCGGAGGTTTTGAAATAAATTAAATTTAGTCGTAAGGGAAAGGGCGACTTCGGTTGCCCTTTTTTTTGGTCTGCGAGTTATTGCGATTTAATTAAGTGCGAGTTGTTAAATCCTGGAGGCGGCCAGTCTTGTTTTCCCAGGGGAGATCTAGCAGAGCTGGATCTGGGATCTCATGTAAATTTTTAAGATCTATTTATTTTTCTTCGGCGGCCGCTTGAATTGAACGAACTCTTGCCCAGATTATCTGATTCCATTTTTCATCTTGATCCATTTTTTTATCTAACATAATTTCATCAAAATGTTTAATGAATTTTTCTTCTGATATTTTCATAATTATTTTCTATAAAGTTAAAATAAAATTATATATTATGTTTTACTTAAAGTAAATAATATGTTAAATTAATTGTATTAATTTTAATCACTCACTTATAGGAGAACTAACATGAGTAAAAAAAATAATATGGAAAAGTTAAATTCTTTAGCTTTTGAAGTAAAAGAGGCGATAGCCAAACTGAAGCAATTAGAAAGAGATGAAAACTATATTGTGCATAAATTAAAAATGGATGCACAAAAAAAAATCATCAATAGATATAAAGAAGGCATGAAACAAGTGCTTAAATTTAAATACGATGCTCATGGTTTGGTTGTTCCTAGTGATTCCATAGAACAAGAATGGCGAAGACAAAGTTTAACTCTTCGTGATTTTCATAACGGAAAAACAAGAGGGTACACGATTAATCATTATTTTAATGATGGTGAGGGAATTTCATTTGATGCTCACAAACAGAAACCTTCTAAAAAAACTACAACACGTTACACAAATCTACAATGGGAGGATCACAGATGAAAAACTTTATATTAGGATTTGGATTTTGTTTTTGTCTGTTGGGATTATTTATATTGTTCGATAAAAGTTACTACTACTCTATCGTTCAATATTTACTCACTATCTTATATGGTATGGGTTTAAGTTTTTTCTTAATGGGAATGTTAAGAGATTTATAAAAAAAATAATTCCTTTGAAAAGCCCGTCATTTTTTGGCGGGTTTTTTTTTGGCTACCGCCCCCCCTTTTTTGTCGCACGCGTATATATCTATATATAAAATAACATTTCACATATATAATCTTTAGAAAATGAAAACAAAGACCAAAATGATAAAAAATAATGGAAGATTTCTATCTAATAGCTGTTTTAGGTTTATGTGCTTTGATCATTTATATAGATAATAATTATCCAAGAGAAGTTGTTATTATGCGAAAAAAATTTGTGAAAGGCATGAAACTATATTGGAAGGCTCTGAAAGATTGGGAGTCCGGTAATTAATTATCTAAGGGACCCCTATTGAGGCCACAAAAATTTTATAAAAAAAATGTCATTTGACCATCTAAACGACGACACCATAAAAGAGATCTTAATGATTCAAGATCGTTTGAAAGTTATGGAAACTAAAAACAAATCCAAAGAATCCTTTTTGGACTATGTGAAACATGTCTGGCCTGAGTTTGTTGAAGGTGAACACCACCGTTTGTTTGCCAGTAAGTTAGAAGCTGTCGCCCAAGGCAAAATTAAAAGATTGATTGTCAATATGCCACCCAGACACACCAAGTCTGAGTTTGCTTCAGTGTTCTTTCCGTCTTGGTTTATGGGACTCAAACCAAACACCAAGATAATGCAGACCACTCACACCGCTGAACTCTCCGTTCGTTTCGGTCGAAAGGTTAGGAACCTTATGGATCAGAACGAATACAAACAAATTTTTGATAATGTTGGCCTCTCCGCCGATTCCAAGTCGGCAGGGCGTTGGGAGACTGACAAAGGCGGTGAGTATTTTGCTGCTGGAGTGGGCGGAGCGATCACGGGGCGTGGTGCCGATCTGTTAATTATTGATGACCCGCACTCAGAACAAGATGCTCTTTCTCCGTCAGCCTTAGAAAGTGCTTGGGAGTGGTATTCCTCTGGGCCGCGACAACGTTTGCAACCAGGCGGCACGATTGTCATCGTCATGACCCGTTGGAGTACGCTGGATCTGACCTCTAAATTAATCAAACGCATGGGCGAAGACAACGCCGATCAATGGGAGGTCCTAGAATTGCCCGCGATTTTAGATTCTGGCAAACCGCTTTGGCCTGAATACTGGCAGCTAGAAGAGCTCGAAGCAGTGAAAGCGTCAATTCCTGTCGCTAAGTGGAATGCTCAGTACATGCAGAATCCCACCAGTGAAGAAGGTGCCATTGTCCGCCGTGAGTGGTGGCAGATCTGGGAACACGAAGAACCACCGCCAGTAGAGTACATCATTCAATCCTACGATACGGCTTTTTCTAAAAAAGAATCCGCTGACTACTCGGCGATTACTACTTGGGGTGTGTTTCAGCCAACCGATGACGCGCCCGAATCAATCATTCTTTTGGATTCTAAGAAAGGCCGGTGGGATTTTCCTGAATTAAAAACCATTGCTTACGACGAATATCAAAGTTGGAGCCCCGACATGGTCTTGATTGAAGCTCAATCGAGTGGGACTCCTTTGACGCAAGAACTCAGAATGATGGGGATCCCAGTGATTAACTTCCGACCTTCGCGTGGGAATGACAAAGTCACCAGGATGCACTCAGTGGCACCAATGTTTGAAGCGGGTATGGTTTGGGCTCCAGAAATGGGTTTTGCTGATGAACTGATTGAAGAGTGCGCGGCTTTTCCTTATAGCGAGAACGATGACTTGGTAGATTCCATGACCCAAGCCTTGATGCGTTTTCGTCAAGGTAATTTCATCACGCTTGATTCGGATGAAATTATGGAAGATAATGAGCCAAGACAACACATTTATTATTAGAGGATTATTATGGCTGTTAAAAAAACCAGAAGAGGCACGAGAACCACAGTTGCTAAAAAACCTGTAGTTAAAAAAACTACAGCTGTTACAAGAAAAAAACCTAAAAAAGCTACAGCTGTTTCAAAAAAACTGCCTAAAAGTGCAGCGGCTAAAAAACTAGCGAATGCAAAAGTAACTCCTGCTAAAAAACTTCCTAAAAAAATACCAAAAGGCAAAATTAGTTTAGCTCTTGCTGGTATTGGTACAGTCATAACTGGAGCTAATGCTCTACGTAACAAACCAAAATCTTTTGGTGACGCTTTTAAAAAAGCTAGGAAAAGCAAAGGTCCTAATTCTACTTTTACTTACCAAGGTAAAAAGTACAGCACGGTAACTAAAGACCAAATAAAAAAAGCTGGCTTTACAAATTTAAGAGATTACTTAAATTCTAAAAAGAAAAAATAATTGAAAGACAATCTGCCAGCCGTAGATCATTTAGAGTTTGAAGAGAGCTTAGAAAAATTAAAAAAAGTTGTTAAAGCCTTAGAAACAGGCGACCTCCCCTTAGAAGAAAGCATCAATGCCTACACTTATGGGGTAAGGCTGACTAATCATTCACAAAAACTATTGGCTTCTAGTGAAAAAAAGATAGAATCAATATTAGCCGAATACGACGATGAAGAATGAAACTTTTTTTAACAGAATACACCGCTTGGTTGGATAAAAAAATTTATGAAGGACCAAGTATTTGTGCTCCAGACTTTGCTTCTGCTCAAGAAATAGCAGATACTATGGGCTTAACAATTGTTGGCGAGCTAACAGATTTAATGTTTGCACAAATGTCAATGGAAAATGAGACAATACACTGATGGCAGATATAGACAAAGCAATAGATGCAGCTGATCAAGCTGAGTTAAAAGTTGAGAACAAAGACAAGTCAATTGAAGTCAGTGTCCCCGAAGACAGCGAGCTAGATTTAAGTAATTTTGAAACTCAAGAAGACGGTACTATTACTTTTGGTTCGGTCTTAACGCCAGACATTCAAGAAGAATTTAACGATAACTTAGCTGAGTACCTAGAAGACGATGCTTTGGATGTAATTTATAACGACTTAGTTGATGCTGTTCAAGGTGATCGAGCCTCGCGTCAAAACTGGGAAAATACTTACAAAGAAGGCCTAGAAACTTTAGGCATGAACTACGAAGAGCGTTCGCAACCATTTGATGGTGCCTCTGGAGTCATGCACCCACTCTTGGCTGAGTCAGTTACTCAGTTTCAAGCACAAGCTTACAAAGAATTAATTCCTTCAAACGGTCCAGTGCGTACTCAAGTCATGGGGGCAACTACGCCAGACAGTGATGCGCAAGCTGATCGAGTGCGTGAATTTATGAATTACCAGTTGATGACGGTCATGGAAGAGTATGACAGTGAAACCGATCAACTATTGTTTTATTTACCACTTTCTGGTTCTGCTTTTCGTAAAGTTTATTACGATCAAAATTTAAATCGAGCTGTATCTAGATTTATCCCAGCTGAAGATTTGATCGTACCTTATGCCACTACCGATATTTATAGTGCTACTAGGATTACTCACCAAATTGAAATGTCAATGAACGACATTCGTAAATTACAAAAAGCTGGATTCTATCGTGACGTTGAAATATCTACCGCAGCTATTATTAGTGAAGACTATAGCGAGGTACAAGATGAAATCGATGAGTTGCAAGGTATCGAACCTAGTTATGGCGAAAGCGATACCTGTAATGTTTTAGAAATACACACTGAATTAGATTTACCAGGCTATGAGGACATGGATGCTGAAGGTGAACCCACAGGTATTAAGTTGCCTTATGTGATTACTTTATCTAGTGATTCCAGTGAGATCCTAGCTATCCGTCGTAATTATCGAGCGACTGATCCAAATAAGAAAAAAATAAATTATTTTGTCCACTATAAATTTTTACCAGGCTTAGGTTTTTACGGGTTCGGGTTGACGCATATGATCGGTGGGTTGTCAAAAGCGTCAACCTCGATACTACGACAATTAATTGATGCTGGAACGTTAAGCAACTTACCCGCTGGTTTCAAAGCTCGTGGTATTCGTATTCGTAATGACGATCAACCGTTACAACCAGGCGAGTTCCGTGATATGGACGCACCTGGTGGTAACTTGCGTGATGCCTTTGTTTCTTTGCCTTACAAAGAACCATCAGGCACTTTATTAAATTTACTAGGCACTCTAGTTGATAGCGGTCGTCGGTTTGCTGCTTTGGCTGATACGCAAGTTGGCGATGCTAATTCCAACATGCCAGTTGGTACCACCGTAGCTTTACTAGAACGTGGCACCAAAGTTATGTCAGCCATTCACAAACGTTTGCATTCTTCCCAACGTTTTGAATTTACTTTATTAGCAAAAGTTTTTGCTGAGTATCTACCAGCCGAATATCCTTACATGACTGCCAATGGCGATGCCATGATTAAGAGCATGGACTTTGACAATCGAGTTGATGTCCTTCCAGTTTCAGATCCGAATATATTCTCGATGAGTCAACGGGTGATGTTGGCCCAAGAGATTTTAACGGTAGTAAATTCAAATCCACAGATCCATGGTCCACAAGGTATTTACGAAGGTTACCGTCGTATGTATTCAGCGATGGGTGTGCAAAATGTTGAACGTTTGTTACCACCACCGCCGCAACCCATGCCAACTGATCCAGCTAGTGAAAACTCTTTGCTGTTAAACGGTCAACCGGTGCAAGCCTTCCCTGGCCAAGATCACGATGCTCACATCAATGTGCATTTATCATTTGCTGCTACTAGCAGTGTCATGGCTAATCCAGTCGTGATGGGTGCCGTGCAGGCTCACGTTTATCAGCACGTGTCACTACGAGCTGCCGAACTAGTTGAAATGCAAAACAGTCAAGATCCTGAATATTTACAAACCATACAAATGCTTCAACAGATGCCACCAGAACAAGCGCAAATGATGATGCAAAGATTATCCGAAGCTGTAGCAAAAGATGTAGCCCAAGTTGAAGCGGGGTTAATGGCACAAGTCAATCAAGCCTTTATGCCACCTATGCCGCCACCAGATCCATTAGTGGCTTTACGTGATAAAGAATTAGATATCAAAGCTCAAGACGTAGAAAGAAAACGTGAAGAGTTTATGGTCCGTCAAGACTTTGATGCGCAAAGAACCATGCAACAATTGGAACTAGCTAAACAAAAATTAAATGTTACTGAAGAGATAGCGCGTCTAAAAGATGATTTAGGACGCGATCGTTTGGCCGCTTCCAATAGAATTAAACAAGCAGAATTATTAATTAAACAGAGGGATTAGTAGTCAGTGCCAGTTATTCATATCTCTCCAATCTCCCCGATAGGACTTGCACTGACTCAAAAAATATATGGAAGCAATAAATTTAGCTGAATGGCTGTTAAAAAAAATTCGTCAAAGAGAACAAGATATCCTTGAAAGTTTAGGTGGAGGTAATATACAATCCATTGAAGATTACCGATTCCACATAGGAGAGCTAACAGCACTTCGCTCTCTGGAGGCGGAAATAAAAGAGGTGCTGCAAACAGAGGAATAATCGATGTCAGAACTAGTGGTTCCAAAACACATCGCAGACGAAGACAGAAAAGCTGCACAACAAAAAGTTGATGAAGCCTATATCAAAGCAGAAGAAAGGGTCTTAGATCCAACCCTGCTAGACAAATCATTATTAGATCGAATGCCGACACCTACTGGGTGGCGTTTATTGGTTTTACCTTACCGTGGTAAGGGCGTAACCGAAGGCGGTATTCACTTAACAGACTCAACCTTAGATCGGGAATCTTTAGCAACCGTAGTTGCCTACGTTTTAAAAGTAGGCCCAACTGCGTATAAGGATAAAGAAAAATTTGAGGGTGAGGTTTGGTGCAAACCAAAAGACTGGGTATTGATTGGGCGTTATTCTGGGGCGAAGTTTCGTCTCGAAGACAACCATGAAGTGAGAATAATTAATGACGATGAAATTATTGGTACCATTGCGGATCCTGATGACATCAAAACTTTATAGGTAAAATTATATGGCTGAACAAGAACAGAGACAAGAATACGAACTTCCAGATATTTCTGAAGAGCAAATTGAAAAAGCTGCTATGCCAGTTGGCAAAAGAGCAGACGAAGAGACTTCTGAAGAAACTAAATACATTGAGTTGGAAGAAAACAAGGATGGCTTGAAGCCTCTGCAAGAAGATACGATTCAAGAAAATTTTGAGACTAGTCCCAAAGTTATTGAAGATACTAAAGAAAAATCTGAAGTAGAGAAAAAAGCTGCTGTTGCGCAAAATAGAATTAACAAAGCAGTAGCACAAGCCAAAGATTTTCAACGTCGTGAGTTGATGGCAGTACAATATGCTAAAACTCTGAAAGAAGAAAACGATTTACTAAAAGCCAGCAAACAGACTTTTGAAAAAGATATGTTTGAAAGTCGTAAAGGCGAGACTGAAGCTGCAATTGAACTAGCGAAACAAGCACACAAACAGGCCATTGAGTCTAACGATGCTGATTCAATCGCTAGAGCAACTGAAGCTTTGAGTACTGCCATTGCTGAAAAGAAATACATTGAAGCAAGTGAAGCAAGATCCAGAATGGATAATATTCAAACTGCTCCAGCAGAAGAACTGCCAATTTCTGAAGAACAACCAGAGATTGATGAGTATGCTCAACCCTCACCCAAGGCACAATCTTGGGCTAGTAAGAACGATTGGTTTGGGCAAGATCGTATTATGACCAACGTTGCTTTATCAATTCATGAGAATTTGGCGAACGAAGGTTTTGATTTAAATTCAGATGAGTACTACAATGAACTCGACGATAGGCTAAAACAAGAATTGCCTAACAAATTTAAAAACGTGGAAGCTGACCAAAAACCCGTCCAGACGGTTGCTTCACCATCACGCACTACATCAAGTGGACGCAAACCTAGTAATCGAGTGGAGCTTTCTCCAAGCGAGCAAAGATTGGCGAAACGTTTAGGCGTTTCATTTAAAGATTACGCAATACAAAAAGCGAGGTTACAAAAATCGTGAATAAGGAAACTAAAAAAGTAAACAAAACTCCTAGATCGGAAGAAACTAGGGAAACTAAAAAAGCTAAGCAACCTTGGGCTCCCCCAAGTATGCTCGCTGTTCCAAATGATCCACCCCCTGGGGTTAAGTATCGTTGGATCAGAGCTGAGGTCCTAGGTTTTGATGATCGAAGCAACGTCTCTAAAAGATTTAGAGAAGGTTGGGAGCCAGTCAGACCGGATGAAGTTCCTGGTTACGATTACCCTACAATTGATGAGGGTCGTCACGCTGGAGTTGTCGGTGTCGGTGGGTTGATACTCTGCAAGATAGACGAGAATATCGTCGATCAACGAGATCAGTATTATCAACAACAAACTGCAAATCAAATGACAGCTGTAGATAACGACTTAATGCGTGAAGAAAATCCTGCAATGCCTATCTCTAGGGAAAGGAATAGCAAGGTAACATTTGGTGGAGGTACTAAATAGTATCTCTTAATATTAACCGTTTGGAATTTAACGTCGAAAAAACATGGCAAACGAAACTACAAAAATAGGTCTAGTTCCTGTCCGTAAAGTCGGTGGAGCCCCATATACTGGTGGCCAACAAAGATACAGAATCGCGAGTGGCGCGACTACTGCTATTTTCCAAGGTGATTTGGTAACTCAACTCACTGGCGGAACTATAGGCAGACATGCTGCAAGTGGTACTGTACCTATCGTTGGTGTCTTTAATGGTGTTTCATATACTGACCCTACGACTGGTGAACAAGTATTTAAAAACTATTATCCTGGTAGTATTGCTGCAAGCGACATCGTTGCTAACATAATTGATGATCCTATGGTCGAATTTAGCATTCAATCGGACGAGGCTTTCCCCGTCACTGATTTGTTTGGTAATTTTGATGTCGTAGAATCATCACCTGTTGGTGATACTAAATCTGGAACTTCTAATATGCAATTAGACACATCAACTGGTAATACGACAGCGACTTTACCGTTGAAAGCTATTGATATTTCTCAAGATCCAGAAAATTCCGATACGTCTAGCGTTGGCACTAACGTCATTGTGGTTATTCAGAATCACGTTATGGGTCAGAAAAGCGCTGGATTAGCGTAAGAGGTTTAACACATGGCAATATCTAGAGCACAATTAGCGAAAGAATTAGAGCCTGGTTTGAACGCGCTTTTCGGAATGGAGTATCAAAGATACGAAAACGAGCACGCCGAAATCTACGACACAGTTTCTTCAGACAGAGCGTTTGAAGAAGATGTATTACTCGTTGGTTTTGGTAACGCCCCTACAAAAGTAGAAGGCCAAGGCGTAAGTTTTGATACGGCTTCAGAGTCATATAGTGCTAGATACACTCATGAGACAATTGCTTTAGCATTTGCTCTTACTGAGGAAGCTATCGAAGATAACTTATATGACAGACTTGGTGCGAGATATACTAAAGCATTAGCTAGAAGTATGGCTCACACAAAACAAGTTAAAGCTGCATCAATCTTAAACAACGCCTTTAATTCTAGTTTTACTGGTGGTGATGGTAAGGAGCTTTGTGCTACTGACCACCCACTAGCTAGTGGTGGCACGTTATCCAATGAGCTAAGCACAGCTGCTGATTTGAATGAAACTTCATTAGAAAATTCATTGATCGATATAGCTAACTTCAAAGATGACCGAGACATGATCTTGGCTCTTAGAGGTATGAAACTTATCGTTCCTACAAATCTACAGTTTGTTGCTGATAGGCTTATGGACACTCCAGGAAGAGTTGGCACTTCAGATAACGATATCAATGCAGTAAGAAACATGGGTATGGTTCCTGAAGGCTACGTCGTAAATCACTTCTTAACAGATACAGATGCGTTCTTTATCAAAACTGATTGCCCTGATGGGTTTAAACATTTTGAAAGAACTCCTTTGTCAACTGCAATGGAAGGTGATTTCGATACTGGCAACATGCGTTTCAAGGCGAGAGAAAGATATTCTTTTGGATTTTCTAATCCAAGAGCGATCTTTGGCTCACCAGGAGCATAGTTCTAACAGATCTTAAAGAAGTCATAATCTCTGCTTTATAACTCAGTGAGATTAAAATAAGGGGTAAACGTTGTTTACCCCTTTTTTTTTGTTATAATCGAAAGCACTAGGGTAACAATTGTTTTATAGACTGACCTAGCAGACAAGCCAAGACTATAAAACTTATTTCCAACGGAGGAAATTATGGCAAAAAGCACATTCTCAGGACCAGTAAAATCACTTGCTGGATTTATCTCAGCTGGTAGTTCATCAGTAGTCAGTCTGACGGCAGACACAACTTTAACTGTTGAAGCTCACGCTGGTAAAATTTTAACGACTAACGATGCCGACGGTAAATTTACTTTACCTACCATCGTAGCAACTAGTCCCAGCGATCCTACTGATCCTAATCAATTAAATAATTTAGGAGCTACTTATTTCTTTGTAGTAGAAACAGCAGCGACTGATATGGACATCTTGACTGATGGCACTGACAAATTTGTTGGTGGTCTCTACACAGGTGTAGACGATGCTACAGGTAAAACTTTTATCTCTGGCGCTTCTAATGATGTCATTACTATGAACGGTTCTACTAAAGGCGGATTAGCTGGTAGTATCGTAAAAGTTACTGCAATCGCTGATAACAAATATGCTGTCGAAGGTTTAATCTTAGGCTCAGGCACTATAGTTACACCATTTGCTGACGCATAATCAGGAGTAAATTATGGCTGATACAGTAACGTCACAAACCATAGCCGATGGCGATAGGATCGCAATTTTAAAATTCACCAATGTCAGCGATGGCAGTGGTGAATCGGCAGTAAAAAAAGTCGATGTATCTGCTTTAGCTGCTAATAGCCAAGGTGCTGCTTGCACTGGTGTTAAAGTAGCTAAGATTTGGTGGGCTTGTCGAGGCATGGGAGTAAACATCGAATTTGATGCTTCTACCAATGTCTTGATAACTGGCCTACCAGCAGATAGCACAGGCGATGAGTATTACGACGAAGTATTTACTGGGATCCCAAACAACGCAGGATCTGGTAAAACTGGTGATATAGATTTCACTACAGTTAGTGCTAGTAGTGGTAACACTTATTCGATAATTTTAGAGTTAGTTAAAACTTACGCATAAGAGGTGTTAAATGGTTTATAAAAAAACAAAAGGTTACGCCATGGGTGGCATGGCAAAAAAAACCAAAGGCTACGCTAAAGGTGGTGCGGCTAAAAAAACCAAAGGTTATGCTAAAGGTGGCATGGCTAAAGGTACTAAGGGTTATGCCAAGGGTGGTATGACTAAAAAAACTAAAGGGTACGCCAAAGGTGGTATGGCTAAAAAGAAAAAGTAATTAGTGCCAAACTTAATTAGTAACGTCCCATATTTTAGGTGTTGGGTAAGGAGAGAGTTCACATGTAATCATACCGATTATCATGGTGAGTTTATTCATGCTTATGCTATTGCTGTTAACACCATTCCAGATCGATCTTTATCTTTCCAGGTAGTATTTACTGGTTGTGAAATTGATGACGAAGATTGGCAAGAGGGCAACATCCATGGCGGTGCTATGTGGGCCAGAATGCCCATTCAAGCATTGGTTGCTGATATCCCAGTAGAACAATGGCCAGAGCCAATGGAAGATCACATTGCTCAACCTTGGGATTGTGAATCAAGAGATCACTCAGTAATCATTATGGATCGAGTCAGCTCTAGTCCTTGGGTTTGTAAAATAGATGGCGAGTTCTATACGGGCAAATATTTATTTACAGTTGATTATACAAACAACGAAATAGCTGATGATCCCGCTCAACATAAACAATCACATGTGTTATATTTAACTGACGCTGGCAAGTGGACAGGCAACTTTGTCGCTTTACCTAACAATAGAGTTAGAGCAACAAGCCCAGCCTTATGGCGAACTGGAGAAGGTGCTCCAAATTTTATGCCATCACAATGGCTTCACTCAGCTGAAGGACATGAAAGTTATTTAGATCCAAAGATAACTTTCAATAACTTATATGACGAGGATGATTAAATGGCAACTTCAGGTAGTACTAATTTTGAACCAAACGTTACCGAGTTTATTGAAGAAGCGTTCGAACGTTGTGGCGTAGAATTAAGAACAGGTTACGACTTAAAAACAGCTAGAAGATCTATTAATTTAATGTTAGCCGAATGGGCCAATCGTGGTTTAAATCAGTGGACTATAGAACAAGCAACACAAACTGTTACTGAGGGTACAACTGATTACACTTTAAATGCCAATATTATTGATATTCTTGATGTAGTGGTTAGAAGAACAACTAATCAAGTGCAAACTGATATCAGCATGGATAGAGTTAGTCGCAGTGAATACATCAACATTCCAAACAAAACTACTAAAGCTAGACCAACACAATTCTTTTTAGATAAATTAAATACTCCAGTTCTAAAGATATGGCCAGCACCAGAGAACTCTACGGATGTATTGGTATTTAATAAAATAGTTAGAATGGACGATGCTGATTCAGCTATCGACACCATGGACATGCCTTTTCGTTTTTATCCTTGCTTTGTTGCAGGCTTAGCTTATTACTTATCAATGAAACGAGCCCCAGAAAGAACTCTGCCGTTAAAAGAAATATACGAAGAAGAATTTAGAAGAGCAGCCGATCAAGACGAAGATCGAGCTTCATTAAGAATAGTACCTTACACCCAGGGGTACTAATGGCTAAGACAGCAGGTAAATATGCTTATGGAATATGTGACATAAGTGGTTTTCGTTACCCATTAAAAGATATGAAAAAAACTTGGGACGGCTTATTAGTTGGTCCAGATCAATGGAGTCCTAAACATCCACAGTTAAATCCACAAAGACATTTTGCTGACGCTGAAGCTTTATTAGATCCCAGACCAAATACTGACTTTGAAGTAAACGAAGGTAAAGTAACAACAACTGAAGACCCTATAGGATCTGAAATCAAGGGAAATAAATTAACAGCCTCTATTGGGGATGTTACAATTACGACATGACTTACGCAGAACTAACGACACTAATTCAAAATTTTTGTGAAAGCACTGAAACAACTTTTACCAGTACTATTCCTGACTTTGTTAAAAATGCTGAAGATAGAATATTTGAATTAGTACAATCAGATTATTTTAGAAAAAATGTGCAAGGTAATTTAGTTACTGGTAATAGATTTTTAACTTGTCCAACTGATTTTATTAGTAGTTTTTCTCTAGCAGTTATTGATGCTAATAATGACTATGAATTTTTACTAAAGAAACATTCAAGCTTTATGCAAGAATATAGTGTTGATGTTTCTGATACTAGTTTGAGATCCAAGCCTTTATACTACGCAGACTTTGATAAAGAATTATCTTCAGGATCTAATAGTGGTTCAACTATTATTGTTGCTCCAGTGCCAGATGCAAACTACAGTGTCGAGTTACACTATTTATACAGACCAACTAGTTTAGTTACTGATACCACTGGCACCTGGCTATCAACCAACGCTAGAAATACTTTATTGTATGGAGCCTTGGTAGAAGCTTACACTTTTTTAAAAGGCGAACCAGATTTGATAACTTTATATGAAAATAGATTTCAACAAGAAATTTCTAGATTAAAAAACAGAGCAGAAGCAAGAGGTAGGAGAGACGAATATCGTTACGATTCGTTAAGATCACAAGTAACTTAATGGAAAAAATAAAAGATTTAGAGGGCAAGAAAATTGCCATCGTAGGCTTAGGCAAAAGTTGGTTTGAATTTGCTTTAGCTAGAACCAATGGTACTAAGTTTGATGAGATTTGGGTAATCAATGCTGTTGGTAATGTTATTTATCATGATCGTGTTTTTATGATGGACCCAGCTTCAAGATTTTTTGATACTGATGATGCTGGTTTTCAAACTGAAGGCGCGCAAGAAATGTTAAAGAAACATCAAGGCCCTATCTATACTTGTGAGTTAGATGAAAGATGTCCAGGCTTAGTTGAATATCCAATCAAAGAAATACTCGAAGAAACCAATTGTCATTATTTAAACAATACGGTGGCTTATGCCATTGCTTTTGCTTTTTGGCATAAAGTTGGTGCTATACATTTATTTGGCATAGATTTTGGTTACAAAGGTAATTTGTATTTTGCTGAAGCTGGTAGAGCTTGTTGTGAATATTGGTTAGCACTTTGTATGAAAGAAGGCATTGAAGTTGGTGTGGCCGCAACTTCTTATCTATTAGATACAGCTGTACCAGATGATGAAAAACTTTATGGTTATCATCGTTTAGCAGATCCTTTAATACCAATTTATGATGAACAACAACAAAAACTTTCAGTTAAAAAAACAAGCGATTTTGAAAATAAAAGTTATACCCCAGAACCTACTTTAGTTGGTAGAAATGAAGACGAAAAAATAAATATGAATGATTTAATAAACGATAAAAAAAACGAACCTAAAAAATGGTAATAAAAATAACCCCAGATGGAATGCCAGCGCTAGGAGTTGTTGAAGTAGCAACTACAAACTTTGGTGGCCACCCTCCAGATTATTGGGCAGATCGGCTAACTGAAAAAATAGTAGGTTACTCGGAAACTAAAGAGCCACATATTAATGAGCAAGCAAAAGCCTATCGAGACGCAATTAGAGAAGTTTGTTTGATTTACATTAAAAATGCTATAAAATCTTACAAAGCTAGTTTGATTCAAGAGCTGATTGAAGCTGGCGATGAAGACTTAGCAAAAATTATAAAAAGGATATAACATGGCAATTACATCTACATTGACAACTAGTTTCAAGAAAGAGTTACTTGAAGCTGTACACAACTTTAAAAACTCAGGCGGCGATACTTTTAAGTTAGCTTTGTACACTAGTTCTGCAACACTTGGTGCAACTACAACTGCTTTCGTTACAACTGGTCAAGCTTCAGGTACTAACTATACTTCAGGAGGCGCAAACCTTACTAGGGTAGACCCAACAAGTGGTGGCACTACAGGTTTTACTGATTTTTCAGACTTAACTTTTGGTACTGCTACTGTTACTGCTAGAGGCTGTATGATTTACAACTCAACTGATAGTAACAAATCAGTGGCTACCATTGACTTTGGTGGTGATAAAACTTCAACTGCTGGAGACTTTACTATCGTATTTCCAGCCGCTGCTGCATCTACTGCTATTATCAGAATAGCGTAAGGAGGGAAGCATTGTGGCTTTCGTCCTTAACGATAGAGTAAAGGAGACTACCACCACTACGGGAACCGGTACTGTTAACCTTGGTGGCGCAGCAACAGGTTTTGAAACCTTTGTCGCTGGAGTTGGTAACAGTAATTCTACTTACTATTGTATCGCTGGACAGACTACTGCCGAGTTTGAAGTAGGTATTGGTACTGTTACAGATGCCTCACCCGATACGCTTTCCCGTACCACAATCTTATCTAGTTCTAACAGCGATAGTGCTGTTGATTTTAGTGCTGGTACTAAAGATGTTTTTTGCACACTACCAGCTGCTAAAACTATTCGTGAATTTGACACTGCTGTAAATATACCCACAGGTACTACGGCACAACGATCTGGCTCGGCTGCGGCTGGAGACTTTCGTTACAATACTAGTACAGGTCGGTTCGAAGGTTACTCATCAGCTTGGAACGCGTTAGGCGGATCTAATACTTTCTCTACCGATATTTTTGCTGGGGATGGTTCTGATACTACTTTTACCTTATCGCAATCTATAGAAAACGAAAACGATTTATTTGTTTTTATTGATGGTGTCTTCCAGGCTCATAACTCATATAGTGTTTCTGGCACCACTTTAACTTTTAGTACAGCTCCAGCGAACAGTAGAGTTATTACTGCTTATTCAGTTAAGTCCGCAGTCTCTGGTAACAACGTTACTATTTCAACTATGGATGGTGATGGTAGTGATACCACTTTAACTTTGGCCGCAGATCCAGTAAACGAGAACAATGTCCAGGTTTATATTGATGGGGTTTATCAAAATAAAGACACCTTTGCTGTGTCTGGCACCACCTTAACGTTTTCAGAAGCGCCACCGAATGGCTCTAAGGTAGAGGCCATAACGCTAACACAGACTAATATTAATACAGCTACTCAACTTTCTGATGCCGATGGCGATACTTTAGTACAAGTAGAAGAAAGTTCTGACGAAGATACTATTAGAATGGATATTGCTGGTACTGAGGTACTAACATTAACTAATAGTGCTATGACCTTAAAAGGCACAACACCTACTTTAACTATAGGTGACGCAGGTGCAGAGGACACTAAGATTGTTTTTGATGGTAATGCTCAAGATTATTATGTTGGATTAGATGATTCTGCTGATGATTTAATTATTGGTCTAGGAAGTACAGTTGGAACTACTCCAGCAATTTCTATTGATGAATCTAGAACAGTAATGATAAGTCAATATCTGACTTTAAAAACAACTGATGATGCTGCTAATCAATGGTATTTATATACTAATACAGATGATACTTTTCAATTAAATTACAATGGTTCTGGTAATGCAGAAGTTGTAGTTGATACGTCTGGTAATGTTGGAATTGGAACTACAAGTCCTGATAGAAAACTACACCTAAATGAAGCAGCATCAAGTACATCTAATTTTATACATTTAACAACTGCTGATACAGGCACAACTGGTTCAAATGGATTTTTAGTTGGTATTGGTAGTGATGGTGCTGCCGAACTATGGAATTATGAAGCACAACGTATTTCATTTGCTACCAGTAGTACAGAAAGAATGCGAATTGATTCTTCAGGCTTGGTTGGAATTGGGCAAACCCCATCTTCTTCTGATGGTTCTATGTTGCAGATTACAGGTAGTGATGGTATTCAACTAAAAAGGTCAGGACAAACAAATGGATTTGTAATAAGACCTAATGCTTCAACTGATGGTATTAGATTTACGCAAGGTGGAACTGGCGACAGAATGACTATTGATGCTTCTGGTAATGTTGGAATTGGAATTACTACTGTAGCCGCTGAATTACATGTGAACGAAACCAATGCTGGTGGATTAGGCGGTAGAATGCTTATACAAAATAATAGTTCAACCTCAGGTAGTTATTGTCAGTTAATACTAGCTCCAACTGCGGCAACCGCGGCTGACAGATGTGTAGTAATTCAAGCAGAAAATACGGATGGTAATAACAATCAAGCTATGGTGTTTAAAACTTCTGCGGGTGATTCTCCAGCAGAAAGAGTTCGTATTCGTCCATACGGTGATTTATTAGTTGGTACTACAAGTGCTGCACAAAATTCAAGTGCTGGAGTTAAATTAAATAATGATGGAGGACAAGGAAGGTGTTTTGTTGTAGGTAGTGGTTCAGGTGGAGAAGGATTTTCTTTACATGACGGAAGTGCTTACAAATTTTTTGTTACTTATGCTGGAGTGATTAATGCTACTACTACAACTATTTCAGGTATTTCTGATGAAAGGTTAAAAGAAAACATAAAAGACTTAGACCAAGGGTTAGCTGATATATTAAAGTTAAAACCTAGAACTTTTGACTGGAAAGAAGGAGAAGGCACAGGTAAAAAAAATGTATCAGGTTTTATAGCACAAGAAGCGGAAACTGCTGGATTTGGAGAGTTTGTCGGTGACTGGAAACACGACACTTTATCTGATGCCAAATCATTTGGTCAAGCTGGTTTAATTCCAGCGTTAGTCAAAGCAATCCAAGAACAACAAACCCTAATAGAAACCCTACAAGCTAAAGTGGAGGCACTAGAGAATGGCTAATACGAAGATCCCAGTAGAATTATCAAGTACCCCTGGCATTGTTGATGGAAGTAATGCCACTGCTATAACTATTGATAGTTCTGAAAATGTTGGAATTGGAGATACAAGTCCAGCAGAAAAATTAGAGGTAGCTGGTAATATCTTAGCAAGTGGTTCTGATGGTACAGCAAGAAGTTTAACTCTAGGTAATACTTCTGGAAATCATTCAAGTATAAGTGTAGATGGTTCAGGACATTTAAACTTAGATGCGGAAACTGCTGGTGGTCTTTTATTATTCAAAACTGCTGGAACAGAAAGAATGCGAATTGATGGTTCTGGTAATGTTGGAATTGGTGGAACTCCTACTTCTAAATTTCATATCTTAGATAGTAGTTCTATACACGCACAAATGGTTTCAAGTGGAGGTGATGTAAAATTATCATTAGTTTCTTCTGACTCCCATGATGCTTTTATTAATTTTTCTGGTGCAACAAATGAAGTGTCTTTTGGTTACGATAGAGGCACTTCAGCTTTTATTTTTAGCAACGGAGATACATTAGGTTCTAATGAAAGAATGCGAATTACCTCTGCTGGTCAAGTTTATATTGGACTAACTGCACAAATTAACAGTTCTATGCTAAGTGTAGGAGATGGTGGTGTGGGTATTACTTACTCTGGTGCTCCTGCTAATTATTACAGACAAATTTATCAATCAAGTTCAGGAAATTTATTTTTTTACAATGGTAGTAATCAAGGATATATAGACCAAGCAGGTGCATTCAATGATGCTTCAGATGAAAGAATAAAAAAAGATATAGAAGATATTAGTTATGGTTTAGATACAGTGAAGGCTTTAAAACCTAGAAAGTATAAAATGAAATTAAATGACGATGAACAAATTGGATTTATTGCACAAGAAGTTGAGTCTTTAGTACCTGAAATTGTAAACACAGATGTAACCCCAGATGGAGATGAACAAAAAGGTATGTCTTATGGACACTTAACAGCAGTTTTAACCAAAGCAATCCAAGAACAACAAACACAGATTGAAGCCTTACAATCTGAAATTAACACACTCAAAGGAGGTGACTAAAATGGCAATATCATACGCATGGGATGTAAAAACGGTGGACACTTATCCTACTAAAGACTCTAAGTCTGACGTAGTTTATAATGTGCACTGGCGACTAACAGCTACTGATGACACTAATAATGATGCAGACGGCAATCCGCAAACTGCAACAGTATATGGGTCTCAGGCTTTAGACACTTCAGACTTATCAAGCTTTATAGCTTTTGCTAGTCTCGATGCTGCAAAAGTGCAGAGTTGGGTCGAAGCAGCTTTAACGTCTGATAAAGTAACAGAAATGAAAACTGGTCTGGATGCGACAATAGCTGAAAAAGTAACGCCAACATCCGTACAAAAAACTATAGAATAATATTATGGCACTAACAAAAATCTCAAGAGGCTTATTAAATACAGGTATTTCGGACAGTTCTGATGCTACTGCTATTACTATTGATAGTTCTGAGGATGTTTCGGTAGGTGGGGATTTAGCTGTAACGGGTGCCTTAGACGTTGATGGAGCTACTACAACAGATGGCATCACAAACGCTGGTAACTTTGTTACAGATGGTGGCACAATAAAATTAGACGGAAACTATCCTACGGGTACAGGCAACGTGGCTTTAGGTGATACTGCACTTGATAGTATTCAAAGTGGTGGTAACTATAATGTTGCTATTGGTAGAAACTCTTTAACTGCTACTACAACTGGTGATAACAATACAGGAATAGGTAATGCTACATTAACAACAAATTCAACTGGTGGAAATAATACCGCAGTTGGTGGAAATGCTCTTGAAAGTGCAACTACAGCAGATAACAATACTGCTGTTGGATATGCGGCTTTAAATTTAAACACTACAGGTACTCAAAACACAGCAATAGGTTCTACAGCTCTTGATGCCAACACCACAGCATCTAACAACACTGCAGTTGGTTATGCTTCTTTAGGAGCAAACACTACAGGCTCTGAAAATACAGCAGTTGGTAAAAGCTCATTAGCTGCAAACACTACAGGTGTTTACAATAGTGCTTTTGGACATGAAAGCCTTGATGCTAATACAACAGGTATAGAAAATTCTGCTTTTGGATTAGTTTCATTATCTGCTAATACAACAGGTAATTACAACACAGCTTATGGTTCAAGGTCATTAAATGCTAACACCACAGCATCTAGCAACACCGCAGTTGGTACACAAGCAGCACAAGCAAATACAACAGGTTCTAGTAATGCGGTTTTAGGGTATCAAGCTCTTTACACAAACACTACAGGTGGAGCAAATACAGCTATGGGTAGAGGAGCATTGTTTGCTAATACGACTGCTTCATACAACACTGCTATGGGTTATTTGGCTCTAGCAGCAAACACCACAGGAACAAACAATGCTGCATTAGGTAAAAGCTCATTACCAGCTAACACAACAGGGTCTCAAAACACAGCACTTGGTACAGCTGCTTTAGAAAATGCTACTACCGCAGATGATAACACTGCAGTTGGTTTTGCAGCTTTAAATGTAACTACTACTGGAGTTTCTAATACAGCGGTTGGTAGAGATGCTCTTGGTGCTAACACTACAGCTAGTGCCAATACGGCAGTTGGTAAAAGTGCAGGAGCTTCGGTAACTACTGGAGCTAATAATGTTCTTATTGGAGTCGAAGCAGGATATCACGATGTAGCCACAACTACTGGAGCTCAGGTAACTATAGTCGGTAACTATGCAAATATGGATGCAGCTGATAGTAGTAACTCAAATGTCTTTGGCTATAATGCTACAGGTACAACTGGGACTACAACTTTAGGAGTAAATACAAGTTTAATAAGAGCAACGCATGGGAATACAACATGGTCAGCAGTTTCAGATGAAAGGGTTAAAAAAGATATAACAGATGCAACGGCTGGACTATCTTTTATTAACGATTTAAGACCAGTAACTTTTAAATATAAACAGGAAGGTAATTTACCTAAAGAGTTTATTGGTTATAAAGAAGGTTCTACGAAAACATTTAAAAATGAATTTATTAATCATGGTTTTATAGCACAAGAAGTTAAAGAAGCTATTGATAATCATCCTGAACTAAAAAATGGTTTTAGTATGTGGACTGAGCTAGATACAGGTGAACAAGAGGTTGGAGAAGCAGCAGTAATACCAGTATTAGTAAAAGCAATACAAGAATTATCAACAAAAGTTGATGAATTAGAAAATAAATTAAACTAAGGAGTAAAAAATGGCAGTAACAAAAGCTATAACAAAATGTACCCCATACGTTAACAGCAGTAGCAAAGTTGATAAATGGGCTATAGAAATGAAATATGAAAATGACAGTGAAGGTGATTCAACCTATTACACTTCTACTTTTAGCACTACAGTAAACCAAACTGATACGGACCCCGAAGGCAACACTACAACAAACTTTACGTTAAAAGCTAAAAGTAGCTGGTCTAACGCAGATTTAGTAGCTATCTGTCCTGTTTCACACTGGGATACAGTATTTGCTAGTCAAGTAGATTCAGTTATAACGAATCCGCCAGTAGCAAGTACACCAGACCAAGCATTTAGCGTACCTAGTTAATGGCAGAAGTAACTGTACATAATATGCCTTCTGTTTTTGTTATGGAAACAGAAATGCCGTTAAGTATGGTTAAAGATATAAACGATTATTTAGACGAATATAAAGAGACGGAAGATAAAAAATCTTTAGCTGATACATTAGTTGGACAAATTACGCAAGGCGAACAATTATTGTTAGACAATGGTGATAAACGCATTAAAGAATATACCGATTTTATTTGTTCGTTAGGTGCGGATTATATAAATTTTTTTAGTCAAACCACTGGCACTAAATTAAATCATCCAAAAGCAGTAGCCGTTGATGAAACTTGGTCCGTACATAGTTATGCTGGTGATTACAACCCCATACACGATCACGGCACTAAAACTATTATGGGTATCTCTACGACTGGTTGGACTAAAGTACCGCAACAAATATTAGAGCAACCAACGGCTGGTTCACAAAATTATTCTTTATATCAAGCGTCAGGCGATTGTGATGGCTATATAGCTTTTCAATATGGACGTAATGAATTAATGAATACGGAAAGATTAAGGCCTCCACAATCTTTCGTTATAAAACCAGAAGTAGGTAAATTATTAGTTTTTCCTTCTTGGTTACAACACATGGTTTATCCATTTAAAGGTGAAGGCGAAAGGCGTACAATAGCCTCTAACTTAAATTGTTGGGATATGCCAGCACAACCAAAAGAAATACAGGAGTAATAATATGACAGAAAAACTGCTTATTGATGATAAAGAATATCCTGTTGATGAAATG
>CAACVD010000289.1_pt1 | contig 23990 bp, 28 predicted proteins | sample 2381771 | NCBI WGS metagenome assembly CAACVD01 (sample SAMEA5211965, study PRJEB30684) | marine metagenome | biome: Marine; feature: Epipelagic; material: Water | collected 2015-10-15 | depth 15 m
AATTGGGGTAATTCTGTAAAGAAAGGCGGAGATAATTTCAAAAGAGAAAAAGAATCGGGATTACACGGTTGGTTCTCAAGAAGAGGCGGAGATGGACAGAAAGGTTGGGTTTCTTGTCAATCATGTGAAGATGATAAAAAAGGAACAAAACCTTGTGGAAGACAAGATGCTTCTAAAGGAACTAAACAAAGATGTAGGCCAACTTGTTCAGCCTGTAAAACTTACAAAAGGAGGAAAGGCGCATGAACGATTGGAAAGATGTTTTAAAATTCAAAAGACGATTTAAAAAAGTCGTAAGAAATAAAAAGACAGGAAGAACTAAAACTGTTAAGTATGGACAGGCTGGAAAGGCTAAAGACGGTAAAGACCGAATTAGGCCAGGAACTTCTAAAGGAGATGCTTATTGCGCTAGGTCAAATAAAATCAAAGGTAATTGGAGAAGTGACCCAAATAGCCCTAATAATCTAAGTAGAAAGAAATGGAAATGTCATGGTAATAAATCTACAAGGTGATTATATGTGGCAAGATATTTTAAAAAGAAAGTGGAATAGAATAGAAGCCACTAAGCGTAAAGTATCTGATGAAGGCCATGTTGAAGGATTACATAATAGAAAAGAAAAATTTAGTGGAACATTACCTGCTGGACAATATCTAATGATGGATAATAAGAACTTTGATGGAGAAATATTTAACGGTAAAGATATGAGTCGTTTGACTGAAACCAAATATACTGAAATGCAATACCCTCCTAAGAAAGATGAAAGAGGCCGTTTAGTTGAACAAAGAGTAAGTGCTAAAGAAGCCAAAGAAAGCAATAAATACGGTAGAACTGGTAAATCTAAGTTTGAAGGAGTTGCTCAAGCAGGACAAAGAAAGAAAGGAGAATATGAATTAGATTATGATAAACCTTCTCCAAAGCCTAGTGCGAGTGGAAAATTCACTATGAAAGAAGGAAAGAGAAGGACTCCTATTAGATTAAAAAAGATTTCATTTAAAGGTTCTTCTTTTAGGAAAGCACAGTTCGGATTTTATAGAAAGGAAGACCCTTCAGGAGTAATTAAGTTATGCAACTTTAGTCGGGCTAATTTTGCAGGGGCTAAAATAACTAGAGTAACTTTTGAGGATTGTGATTTTAGAGGCGTTGATTTAACTAAATTAGCCAAAGCACAAGGAGTTACTTTGATTAGATGTAATGTTCGTGGTGCTTCTATTCATTCGGATATTAAATTAATTGAACCTAAAAATAAAGATAAGATGTTTCAGGGGAAGAGATAATGACTAAAGTTTTACCTGCGATATTTTCATATGAAGATATGAAAAGAAGATTTGCTCAGGATAATCCTGACGACCCATATACTCGCAGGTCTGATTTAGAAAGCGGTATTTATGAATTAGATAGTTGGCTTATTCGGGTTGATGATAATGATAAAGCCATATCAACTGTCGGTTTCAAAGAACACCCATCACATACTGTTGTTGGCGGAATGTATGCTACCGAAGAAGGAAAGAAAATCGGTAAAAATAGTAAAGCATTACAAGACGCAAGAGAACCACAATTAAACCAATCAAAACCATTAGTTGCTTCTTTTAAGCATAGAGATGGAGATAATGCCCGTTGGATTGCTAACGCAAAAAGAAATGGTTGGTCTTTCCCAGATAGTGAAAATTGGCAACAAATGAGTAGTTTATTACCCAAAGGTGTTTTAAATGCTTGGCTTTCAAAATATCCTGACAATATGGCTATTCGTTCTATTCGTGATGAAGGACAGATGGCTAAGTGTGTTTATCTTGACGACCCTACTCCACAATGGTTTAGTTTAATTAAATCAGATAAATACAAAATGCAATTAGGTTCAGCAGGTTATAATGTAATTAGATTACAAGATAGTAAACGCCTTAATACTATTGGATTATCACGCTCACAGGCTAGACATATGATTGCTGATTTAGAAGCAGGTAAAGATGTAAGTCAATATACTAAAAGAAGAAGAAAGCAAGTAAAAGGCGGTTGGAAAGGTCAATTAAGAAAGTTTTATCCTAGTCATGAATATGGGCAAGACCCAAGACCAAAAGACAAAGCATCGGAAGGCTATGCACAAACAAAACAATTTGATAAAACAGGTATTATTTTTATGCCTCACTTTAACCATTCTAAAAAAACTAGATACCCTAATTTAAGACACCAGCCAATTAATTCAAACATAGAACAAACTTTGTTAAATCTATCCGCAGGAAAGTATTGGTGCTATATTAATGATAGTCCTAGTGATAAAAGTTATTTGATAATAGAAGTATTGAATGCCTCTCAAAGACTACCTAGAACAAAAATAACTGTCAGTTCTTTATTAGATAGTAAAGGTAATCCTTATACTAAAGCAATAGCAATAACCCATATTAATGACGGGCATCCTTATCCTCCATATGAAAGATTAGATATTTTATATACTGGTCTTAAGCGCAATCATAGAGAAAAAGGTTCAAGACGCAGACCTGATGAGCCTTCAAATCCTTTTAATATGGGTGGTAATTGATGGATGAATTAGAAGAGTTCAATTTTGAACATCAAATGGATATGGAGTTATCTAAGAACTCTTTCCCTTATTTCTTTCAAAATGTATTAGGTTTTGATTTTCCTGCATACATACAGGAATGGCACGAATTAATGCACTCTACTCAAAGAACTGTAATTATTTGTAGTCGTGACCACGGAAAATCTGTATTTATGCACAGTTGGGTTGTTTGGAAATTAATCTTTGAAGAACCCCCATATCAAATGCTTTATATTTCTTCTAACCAAAAACAGACTTTGGTTCACATGAGAGATATAGATAAGATGTTTCAGCACCCAATGTTGAAAAAATACAAACCCGCTAGAGGTTGGGCTATTGGAAACATTACATTGACTAATGGTAATCAAATTCTTGAAAGGTCGGTAGGTTCACAGATTCGTGGATTACACCCTCAAGAGATTGTTATTGACGACCCGTTAAAAGAATTTAGCATGACGGGTATTCAAAAAGTAACTGATTGGTTTTATGGCGACATGATACCAACACTTCACCATACTGCTTCGTTGAGGGTAATAGGAACTCCGTTTAGTTATACTGACATTTATCAGCAATTAGCAGAAAATACAGCATATACGGTGAACACTTATCCATGCCTCAATGCCCTCAACGAACCCTTATGGCCTGATAGATGGAATTATGAAGCATTAATGGCAAGAAAGGCTGAAGTAGGTTCATTGATGTTTACAAGAGAATATATGTGTGTTCCTATTTCAACGGGAACTTCTCTCTTTAGCCCCGAACATTTGGATAATGCTAAGAATAAAGATTTAGTTTTAAAACCAATGAGAAAAGAAAATCGCAAGTATTTCGTTGGAGTAGACCCTGCTATTTCTACTGATGGAGATTACAATGTAATAACTGTAATTGAAATGGATGAAGATGAAAATAAATCAGTCGTTTATATTGATAGGTCTAAGAATGTTCAGTTCCGTGAAAATATTCAAAAAGTAAAACTGTTAAATCAAGTGTTTAGACCAGAAGTTATTTTGTTTGAAACAAATACATTTGCTAAATCATTTACTCAAGAACTTCGTCAAGTTGCTGATGTAAATGTTCATGATTTTAATACTACTCGTAGGAAAAAACAAGAGATTATTCTTAACTTACAAATGACTCTTGAAAACGGAAAAATGAACTTTCCTTATGGTAATGAAGAAAGCCGAAGAACAACCGCAGTATTGGTTGAAGAACTGTCAATGTTCGCAATTACTGATAGGGGAAAGTTTGAAGGTATTGGGGCGCACGACGATATGGTAATGAGTCTTGCTTTAGCGAATGCCGCCACTTATCAAGCGTCGGAAACATTCATACTGCTTGATGATTTGGGTCTATTTGACGATGATTCAAAAGCCGTTAAACGGCCTGTAAATAGTGCCATAGGTCTTAACTTTTGAGGTGTTTATATGACAGAACAAGCAGATAAATACCGACAAGCGGCTCAACAAATGGAAAGATTAGCCGAATTAGATGAAGAAGAGAATGAAATGAAGGATAGTGTGCAAAGAGAACTTGGAATAGAATTAAAGTTTATTTTTGCAGAAAGTCCTGTATTATCTGAGCATGAAGAAATAAGTAAAATATCTGAAGTTTATGGATTAAATGCTACACAAGCAAGAAAAGAATTAAACGCTTTTCCTGATAAATATGTTATTCAAGAAAAGAGTATTCCTGATTTAGTTAAGAAGATGAGAAATGCTCGTCGTAAACTAAAAGGCAATCAAAGAGATAAAATGACTAAGGCCATTGATACTATGATTGATGCTTATACCGACCATTTAGGTAAGTGTATTGATTCTATTACATGGTTAAGTGATTATACTATTCCTCTTAAAAAAATGAGATACAATGAAAAAGATTTACATAAACTATATACAATGAAAAGTATTGATGAAAGAAGAGAAGTAGTTGATTCTCTTTGTAAATACTGGGAAGCAGAACTAAATCAAAAAGATATGGCATATAGTAAAGATTATAGTGATTTACATAAAGAAATGAGAGATGCTAAGAAATCATTTAGGAATGCTTTATCTAAAATTTCTAATCAATCAATAACTAAAACCAAAAAGGAAAGACAACAAGACTTTATTGTGAAGGCTGTTTGTGAAAATCCAGGAATTAGTGCTAAAATGATTCATGAAAAGATGCCTACTCCTTTGTTTAAAATTTCATCTCCTAATTCTATTTCACAGCAAGTTAAAAAATTAGATATTATTTCATTAAAAGGTAGTTTCTATAAAGCACCTTCAATGTTAAAGAAAAATATTTGGGCTTATACTGCTGCATTTATTGACTCCGATGGTTATATTACATTAGACCGCAATATGAATCCAAGAGTGGGTTTAATCGCTACGGGTCAAAGAGGAAGGGCATTTATGGAAGAAATGCATAAATCAATTGGTTATGGTAGAATGCACTTAGACCAAAAATCTCCACAACAAACCCGACTTATTCAGCGATTAAACTTTTATTCTCAAGATGATGTGACTAATCTTTTAACTAAATGCTTACCTCATTTTAGATTAAAGAAAGGTAATGCTAAGTTATTACTTGAACTTATTCGTATGAAGAAGTCATATAAGAAAGCAGATTGGTATAAAAGCCGTTGTGATGAAATATTTAAGTTAATGAAGTGGGAAAATCATAAAGACCATGTAGGTTTTGATTGGTTAAAGGAAGGTATTTTCCTTGATGATATTCAAAAATATCAAGACAATTGTAAAATGTCTGTAATGGATTCCTTAGAGAATATAGGAACGGTGATTTGAATACCACAGTATTGTGGAAGGTGCTATTCAGTTGAAAAAACATATCCTTTTGGATTTTGTAAAGAGTGTTGGATTAAAGCAGGAAAACCAAAAAGAATGGATGGAACAAGTGAACCATTGGAGTATGATGAAAATGATAATTAAAAGCATGAGTTGGAGAAATCTCCACAAAGGTATAGTTGCTGATGAATTACCTCAAGACAGGACTAAATATGTAAGGTTCACTAATCTTACTAGCATTAATAAAAGAATGGTTCTTTACTATCTTAGAAGAGGTTATGAAAGACCTGACCTTAGAAAAAGGCTATTAAACGGCATATTAGAAGAAATGCTTCGTTCAAGTAATGCAAGGTATGATATTGAAGATGGCGGCAATCAATGACCGAAGCGTTCATAGCCGAGAATAGCATAGGATTAAACTAGGGGGAGTGAAGATGGCAGACGGAAAAAGAAGATTTTCCTTTACTAACTTGTTTAGGCGACAAACTCCTAAACCTGCGGATAGAACCGTATATAATATGGGTATTCAAGAAAGAGAAAATCGTCATATGATGACTGGCCCATTATTGTATAATGTAATGAATCAGTCAGTAATTGGTAGAACTTGTATTACTCAATTAAAACAAGAAGTTTTCCGAAGAGGCTACATATGGGAAAAAGCATATGAAGCAAGATGTAAAGATTGTGGAAAAGAACATAAAAGACCTGTTCAAGAATGTTCTCGTTGTAAAAGCACTAATTTACAAGTTCCTGATGTAAAGCAATTAGAATATGCTGAGAAGTTTATTGAAGGATATGTAAATAAATCCGAACAATTATTTATTGATGTTTTACAAGAACTAGAAGATGATTTGAATATTATGGATGATGCTTATATTGTTATGGTTAAAGAGTATTTCTTAGACGGTAATCAAAATATAAGAATGCATAGAATAAAAGAGTTGTATAGGGGCGACCCAACAACTATGTTTATTTATACTGATGAGTTGGGACAAAGAGGAACAAAAGGATTTACTTGTGTTAATCATCGTCATATATTATCTACTGAACCACATGAAAATTGTGATGTATGCGGAAGTAAATTATATCCAGTTCATTATGTGAATAGGGCTATGGGAGAAGACCAATATTATATTGAAGGAGAAGTTCTTCACTTTAGCAAATACAGTCCTTCTCGTCTTTATGGGCAATCACCAGTTGTTACTTTGTTTAATGCAATTATGACATTAATTGCTATGGAAAACTATGTTAATTCATCTTATACTAAGAGTCGTATGCCGAGAGGATTACTTGCAGTCCAAACTAGAAACATGGATTCAATGCGTTCTTTTTGGAGAGGGGTAAAAGAAAAGATGGAAGCAGACCCTCATTTTATTCCTGTTATGGGTATTGAAGCCGAAGGCGGAAAGGGTGCAGTTGAATGGATTAAATTCATGGATAGCCTAAAAGAAATGGATTATGTTTCTGTAAAGGATGATTTGCGAGATAGAATTTCAGCATTCTATGGTGTAAGTAAAGTATTCATGGCTGATAATACTACAAGCGGTGGATTAAACAATGAAGGTATGCAAATCCTCGTAACAAATAGAGCAGTTCAAAAAGCACAGACTGTCTACAATAATTATGTTTTCCCGTTCCTTGTAAAGCAATTTGGTATTACTGATTGGAATTTAAAATTACCACCAAGCGAAGAAGAGGATGAAATCGCTGTTCTTCGTAAGCGTGAGATTGAAGTCAATATTGCTGCATCTGTAAAAAATCTAGGATTTGAAGTAGATATGGATGAAGACGGACAATTTACTTTTAAGAAGCCTGAACCTGAAGAAACACCCGAAGGTGAAGGTGAAGGACAACAAGCCGAAAAAGACCCTTATGCTGGAACAAACATTGATGCTTCACAATTAGGACAAATGCAAGAGCAAGCATTACAGGGAGGCAAGCCACAGGAGAACCCTGCGACAACTAGAAATAAGCCTTCAATGAATCAAGCACCAGACAAGCGCATGACAGGATTACCTCTTGATGCGGGAAATCAAAACAATGACAAAAGAACCGAAAGGAGAGTGGGTTAATGGATTGGAGAACAATAATTAAAGAAAAAAGAGAATTAGACCCCAATAGATTTAATCGTGCGCCTGAGCGTAGAAAGCCTCAAACTAAACTTGTAGGAGGAAAAAGTCCTAGACTCGGTAGAGATACTGGAAATCCTTTTGAAGAAAATGATGAAGACCGAATGGAAAGGCAGGAATTAGCAAATGCTACCCGTGAAGATTTAATGGATAAGGTAATGGATGTAATTGGTTCTTATAGCGAAGAACAACTAATTGAATTACTTATCGGAACTCAAGGAGATATAGAAGTTGGTGCAATCCAAGTAAAAGATAATAGGTGATTATATGACAGAAGATAATAGACAAAAAGAAATTAGGCTAAAGAAGGAACTGGCTCAAGTAAAAGCCACTAATGCACACGCTGATGCTAAATTAAAACCATCAAAAGATTTTTCTGTTGGTTTACCACAAGATACATCAGTTAAAAAGAAATTGCATACCGCAGATGTTCCTGATGTAATAACACTCCCACCTAAAGGAAAGAGAAGAAAAGAGAACATTCCATTTTGAGGTGATTAAATGCTTTTTGAATTATCTAAAGACAAGTCTTTACTTACTATTTTAAGTAAAGCAGATTTAGATGATAGCACTAAAGAATTAGTTAAAAAAGGTGCTAATCCAACAGAAATCAAAAAATCTTTAATAGAAAATCTTGATTCTAATAATCTTATCTCTTACCGAAAATATATTAAAAAGGCAGAAGAAGAGGAAGAAACTCTCCGACAAAAAGAAGAGAGAAAAACTACTGATGCTAATAGAAAGAAACTTCTTGAACTTTTGGCTGAAAAGGATAAAACTTCAGTTGAAGAAGTAGATGCTTCTTTAGTTCCTACTGAAAATAAAGCGGCTAGAAGAAGAATTAAAGAATTAACAAATGAATTAAGAACTTCAAAGGATATTGGTGTTGATGAAGAAGCCACAGAACCTAGCGAAACAAAGTTAATTACTGATAAAGATAGGCAAAAGAAACTTGAAGCAGCAGAAGCAGGTAAAGATAAAAAACTCGCATCTGACAGAAAAAGAGCGCAAAGAGATTTAAAGAAGACTACTACTTGGGTAGGCGAAGTAGAAGATTTAGTAGAGAAACTAGATTATGTTGTTTCAAGCGGAAGAGTTGAAGTTAGGAGAATGGCTGAATATCAAAGATTTGGAAACAGTATTACCGAATCTAATCAGGTTATATCTTTGATTATGTTTTACGAAAACAATGACAAATACTTGAGTGATAAGTATGCAAAGTCATTAGTTGAATATGATTTTGCTGGTGGAGCAGGAATGGGTTTGATGAATAATGTCTTAATGCCTGTTAAAGAAACGCCTAAAGGTTCGGGTAATTTTCTACCTGACCCTACAAAGGCTATCTTTGTAAACGACTTAGATGAAAGATGGTCTAAATTAACTAAAGCAAACTATAAAGGAGTTAAATTATCCGATATTGTAAAAGAAATGCATCGTAAAAGATGGGGTAGACAACCTGTTGTAGATAGAAAAGATAAACAAAGAAAAGAAGAACTTCAAAGACTTCAAAGGTTTATTACAGGAGAATCACCTAGAGATGCCACTCAATTTAAAAGACTCCAAAAGAAAATGAAAAGTCTAGGTAATAATGCTAGTAAAAATGCTGCTCTTAAGCGAAAGGTTGAGGCTAATCTTAAAGACCTTGAAGAACTTGAAACAGAAGATATTATTGCAAGAAGACTAAAACAATTAAATTTAGGAGTTAAGAATTTAAAAGGCGTTGAAAGAATAAAAGATGCTTTGGAAGAAATAAAAGATATTCAACGAAATCCTGAACCTTATATTAAGGAACTCAAAGAAAAGATTCAAAAAGATATTGAGATTGAAAGAGAAAAACTTGAAACTATCAATATGGAATTAGGAAAAATGGATGCTATGCGACCTGCCCTAAAGAGAGTTCGTGAAGCATTAATGAATATTAACTTCTTAAGAGAAGATACTGGTAATGAACCAGCAGGTGCTATCAAAAAGATATTAAATAAACTAAATGTTCTAGTTGTTCGTCTTGAACGAGTAGCAACAAAGGTTTCAAAGAAAGGCGTTTCTCTTGAAGATAAATCTGATGATATAGTAGAAAGACTTAAGCGTGGAGATAATGTCGGTATGCGTGGAAATATGATTGATTATGCTGGAATATCAGACATTGATTTTGAGTCTGTTAATACTTTAAGAGAATTAAGAGGGTTGTATGATAGTCTAGTTGAGCAGATTGATAGTGTTATGAATGAATACGATTCTTTTGTTGGAGGTGAAGAGTAATGACATGGGATTTTTACGGTGATGGAGAAGACTTTATTCTTAAAGAAGATAAGAAAGAAAGTCCTAAAGAAATTTTAGATTCAATGGATTCTAAGCAAAGAAAGAAATTAAAAAAGACTTTACAAGCAGCAGAACCAACTGAATTTTTTGGACAAGACTTTACTAAATTAGGCGAGTTAATTTCTGTCTTAAGGCAATTAGACCTAATGAAGTCAGACAAGAAGTTAAACAAGAAAATGAAATCAATGGATGAAAGGAATGTTGATATAGTGGCTACTGCTACGAAACTTCGTAAGGAGTATGAACTTCTTTACAGACAATTACGAGATTTAATTTATCCTAAAGGTAAAAAGAAATAAGGTGAGTATAATGAATTGGTTTGATATTATTAAAGGAAAAGGAATTAGTGGTGGCCCACCTAAAGATAAAAAGAAAAAACCTAGATATGGAACTACTGCTCCTAAAGGTTCTTATTATGATAAACTAGACCAATTAGTTAAGAAACTCACAAGTGGAAAAATTACTGAGGCTAAATATAAAAAAGAAAAAGCCAAACTTGAAGCGGAAAGGGATAGTAGATGAATGAAGAAACATCAATTAATGAAGAACTTCTAGCCATTATTAAGGCTCTAACTGATAAGGTTGAAAGTCTTGAAAAAGCAGTTTATAACAAAGACAACCTATTAATGAAATCAGGCTTTGTTGTCGCAAACAGTCCTACACCCGCTATGGTTGGTGTTGTAGGAATTGACAATAAAAGCGTTGAAAATGTAGGAACAATGGAATGGTCGGACATTCATAAAATGGTATCAAACTTGGAGTGATTAAAATGCCTGTAAGAGTAACTAAAGAAGAAAGAATTATTAGTATGGTTATTGAAAAAGCAAGAGAAGTTAAACAATTGCTTCATTTGTCTTTGAATGATAACAACAGAAGTCCTATTGATGATGATGCAGAAGTATTTAAATTAAAGCGACCAAAGGCTGAGAATGCTAAAGACCTTGTTCCTAAAAACCGTAAAGGTGATGGCTACGGATTAGGAGGACAAATGACTCATTTTAAGAAAGCAGTTGTTCTAATGAAGGCTATTCTTAAAGAAGAGATGGATAATCCTTTCTTAAATGAAGAAAGGAAAGAAAGGGCTATTGCTGACCTTGAAGCCACAGAAAAAGAGTTGGACGACCTACAACAAATGTTTAGGCAAGGTATGAATCAAACAGACTTTGAAGAAAAGTTTGGTGCTATGTTGCGAAGATTAACTGAAATGCAACAAATGTTAGGTGAACAACCTAATAAAGACCCTGCCGTTCCTCTTCTCCCTGCACAGAATCAATACCGCTAATTGAGGTGGTATTATTGAAACTTGGTTCTATTGAAAAGGATAGGCAACCCTCTATTGAGTTGATGCGCCTTTTTGAAAAGACGAGAGTTGCTTATTTATCAGCAGTTCACGACCCCGATGAGTATTCGGGTCGTTGGCGTAAAGCAGTTGAATTGATTGAAGAGTCTTATGATGAATTAGATGCAGCAGGTAAAGAATTAAAGAACTTCATTAGGGAAGAAGAAATAACTGCTACTGAAGTAAAAGACCCTAAATCATCTAAAGCAAAGAACCTATTTGATAAAATTAAACTAGTAAGGTATAACTCAAAGATTATCGCTGACCCCTTCGCTGATATGTTTAAAGGGAATGTTCTTGAAGAATTATTAGATAATCCTGAGTCAATGCTCAAATTTGTGCATTATGCTATGAGGGAGGACAATAAAGCATTATCTGAGGATGTTTTAGCCATTAAAGATATGCAACCCGACACAATTACGGAGGGTCTTGTGGGTCTTGACCTAGAAGTGGACGATATACCCCTCTATATTATTGAGCATTACGGGGATGGAAAAGACTCAAAGAAGGTTGAAAAGAAAGTAAAGGCTGCCCTTGATATGTTAGAGTTAATTTTCTTTTCTCAACATGAAGAAGAGGAATGGTCAGACCTTAAAGAAATAGATATGAAAAAGGCTGAAGAAAAGTCCGAAACAGAAAAATCGGCTAGTGATTTCATTATTCCCAATAAACCTATGTATCGTATCTTTGAAATTGATGATATTAATGAACTAAAAGGATTTAGCGGCAATTGGTATATTCAAGAAAAATACGATGGTATGCGTATTCAATTGCATAAAATAGACAATAAAGTTAAAGTTTACTCTTATAATGAGAAAGATATTACAGATAAATGTGATGAAATTGTTAAAGAGTTGAAGAAAAAAGAATACGGCAACTGTATGTTTGATGCGGAGTTAATTCTTTTTGATGGTGAAGAACCATTACATCGTGCTGACACAATAGCCCATGTATTCAAAGGCAAATATAAAGAGGCTAAACTAAAATGTCATGTGTTTGACATTATGCGACATGAATCGCAGACATTACTTGATGAAGAATTAGAAAATAGAATGACTATTCTATTCAATAATTATGCTGCAAAATCATCGGAGTTCTTAAATTTCCCTTCAAAGAAAGATACAAGACAGGCTGATAGTCTTAAAGATTTAGAAGAGTATGCAAAGCAAATTATGGAAATGCCTACTTCCGAAGGAGTCGTGATTAAAGACGCTACTTCAACTTATTATCTAGGAACAAAAAAGAATCCTAAGTGGATTAAAATGAAAAAGTTTGTTGATTTAGATGTTATTGTATTAGATAAGAAAAAGACTAAGAGTAATCTTTATTCTTATACTGTCGGTGTTGGCCCAATTCCTGATGATATGGATGGACAAGAGATTGATGGTAGAAAATACCTTAATGTCGGTAAAGCCCTTAATACTAAAGAGGCCGTAGACATTGGCGATATTATTAGAGTAAAAGTAGATGAAGTAAAAAAGAAAGGAGAAGGATATAGTTTATTCTCCGCTAAAGTTATTGAAATACCTGAAGTTGAGCATCCTGATAAATTAGTTACTCTTGAACTATTATCGCAAGATACTAAGAAGTCTTTGAATTATGATGTTGAAGCCTTTAAAAAAGGAGTAAAGATAACAGATAATATACATGGTGAAACTACTGCCATCATTAAATATGATACTGGTGGATTTGTTATTTATGGTTTTGAAGAGAATAATTTAATGTCTAAGAATGCTTTAAGAGATATTGATATGTGGAAGGCTCAAGCAGAAGAAATAATGAAAACAAAGCAAGGTGAATTAACTGTTGCTATTGTTAATTTCTTACAAGATAAAGGAGATAAAACTCCTAAAGAAGTTCATGAATACTTAAAGAGCAAATTTACAGAATTGTATGAAACTGTATTAGACTCAAAGTTAAGAAAGGTTGGAGATTGGGCACAAGAAAGAGAACATATTAGCATGGTAAATAATAAATTACACGCTGACCCTTCAATCAAATTAGCCGAAGAAGAAGAAATTAAAAAGGAATATAAAACTCCTAAAGAATATAGAAACGGCAAATTTAAAATTTACAACCGTGAAGACAATAATGTTCACTTATCTATCAGCATTGATGGTGAAGTTTTAAACTGGACTATTGATTTAGAAGGAGAAGAAGAGTTATTTGATTTGTTTGGTGCGGCTGGTAAATATCCAGCAGAAGTGTCAAAGAATATTGAAAGAGGAAAAGTTATTGATTCGGGAGATATTGAACTCGGTGTTCAAAAAGAAGGCTACCATGAATATTTCTTGAAAGGTAATAAGTTTGAAACTAAAATGCACTTTAGAGTTATTCCTATTGATAATAAACCAATGTGGCTAACATGGACTGGATATAAACAAACTCCTGCTGATACAGAAGAAGATACAGGTCAATGGAATATATACGAAAGTAGGTATAATAAATTAACCATTCCTACCGAAGATTAGTTGTTCTTTATATACCAGTATGCAATAAGAAGGGTTGAGAGGAAATGTCATCTGCGGTTATGTCAAACAATACCCATGATTTCAGGATTCTAAAAAGCGACGACTTGATGATTGGAGGATATGCAAGCATTGAAATCGTTGATAAACAAAATGACTTAATTACACTCAAGGCTCTTAATGAAGCAGTAAACAAATATATGGAGAACCCCAAGTTTAGAAATGTAATGACTAATCATTCAAATGTTCAAGTTGGGGAAGTAGTAAAATCATATAGAGATAAAACAGGGAGATTGTGGAAAACAGAAGTTGATGATGTTGGATTCTTTGTTGTTATTAAATTAAGAGATGATATTGAAAAAGCCAAAGAAATAAATAGAGGCATTCGTAAAGGTTCATTAAGGTCATTTAGTATTGGAGGACAAGCACTACAAAAAGTAAAGAAAAGTCATCCAGAATTAGGGGAATTTAATGAAATAAGCAAACTTGAATTACATGAAGTAACAATCTGTGAAAAAGGAATAAACCCAGAAGCGAGATTTGATATTCTAAAACAAGACAAAACAAAAACAAAAAAGGTGAAAACTATGAGTAAAATTGAAAAAGCACTAGAAGAACTAGACGCACTTATGGCTGAGGTAAATACTCTCCGTAAGGAAGAAGAAGAAGAAATGCCCGTTGAAGAGAAGATGGGTGGCGAATACATGGACACAGAAGAAGACATGATGCCTGAAGAAGAAGAAAAAGGCGGTTATTCTGATGAAGAAAACAAAGCCCTACTATCTACTCTTGATGGCGCAGGTGTTGAAATTGGCGAACCTGCAAATAGAGTTGTTATTGAAAACGGCAACCCTAAAGCATCTGATTTGCCAGTTGTTAAGGCATTCGGAAATAACGAACTAGAAACGCTTGATTTGAGCGTTGCTAACATTGAGAAGGCTTACGAGGCTTTCCGTCAAGAACAACTTGAAAAGTTGGCTTACGACAATCTTCAAAAGCAATTTGAAAACCGCTTTGCCCATGAAAGGAACAACCGTGAGAATGTTCTCGCAAAGTCCCAATATGACGCACAAAGCGAAATTATTTCTCTAAAGGAGGAATTTACTGCACTAAGGAAGTCTTTGACTGCTGAAAAGGAAACAATCCTAAAGGCTCAAGAAGAGGCAACCGTTCAACTCCCAACTATGGAAGAATTGGCCGAAATGGATTGGTCAGACATTCATAAGATGGTTGGAGGACTTAACTGAGGTGATTTAACATGACAGGATATATTAACACAATTGCAGATTTAGAAGCACAAACATACGGAATTACTGGTCATACAGGCATTAACAACCAATTGCTCAAGCAAGCAGGTTCTATTGCAGGTTTGCATACTGGGCATGATGCATCAATTGGTGTATCAAGCACTAATTCCGCAGGGGCAGCAAGTTCGCTTGGTGCTTTGTATAACAAGATTTACGGCCAAAAAGTCTGGTCTATGCTAAACAGGGAATGTAATGCTCTTTCAGTTATTGCTAAAAGACCTTACACTTCAAGCGGTTGGAGAGTTCTAAGCGAGCGACCTGCTGGTGGTAGCGGTAATTTCCTTGATATTGGAGTTACTGGCGCAACTAGCGACGCAACTATCGGTGGAACAACAATGCGAGCAGATTTACTTGGTGGTGTTCCTGAAAATGCAGGACTTTCAACTGCGGCTGATGGTTTAGCGTCTGTTGCTCCTAAATACGAGCAATTGTTCACAAGCCCAAAGATTGTTGCTCATCAATTTGAATTCAGCGAATTGGCTATGGAAATGGCGCAAATTGACGATGGAATTGGCGATATTAGAGCGCAAATGAGAGAAGACATGGGTAAGCATCATGCTGAAACTCAAAACGCTATGCTCGTTATGCCTCTTGAACACTACAATTCTACTGTTGGTGGACATACTGTTGCTAACATTCAAAGAAACTATACTTCTTTGATGAAGGTTGTTTCTTCTAAGGGAGAATTAGACGCTATGGCTGCTAATACTGTTTTAACTGCTTCAAATTCTGGTGTTGCAGAAATTGAAACTATTTATGGTAAGGCTCGTAGTGCCGCTTCTTTCCTTGATGCACAGGTTAATTTCGGTGGAGTCGGATATGCTACTGGAAATGCTCGCCAATTAACTCTTACTGTTCTAAACTCTACGCTTAGAGATTTGAGAGTTGCAGGTGGTTCACCAAAGGTTATTCTAACTGGATATGACACGCTTCAAACCATTTCTGACCTATTACAAGCCCAAGAGCGATTCATGGACAGAAAGGAAATTGTTCCTACTGTTAATGGTGTTCGTGGTGTTAAGGGTCAAGAAGTCGGATTTAGAGTTTCAACCTATTACGACATTCCTATGATTCCTGTTGCGGCTATGCCTTCAACTGGTGCTAATACTTCTTGTATCAGCGATATGCTACTACTTGACACAGACCATCTTTGGTTATCTGTTATGAAGCCAACTCAATACTTTGAGGACGGTATTTCAAACGGAAACCCATTCGGTGTCGGTCATCTTGGAAACAAGGCTCTTTACCGCACTATTGGTGAAGTCGGCTGTTCTTACTTCAAGGGTCAAGGAAAGATTACCAATTTGCTTTGAGGTGTTTTAATTGGCATTAGAATATACAATTAGAGCATTACCCGACCATAAAGGGTTTACAAAGCCTAAAGCAATTGGCGATGAATACATGGTTGATGTTGCTTTAGACATTACAAGCCATGTAGCCGCAGGTGCAGAAATTACTGCTACTAGTTTGGGATTAAAAACAATTCACGCAGTATTGATTACAGGATATGAAGGAAGGGCTTTCTCCGCAAATGTGCTTATTGGCGCAGGTGGGGCAACTCCTGATGTAGCAGGTAATTACGAATCAGCAACTTCATTTAAGGTAGTAGTAACTAATTTAGATGGAACAAACGCTACTGCTGCTGCTAATGATGCAGATGTTGGTTGTGCGCTACGATTAAGAGTATTTGGTTCACTTTGAGGTGATTAATTGGCTTTAATCACATTGTCTGAATTAGGTGGCTTTGAGCCATTAATTGTTAGAGGCATTAGAGTTGAAAGGGGCGTTCAATCAGAAATTGATGCTTTACAGGCTCTTTTGCGTTGTAGTGATAAAAAACTAATGTTTACTTTTGAAGAATCAGATAGAAAAGAATTAGAGTCGCTTGACCCTAGTTGTTTTTCTGATATTTCTTTAGAATTAGGCAAAGAAATCACTACACATAAGCAATTACTTGATTTGCTCTTACCTAAGAAATCAACACCAAAGAAGAAAACTGCTCCAAAAGCAAAGAAATCTTCTTTGGCTGACGAATGAACCGATACGATTAAGAGGGTGCGCCCTCAATCGTAATTTGACGGAGAGATGAAGAATGCCGAGTTGTAGAAGTAGTGGGTTATTAACAGTAAATACTCAAGTATTTACTGGACAATGTAAATTAATTTCAATTCATGTTTCTGCTGATAATGGCGCACCTGTTCTTATTAAGGTGTTTGATGGGACAGCAAATACTGATAAAGAAGTTGCTAGAATTACTGCTCAACCCGATACTTCAATAGAATTTGATATGCATGGTGTATTAATGTCTAATGGAATCTATTATGAAGAAATAAAGACTGGTGGCTTCGGTGATGCTTCATCCTTCATTAACTTTGCTTAAGGTGATTATATGGCAGCATTAAATACAGATACTCGTTTAGTTATGACAATTCTTTTTGTTGGGGCATTAAGCGGAACAAATGTTTGGGCTTATGCTCAATTTGGAACTAATTTCCCTTATGGTTCATTTGCTCATGCCTTCCTATTTGGATTAGGAACAATCGGTTCTATCATGGTAATGAAGGCTATTTTTGATTTAGCACTTAATGATAGAATTGAGATGTGGCTACTAGATAGAAAGATTGCTGCTTATTGGGAAAGAAAAGCAAGAGATGAGCAACAAAGGCAAAAAATGCGTGAAAGCGCAAGACAGTTCGGTGGTTCAACACCTTTCTATCAACCTCAATTACAACAGGAAGAAGAAGTTAATTCCGTTGGAAGTGAATTTTTAGCCACACTCCAATAAAGGGGTTGGTTAAATGGTTCTTAGTGATTTAATGGGTTTTTCCGACTCGGACTACGCATATAATCAATCAAGGGCGCATTCTGCCGATGTATTTTTTTTAAAGATGAGAGCGTGGTTTTGGGGAACATTCTCCACGCTTTCTATGTTCCTTATTGGAAACATCATGGGTGTTTTTGATATAAACATCATGGGATGGGTAATTGATACGGTGAAAGGAATATGGGGGCATTAAATGTCATTAATGACAGGATTCGCCATATTGGTTGGTGAAGCAGTAATTGGTTTTTGGAAGAAAGTTCATGCAATTAATTTTGGAGTTTATGGAGCAACAATGGTTGGTAAAACTACATTAAGTCATCAACTAATGACAAGGGGAGAAGTGCCGACAATACAAGATAGAACAGTTGGACTACATAGAGCCGTAAGAAAAAATGTTAAAATAGATGGAGATTCACATACAATAAAAAGTGCTGATATTGGAGGAGAAGCAGTTTACTGGAAAGAATGGGTAAAAGATATGCAAAAGCGTAGAGTTAAGTATATTATTTTTATGATAGACCATAGACATTTAGACAATAATTCTAACTTAGACCACCAAGTAGCATGGAAATTTTTAGTTGATACAATATGTTCAGACTTTTGGCCTACTGGAAGAAAGAAAAAAGAAGCAGATTATCCAATGGCGATAGGAATATGGGCTAATAAATATGATATATGGGGAGAAAAATATCCATTAAACGAAGGACAAACCATAGATAAACATGAAATATTTGACCCCTTTAAATACGGAATGAGGCAATTAAATGATAAAGGAATACCATGCTTCAAATATATAGTTTCAGCAAAGTCAGACCCCGAAATGGTATATAGAGGCGTAATGACGATGATAAAAGATTACTGAGGAATAAAAGATGTATCAAAACCAATTAATAGGACAGAACGCACCGCAACAGTTTAACCCCGCTTTAACGCCATTACAACAGGCTAGGGCTAGTGGGGCTGTGATGGAATATAAGTTTATTGAAATTAAACCAAAAAAACAACTCAAAGAACTCACTAAAGTTTTAACTGCTGAACCTAAGAAGTTATTGTTTCTTAAATACGGCAAAAAATTTAATCTAAAAGATAGATGTGTTGTTTGTGGAATGCATCATGTTTGGGAGCAAGGAGATTATTTAAGACCACCAATTCCTTTAGATGGAGTAGTTAAAGGCAGACCTCTTATGGGAACATATTGTCCTAAACATTCCGCTATGTATATGCAATTAGAGATGCTTCAACAACAAATACTGGCTGATAAACATGGACTAGAGTTTAAGCGATTTGTTCCTAAAATGCCAAAGATGATGAAAAGTGGGCCAATTACTGAATTAACCAAAAAAGATGTAATTGCTCTTACTGCAAGCGGTTGGTTTATTAAGCCACCCGCTTTAGCAGATAACAGGACGGCAACCCAAGAAGTCATTCAACTAATAACTGAAATTAACATAATGACTGACAGATTAGGACATTTGATGTTAAAACACCAAATAGAAGCCGCTAATGATGAACCCGAAGAAAAACAAATTAAGGAGGAATAATCATGGGAATATTAGGAACAAGTAATGGAACAGTAATGAACGCAGTTCAGCAACAAGGCGACCAAAATTTTAAATCAATGAATAACTTATTATCTTTACAAGATAATCATGTAGAAGAATTTTTTCAATATCATGGTGAACACTTTTTAGCCGCCCTTGAAAAACTAATGGAAGATGTTATTGAGCGTGTTGTTTCACAAATGCTCGCAAAACTTTCTTTTGATACTAGCGGTTCATCAATTACTATCAATAGAGATGCTTTGAGAGAATACGAAAGAATCACTCAAGAAAACATTGATTTAGACTTACAAAACCTATTACAATCAGCAATCAATACAGAAGTCGTTAATCAACGAAAGATGGCGAAGCAACAATACCTAGAATCTCAAGGGTTTGGTGGCGCACCATCGGCAGGTATGGCTATTGCTGGAATAACGGGTCAAACTCAACAATATAACCAAATGCAGGGTGCTATGAATAATGGTAGCGGTTATCCTGTTCCTCCAAGCGGAACAGACGGATATGGCCGTCCTTATTGGATTGATGCTCAAGGACAAATGAGTTATGAACCGCCACAAAGCGGATTACATTTAGGTTCTGCAATTCAAAAAACTGCTGCTTGGGCAAAATGGTTAATGTGAGGTGAATAGTTTGGTTTCTTTTCTTTGGGGTAATTTAAAAATTGAATTACCATCTAGTGCTGATAGAATCAAAGAACAGATGTTAAAATTTATTCAAGAAGAAAATCTTGAATTTATTTCTTATTTAGGAAACGCTATTGCAGACCTTAAAGAAAACAATGAAGATACTAAACCTTTACTTGATGCTTTTAAAGATATTTTTGACGATATTAGTAATGATGAACTCATGCCTCTAATTAGAGGACATGATGATGGAGAAGGAGCAATTAAAAATTTTACAACTAGTAAAGTAAGAAATAAAACAATTACTAATCAAGAGAATATTGATTTTCTCAATGGATTAAAAGTAAGTGATTTATCTGATTCCGATGCTTTAAACAGACTAAGAGGATTTGGTGCATTAAAGTTCGGACAATCATTTGAGAACTTACCTGAATTTAACATAGAGAAATATGTTAAAGATGCTTTTACTGATGAAGACTATGGAGTGAATGCTACTTTAACATTTGATAAAGTTCCATTTAATCCCGAAAAAGACCCTGCTATGCAACCGACTAGATTTAGTTATGGTAAAGAAAACATTGTATTTCAATCACCATATGACGATGAAGATATTATTGAATCTAAAAAGAATCATTTAATTGATGAAAGCGGCCAAACTCCTGACTTTAGACCTTCTAAATCTAAATCTTTTCCTCCTAGAATAACAAAGACTATGAGAATTGATATACCTGAAAAGGTTATTAATACTCTAAAAGATAGTGCTAAAATATCTGTTATTCCTGTTAAAGAAAAAACTGATAAAAACAACAATGTAGTTGATTTTACTTCTACTGGTTCAGAAGAAGAATTAGACCACGATGAGTTTATAGAACTGGGTATTGCTGGTCTTGCAGAAAGAACAGAACTTATGCAAGAATTTGGTGTTTTTACATTAAAAGGTAAGGGGCTAGTTCAAATAGTTGGGCAGAAAACAGATAAAGGAGATAATAGAGTTAGTCTTCCCGAATCAAATTTAAAGGCTATTGAGAAAGCATTTTTACCTATGTTAAAGCAGATTGAAGAAAAACTTTCTCCAATGCTTTCTGACCCTATGAAGGCTCTCACTTACAAAGGAGAAGTTAATTTTAAGACAGAAACTACTGTAAATAATTCATTAACTCGTAAAGTAGAAAAGTTTCTTGATGGTGATAAAACTTGGAAAGCAGGTAGAGATGAAGACGGAAATGAACAATTTGTTGAATCTATTGAAATATTAGTGGATGGTAAATATAGACAAGCATCAGTTGAAGATATGATGAAACTTGAAGGAGAAGCATGGACTAATAAAGATACAAAGGAGAAAATTAGTAATAGTGAATATATGTCTTTACAAAATGATGAAAAGATAGCATATACTCCTAATTATTATGTTATTGGTATGGATAGTGTAGCAAGAACTCCTAGTAATGAAATCTCAACAACACATAAAACAATTCGTGAATATAGATTAAAAGGTGCTCCCGAAGATGCTTATGCTGAAAAACCTAAAGAAACAAAGGGATATATTAAACAAAGAAAAGAATCTAAAAAGCCTAGTGATTTCGGACAAGCCTATGGTGGATTTAAAAACTTCCTTACAAAAGAAGAATTTGAAGAATTTAAAGGCACATATAGGGGTAGCACTCCTTTAGAAGATGTATATAGAGTAGGTTCTACTTATACTTTTGAAGGTGATTTTATCACAAGAGAAGAGTATGAAAAACTTAGTGATGATGATAAGAATACAACTAGAAAGGTTTCTTTAAGTCCTAAAAGACTTAATGATTTGAGGCAAATAGTTGATAAGCGTAATTATGAACCTGTTTATGATGAAAGAGAATTAGACCCCGAAGATGAAGCAGATGCTAAAGAATTAAGGGCTAGACAATTACGCAGTAAAAGAGAAGCAAGACCTCCAAGAAGAGGGGCTACTATTGATAAGCCTGATAAGTTTGGAAAAGTTACTGATAAAGCATTAGCCGTAGTAACTGGTGCAGGAGTTCAAATAAATCCTTTAGTTTATTATGCTAATATATCAGATGCTTTTGACCCTGTTATTATGCATATTGAAATGGTAATACACAATCATGGGGAGTTCACTTTAAGTCCTATGCAAAGAAGAAGAAATGATGAAATGGTAAATGTCATTGAAGACTTAAAAGAAAACCTATCAGTATTAGAAGAAAAGATAGGTGAGTAAAATGGGAACAACAATTTCTCCAAGCGATTTTACTGAAATCAACCCTAGTTATACACAGGGTCGTGGTTTTTATACCAATGCAACAGAAGTGGCTAATTTATTACAAATACCTGCTTTTAGCGGAACTACTTATCCTACTACTGCTCAAGTAGGTTCTATAATTAAAAGAGTAGAAGGTATTGTAGATGATAAAGTAAAGCGTTCCTTTAGACCTATTATTACAAAAGATGAATACCATAACTTTGAATTCACAAGAGGGCCAAGTAATCATTATTATGGTGGTTATGTTGGTTTTATTCAATTAAAACAAATGAAAGTTCGTAAGATTGTTTCACTTCAATTATGGCAAGGAAGTCATTATGAAGAAATCGCATCAGCACAGGCTAAGGTTCTTTTACAAGATAACTTTAGAGATTTGAATTCTATTATTTTACAACTACCCGATAATGGAGTATCTTTTACTCTATTATCAGAAAACGATATTGCACAACTAGGGAACGATGAGTTCTGTAATACCTTCGGTGTGAAGACTACTTCGGCTGAAGTTGTTTCATTAATTAATGAGCAATTTCCTTCAACTTCGCAATATACTGGTGCAAGTGCGATAAAAACCCTCACTTCTTCTAATCTTTCCATTTCAGACTTTTTCTATGCCTCAAAGGACAAGTCAAACGGCAAGCAAATTAACATCTCATCCCTACTTTTGAGTGATGACGGCTCGGATTGTGTCCTCAAGGCAACAATAAAACAGTCATGTTCAACAATAAACAGTTCTACTGCTCTTACTGTGGCTGATTCAACTAAATTAGCCGTAGGTATGACAATTACAGGAACAGGTATTACAGGAACAATTACTATCGCTTCTATTACAGATGCAACAAATGTTGTATTAAGCGCACCTGCTTCCGCAACTGGAACAAATGATTTAATATTCACTACTGATGCTTCTATTCCTACTGTTTGTAATTTAACTGCATTTACAGATAAAGAAGACTTGAAAAGACTTGGTTCTTATTGGACAATAAATGAAGAAGGTAGAATCTTCTTTTTGAGAGATTATCCATACCATACTAATAACTCAATTATTGTTTCCTATATTGCGGGAGATAATAGAGTTCCTTCTGCTATTCACGAAGCAACCACTAAATTAGTTGCATCTGAAATTATAAGAATGGACGACCAAAGTGTTTTGATTGCGGAAACAGGTGGGAATATTACTGCAAAAGAAAAGTATGATATTCTTCGTAAAGAGGCTATGGATATTTTGAAAGGCAAAGGCGATTTGGTTTATTTCTTGGATTGATTTTTATGGCGATTAAAGTTGATTTATCTAAATTTCATGAATTAGTAAGAATTGAAAAAGAAAGACAATTGGCTATGAAAGAATTATCCGAAGTATTAGGATATGATGTTTCTTTTAGTGATGAAGAAGTTATTAAAAACGCTACTGAAGCATATTCAAGATATATTGAAAAAGAGATTAATGAGGAGGTATTACTATTGATGAAGTCACTTTACTCATAGATTTGATTACAAATAATTGGTCTTCTAATGCTACTGCTTTAGTGACAGATGGAACAATTAGTGCTACTCACGCAGTAACTCCTGATGTTATTGATATTAGAACAATGGCAGTTAATAAAGGAAAGCGTGTTGATTTAAGTAGAACACCTGCAACAATAGTAGTATTTGAAGATTCGCAGTCAATTGAATATCCTTCTGCTTCTTATGATTATAGGAATGAAACCTACACATTTACCCTACACATACGAGTATTACATGATGAAAGGGGCGGAGAAGATGCCTCGCAGGGCATGGATAGGCTAAGGGCTATATACCTGATACTGCGTAGGACTCTTGAAAGCA
>CAACVD010000291.1_pt1 | contig 23968 bp, 26 predicted proteins | sample 2381771 | NCBI WGS metagenome assembly CAACVD01 (sample SAMEA5211965, study PRJEB30684) | marine metagenome | biome: Marine; feature: Epipelagic; material: Water | collected 2015-10-15 | depth 15 m
TTTTGTCTGACACGGCTGATGCCACATCTGCACAGACAACATACCGCCAAGCCCTACGAGACATCACAGACAGTGCCACATCACTAGACGATGTTACTTGGCCTACGAAACCATAAGGAAGAACGATGCCATACATAGGTAAATCCCCATCAGTAGGAGTTCGCAATCGCTTTATATATCAGGCGACAGCAGGACAGACTAGCTTCTCTGGCAGTGACCAAGATGCAAAGGTACTGACCTATCAGGATAGCCTGTATATGGACGTGTACCAGAATGGTGTCTTACTCAAACCGGGTACAGACTATACAGCCACGACAGGTACAACAGTTGTACTGGTCACAGGTGCATCTCTTAATGACGTAGTTGAGATGGTTATCTATGACACCTTCTCTGTAGTCAACAGCTACACAAAGACAGAGAGTGACACACGCTATCCTTTCAAGGGTAACAACAGCATCATCCGTTTGAATGGTCAGACCATCAGCGCAGACATCACGATTGACAGTGATGAGAATGGTGTATCGGCTGGGCCAATAACACAGGACAATGCCACAGTCACTGTTAACGGATATTGGAGTATCGTATGACCAGTGTATTGAATGTAGATACTATTGCAGATAAGGCTGGCACTGGTCCTGTTGGGTTGACTAAGCAGAGTGCGGCAAAACATTTTCTATCATTTGATGGAAACACAGAGAACGATATAAAAGCAAGTTTCAATACAAGTAGTGTCGCAGATTCGGGAACAGGGGCATATGCTGTTACTGTAACAAATGCAATGTCTAGTGCTTTTAGCACTGTTCTAGGAACAGCGTTTCGTGCCGCACATGATGTGGGTACAAATCATGGGCAAGGTATGGCTTCAACAACTTCCTATTCACTAGACTGCCGTAATTCTAGTGCGGCTTTGGCTGATATAGAAACTGGTTCGGCAATACACGGAGACCTCGCATAATGGCTAGTATTCTTAAAGTAGATACCCTGACAGGTGTAACCACCGCTGGCTCTATTAGCGTTACTGGCGAGGGCAACTCAACCACGACTAATCTTCAGCAGGGGTTGGCGAAGGCTTACAACCATTTTAACGGTACTGGCACTGTTGCTATAGATAATTCATTCAACGTCAGTTCTTTGATAGATTCGTCTACAGGTCAATATGCTAGTTCCTTCACTAATAATATGTCATCAACACAATATCCAAATACAGGTCATTCAAGGCATGATGGCGGTGTTAATGCTCTGTTTTCTACTTCTAATAAAGACAATTACCCTCCAATTACAAGCAGTTGCGGCATAGATAGTTTTTCTTCTGATGGAAATCAAACAGGTACAGATAGTGACCAGATGTCACAACTTGTTCACGGAGACCTCGCATAATGGCAAGCGAACTTAGAGTAAACACCCTAAAGGATGCCTCTGGGAACAACAGCATTGCTACTAGCTTTGTGGCTGGCGGTAGTGCGAAGGCTTGGGTAAGATATAATCAAGCAACTCCCGGTGTAGATGACAGTTTCAATATTTCAAGCGTTACTGATGTTTCTACTGGCGAGGCTCAAATAAATTTATCGTCAGCTTTCTCAAGCGTTAATTATTCTGTTTCAGGAATTGCAGGGTTAAATGATGGTACTGACACTCAGTATGTTGTTGCTATAGGTATACGCAGAGGTGCCGCGCCAACTGCATCTAACTATACAACACAAGTACAAAGAAACTTAGCAACCAACTCTGGTGAATATGATGCACACATTCAAATGACAGCGGCACACGGAGACCTAGCATGAGTAAAGCAGCAGAACTCGCCGCACTGATTGGTTCGCAGACGGCTTTATCAAACAGGAACTTGATTATCAATGGTGCTGCAACTGTTAATCAACGCGGTGATAGCACAGGCATTACCTCTGCAGGTTACTATGGTCCCGACCGTTATCAACTTAATCTTAGCAGTCTTGGCACTTGGTCTATTTCACAGTCTACTGATGTTCCAAGTGGTGAAGGCTTTGGCAATAGCTACAAGTTAGAAGCTACAACTGCCGATGCTTCGCCAGCCGCTGGTGATTATGCTTTGTTCCTTCAGAAAATTGAGGGGCAAAACTTACAGCAACTTAAAAAGGGAACAGCAAATGCAGAAAGTGTAACGCTTTCTTTTTATGTTCGCTCAAGCAAAACTGGCACATACATTGTTGAGTTGTTTGACAATGATAATAGTCGTTCAATATCTAAATCTTACACTATAAGTAGTGCAAATACATGGGAACGTAAAACCATAACATTTCCGGGTGATACAACTGGCACATTAGGCAATGACAATGCTTCATCTTTGGAAATAAATTGGTATTTAGCCATTGGAAGCACTTATACAAGCGGTACATTGCAAACATCTTGGGGTACTAGAACCGCCGCCAATCAAGCAGTGGGTCAGGTTAATATGGCAGACACAGCTAATGCTACTTGGTTTATTACGGGCGTCCAGCTTGAAGTAGGCGAGACAGCCACCGCTTTTGAGCATGAGGACTTTGGAACTACACTTATAAAATGCAAAAGATATTATGAACATAGTTACGCTTATGGAACATCTGCGGGGACGGCCACGGCTAGTGGTATGTCAGGTGGCGGTATAACGGCTGTTGCAAATGCTAGTCACGCTGTAAGACATAGAATAAGATTTGACCAAGTAAAATGTAAAGCCCCTACTATGACCGCATTTGATAGTGCTGGAAATTCTGGCAAATGTAATATGCCTGACACATCGACAAATGTTGGTCAAAATTTCTTTGACATAACAACTATAAGTTTTACGGCTGAAAATAACGGAGTTACTAGCACTGATGCTAGACATTATCTCCATTATGTAGCAGATGCGGAGTTGTAAAAATGAATATTACTAATGCAAAATACTCACCAGAAGCATATGGCGGCACCTCTATTATCAGGGCTGATATTGATGGTGTGTCAATGTTTATTCCTGCCGATGCAAACAATACCGTTTATCAAGAAATCCAAAAACAAGTGGCAGCTGGCGAGCTGACCATAGCGGATGCTGACTAATGGAAATGACCAGCCTCGTAGATATGCTGCTTGGATTGCTTGCTGCAGGTGGTGCATGGTGGGCTAGCAGCACCAGCCGTGAACAGAAAAGATTAGAGATATTATTAAACAAGACACGTGAAGAATACGCTACTCGTGAAGACGTACGCAATGACGTACGCCAAGTGATGGAAGCATTGCATCGTGTCGAAGATAAACTAGACAGAGTTTTGCAAAGGGACTAACCTATGGCAGATTTAACAGGCAAAACAGGGGATGCTCTAAGCGAGGAACTTGTAAAGGAACAAACCGAACAAGCGGAACAGACTCAGCTTGAGCCAAAACAGGAAATTGTTCCTAGCTTACTTGTAGAAGATCAGAAAGAAATCCTGACAAATAACAATGTTATGATGTCTACTGTATCTGCGCCTGTTCCTTCTGGTCTTAGTTCTGCTATGTACGATCAGACAGTCCCCCAACAACAGGCTGCAAACACGTATCAAGCTACAACTGTAACACAACCTCAGAATATGCAAGCAGCACAAGCTACGCCTTCTGCTAATGCTCTTGTAAACGCCGCTCAAGGACAATTATCCCCTGCTTCTTTAGCCCAAGCACAGACTGCAACCTTAGATCCTCAAGCAACTGTCCAATATCAAATGGGGCAGATAATGAGTTCGATCCAAGCAGGTCAGCCTCTTCCTGCGTGGGCCGCGCCACAAGTTCGTAAAGTAAGCGCAATTATGCAGCAACGAGGCTTGGGGTCTAGTTCTATGGCTGCAGCCGCAATGGTACAGGCCATAACAGAATCAGGCATTGAAATTGCTGCAAAGGACGCAGACAAGTACGCAACAATTCAGTTGCAGAACCTTTCGAACGCACAACAAGCAGAATTACAAAATGCTGTAGCTTTAGCCAACATGGATATGGCTAACTTAAACAATAGACAAACTGCAGCAGTACAAAACGCAAAAACGTTTCTTGCAATAGAAACACAGAATTTAAGTAATGAACAAGCTGCAGACACAATCAACTATCAGTCTGCAGTGCAGATGAAACTATCTGATCAGGCTGCTGAAAATGCTGCCCTACAGTTCAATGCAAAGTCAACTAATGAAGTTGAAATGTTCTTTACCGAACTTGGTTCACAAATTGAATCTGCAAACAAACAGAGAGCAGCATCAGTAGATCAGTTTAACGTAAACCAAGCAAATGCTATGGAACAGTTTAACGCATCTATGGAAGCATCTCGCCAACAATTCAATGCAAACATGCAATCTACTATTGATCAAAGCAATGCGTCGTGGCGCAGACAGATAAATACAGCTAATACTTCCACACAAAATGCAGCGAACCAGCAAAACGTACAAACTCTACTAAGTATGAACCAAAACTCATTAAATAATTTGTGGCAACTCTACCGCGATCAGGCTTCATGGGCTATGCAAATATCTGAAAATCAGCAAGAACGTGCTCACAACGCGGCTATGCAATCAGCACAAATTGCTGGAAGTAAAGATTTGTATGATGACCAGTTCGATGACTTCTTGAAAGTTAAAGCAATCGATTCAATATTTGGATAGGAATACAGATGAATCTTTTTCAAACCGCTATGACTAACATAGGCAAAAGTATTGGTTCAGGAGTAACCAGTGGATTAGATAAACTTACAAGCTACCTTCCGTCCGGTGCACAAAGTTTTTTAGGTAGTGTAGGTTCATTTACAGGCATAACTACGACTCGTATAGGAGAGTTTGTTGAGGATATATTTACCGGAGATTCGGCCCTTTACGACGCATCAAAAGGAACCAAGTTCAGCGATCTACCACAAGCCCCGCGAATTACTGGTGTAGGTCCTAGCGGTGCAAAACAGCTTTCTGCTGCAGGACGGGCACAGATGATACCTTTTGGTAGTTCGGACCGTATCGCTCGTGCTATGGAAGACCAAAGAGTCCAGCAGAAACTTATGAAGATGTCCCAAAACTATCGAGTTCCATCTCCTAATATCCGTGCCGGAATGACCATAAGCTTGGCAAGTGCGGGTACTCCTAGTGCTACTTTAAGTAGAAAATATACAACGGTTAAAAAGTAGGATTACAACCTATGACAATGGAAAAACTAACAGCTATAGGCGCACCACCCGGTCACTCGCTCACAGATACACCGGGAAAATGGGCGTGGGAAAGGCCGCCACAGTTCGCTAACCCAGACGATGCTTTGGACTTTGTTTTGGACAAGATAGAAGAACCGTCACGTGAACGTGACATGTTGCGTATGATGGCTGCAGGGATCTCTGTTGAAGAGTTGGTTACTCAAATAGCATTCAAAGGATTTATGGGGGGTTATTACACCCCAGATGTAGCTGAACTAATCAAGCCAAGTATCGGCATCTACCTATACCACAAAGCCTTAGAAGAAGGTTTTGAACCTCGCCTAATGATTGACCCGAATGCTGAAGAAGGTATCATAGAAGGCGAAGTCGATGACGTTTCATTCTTTAAGATATTGAAACAACGTAATCCCGAAATGTTCGAAGCTATGAACGAAGAGTTGAATAGGCAAGAGCGTATGGAAATTGACATGATGGCTAGGCGTGAATCTCAGCCTGTAGAAGTTGAAATGCCAAAACAAACCCCGCAATCATTCTTAAATATGGGAGAAATGTAAGATGGCAGATCCATTACTTTTAGGATTTTACGCCGTATCCCAGATGGTAAAGGGCAATAAGGTACGGAATGCAATACAGGCAGAAGAAGAAAAGAAACGTCAAGAAGCGGAAGCCAAAGCCAAAGCCGAATCGATAGTTACGCCATACGGACGCACGACTCCTGACGGTCCAATCCAACAACTAAACATATTGGATAAAAACTTTCCCAACTACACGGTTACCCACCGCCGGTTCGGAACAGGAGAGATTAAGCCTGTAGAGCCTAACGTGGTAACTAAACAACTTTGGGAAACAGAGAGTGGTGTTGTAGGTACGCGAGACGAACTAGAAAAGCAAATCGTCAGTTTAACAGGAACCAAGTTTGGAACGTGGGACGACTTAGGTGCTCGTGTTGTAGGTGAACGCCAATTTAAAAGCCCGACGGAATTTACAAGTAACTATATCTCAGGATACACATTAAAATCACTACGAGATGACGCCGACAAGCCTGTGTTCGTTTTCGAAGCAACTAACGAAAAGGGTGAACAGATATTTGGTAGAACAAAAGCTGAAGTAGAGGGTCTAGGAGCCACACCGGGATCTATCGGTCAAAAGTCGGTTTCGCCTGAGTTTGCTGCAGGGCTAGGGTTCAATACTGCCAGTTTGTCTACCGTGCAGAAATCATTCATTGATGTACCGGAAGAAAAAACAACGACAAAGTTTATAGGAGTTGCTGAAGACGGTAGGATAGTTAGATCAGATAACCCTAAAGAGATTCTTCAATTAGCCCCCGGCATGACTCTTGAGGATGTAGGTCAAGCAGAATATCGTGGTGATTCGTTGGTTGGAGATATTTCATATCCGTTCAAGAAAGAAAAAGACGAAGCTGTATTAAAGAACTTTGTAGAAGCTTACCCTGTAGATCAAAACGGAAATAAGACCGGACCTGTTGAAAATATTCCGTTAGAAACTTATAATAAAGATAGAACCAAATACGAACCTACAACCAACAAGGGCTATCAATTAGACCCTACAACTAACAAGCGTGTAGGTGAATTTGATCTTTTTTCTGCAAGCAAGGCGAAGGGTGCCTTAGACCTATCCCAAGCAGCTTTTGACATCAAGCACAAGGATAAAGATGGTAAGGACGCACACTTTGTAATCAGCATCAAAGACGCTAAAGATCCGCGTAGTCAGCTTACTGTGTTTAGGAATTGGATGGACAATCTTCCTAAAACTAGTGCTGGCAATACAGACTGGAATAAAGTAGGTCTTACTACACCAGAAAGTATTGGTAAAATGAAAAATTTTGCTGCCTCGTTGATTCAGCAAGTTACTGCATTTAAAGATCCAGCTACAGGGGAAATGGTTCCTAGTCGGGATCTAATAGCTGATTTGGTGCCGCGCCTAACTAACGACTACCCGATATTAACTCAAATACCCGGACTAAAGCGGGAAGTTAGTATCCGTGCTGGGCTAGAGGCTAGACAAGCGATTGCTGATGCAACGGCTGTGAACAGTGCATCCCCTGAAACTGGTGCACCTCAAGAGGTTGTTGTGGCACAAATCCCAGTACAAGTTCCAGCAACTATGGTAGATCCCAACGCTGATCCAAGCGAACCCGGTATACCTGCACGGGTTAACTTAGCTATACCCTTTGATCCAAAGTACAAGGCTGCTGTTGATTTTGTTATCGCTGATATGGCTCCCGGTGGTTCTGAACTTGAAATGAACAGAGCAAAACAGACATTTTCAACTTTGGTAAACTATAAAAAAGGTCCAAACGGAAACGTGGTAAAAGGACCACAAGGTCAGCTTCTTCTTGCAGATGCCCAGCCTCCATTAGACTTTGTAAATTATCTGGTAAGCACCAAACAGCCTGACGGATCTAACTTGTTTCCCGTCTGGAAGAACATGCTTCGTATCGGCAGTCAAAGAACAGTTGCGAATCCAGATTTGGAAAAACAAGTTCGCCTAGAGTTTGAAGCTGCAGTGGGCGATGACTTTGAAAAAGGAATGGCACTCATTACTGCTTTTTCTCCCCCTGTTGCTGGTACTAATAGAGATGCACTGTTGTGGAGAGCACAAAACAACAAAGATAGTCGTCTGTTTGCCAAAGAGAGATCAAGTCGCGTACAGCAAGCTGACTCTGCCGCTAATGCTATAAACGTCATCAGGAAAATGAAAGCTACGTATTATACGGAAGATGGTCAGCTTATTGACATCAACACATCTCTTGGTCAATACTACGTTGCTTTTGATGGTGCTGTACACCTATTTAATCAAACAATCGGAAGCAAATTGCCGGGGCTAAAGTCTATATCCCAAAGTCAAGCTACTGTTGCTGCACGTAATACAATTTTTGGAACAGACGAAAACGGAAGACGTTATTTTACAAGCTTCTCAGAAGTTCCCCCTGCAGAAGTAGAGGAGATTGCAAAGCAACGCGGTTACAACAATGCAAAAGAATTCTTAGAGGAAGAAAGAAAAGCCCGTGAACTGAACAAAGCGGAATATGAAAAGTACACAGCGGGTTTAGACTCCGACGATGAGACTGTAAAGAACCTTGCCCTTCGGAATTACTACCGCTTCATGGTTGCTTATTCAATGGCAGCAGCTATTCAAGGCGGCACTGGTGGTCGTACGATTTCTGACCAAGACGTTCAAAACATCCTGAAAGCGTTGAAGATGGATAGTGCGTTTGGAAAAGCCACTACCGAACTTGAAATTTTGAATGCTGCAGAAGCCATGCTAGTTGACATCGAAAAGCATTCTCGTGCTGTAGGTAACGGCGGTATGCAAGCTTACGCAGCTATGAAATTACAAGAATTTTCTTTGGGCAATTCTGGGTTAGATATAAATTCAGATATGATTGCAAGTAGGCTGGCTCAACCCGGCGCAAATGTAGAAGACCGTGTTGACACGTCGGTTGCTGAGATGAACGACGAAGACAAACTATCTAAAATAAATGCAGCGCAGGGTAAATTTGGCGAAACATATGACACGCTAGAAGATGCCATGAAAGATCTAGGTCAAACAAAAATTACACGAATCTTATCTAAGTAAGGATATCTGATGGCGATTGATGACCAGCAAACCTTAGAAGCACAGATGCTAAAGATGCAGCAAGATAAAGTTCTGACGACTATGGGCGTCGGTTCTGAAGGCTCTCCTACAAGCTACACTCAGCCTATGTCACGCCCAGAACCTGTAGAGAGATTTCCTTCACTAGAAAAGGTAGTTGCTGCAGGATTTGAAACCCCCAAGTTCGATGTTACACGCGAACCCTTTGCTCTGGGTATAGAACTAAAAACCGACGTACAGCCTATATATAAAGACCCTCGTAAAATATCACCTAATGTAACCTTACAGCAGGTTATGAACTTTGACAATGACAGAGTTGTAGAAAATTTTGAGAAGGCACAGGGCGTTCGTAACGCTCAAGGCGAAGAACTTTTGTTCCCAGAAGGAATGGACTACGCCCAACGCTTGGAAGTTGCTAACCGCTTTGGAACAACAAAAATAATTGATGATGAGGGTGAACTGTTCGATGTCCCGTGGGACAACCTAATATACGAACAAACTCGTTTGCCCGATCCCGATCAAATTTTAGAATTTGATGTACAAACGGGCGAAGTTGAATTTGCGGATGGTAGAGCTACCCCCATAACAGAGTTTAAGCGTATTCGTGCAGGAGACATGACCGAAGAGGATATGGATCTATACCGCGAAGCAGCTATGTTGACATCGTTGAACTTTGTTGATCCAGAGATTGGTAAGCCTTTGTTCGCTGACTTGATGAATAAACGTCTAATTAAGGCGGGTATCGAAGATGCTCGTACTCGTGCAGACATCATTGATTACGCAGTGTCTGCTCCCGGAATGGGGGACATCGAAAAAATAGCAAGTATGGTTGGCGAAAACGCTATCAAGTTTCCCTTTCAAATGGCTCTGTGGGGCGTAGGTGAATTAATAGATGCTGCTGACAATCTCAGCTTAGACTTTGAAGATACAGACTTAGGCTATTTCGATATACGGCACAGTGATCGTCGTCAGGCTATCATGGACACGTATTGGGAGCCTCTTTCTCATCGGATGATTGCAACGATGGCTCAACGAGGAACGAAGATTTCGTTAGCTGATGCGGAAGAATACATCTACACCATGACAGGCTTGGCACCTCGTGTAGCAAAAGTTGCCGGAGAAATTATGCTTCCAACAAAAGCTGCATCCGCGCTAACTGCATTACGCTCTAAGAAAGAAGTAGCAAGATTCAAGGAGTTTTATGCGGAGCAAATTTCTAAGGGTACCAAGCGTAATTTTAATGAATTATTAGAGGACTACAAGTATCTGCGTTCTGGTGTAGAGGCCGGAGCAGAACCTAACTGGTTAAACAAGGTAATTGCAAGCAGCGTTGGTAGTCGTGTAACTAAAGGTTTGCAAGTCGAAGATGCTGCTATGCAAGTCGGTCAACGTGCAGAGGTTGTATCTGCAACAAATTACTTGAACAATTTAAAAAAGCGCAGAGCCGCATACTTCTCTGGAGTTAAAAAGCGCGGGGGTACACCTGACGCAAAAGACAGTCAAGAACTTGCAAAATTCGATTTAGATATTAATATTGCTACCCTTGAAATACAGGCTATAGCCCGTAAGAGTGCCACACCTAAATTTATCCGTGATGCAAGAGTCACTGACACATACTTAGTGGTAGGCGCAGGTACAGCCGGACACATATTCCAGCAACGAGATGAAACCTATGGTGTGACAGGCGATCCAATGATGGGCGAAATCATCGGTTTAGGTGGAGGGTTAATTTTGGGTTTAGCAAAAGGAAGCGTACCCGCCGCTTACGCAGCCCTGCAAAAAACAGCAGCATACCAAAAATTTGGGGGTAAGAAAGCTTATGTCAAGTTCCTTGCAGAAAATATAAGCACCTATTCCCCCGAAATGCAAGAAGGTATCATTCAACGTGCAGAGTACCTAGACGAAATCTACGATACACTGGTTGCAGAGGGGCTATCGCCTGAATTGTTAGATCAAGGTTTTGGTGCAATGACAAACCTAGTCACAGTAAAAGCACTAGAAGATTTGAGTCGTAGCAAGGTTTCTGTAAAGCAAATAGGATCACTTGCTACAAAGGAACTAGAACAAGCCCTGAACGCTCAACGCACGTTGGTTGCAGAACTTCGGGGTGTGCTTCAAGGTATCGAAGGCGGGGTGGGAGACACGCCAAAAGGAGACTTCTTCCGTTTAGTGCAAAGATCAATTGAGGTTGGGCAACAATCTATAGATCAACTAGGTGCAGATCTTTCTGTCATAGAAAAGCGCGGTGTTCAATACTATTTAGATCTGATTGATGGCAATAGTCAAAAGTATGGTCAACAGCTAGGCCCCGATACTGTGCGTAGCTTTGATGACGCTATGGGTCGGTTGCAAGACCAGCAGCTAATCAACGCTGCAGACTTGCCAAAGGTGGAATTCGACAAGGTAGCAAACGATACACGAGATAACGTTGCAGCCGTAGTAACCAAACACGCTGATACCCTTCGTTCAGAGTTAGCCAGTGAAGCGCAAGCTAAAACGGCTGTAATTGGGGCTGTTGGTCCAACAGTGACAGCAGCGGGAAGACGCAACGCTGCAGAAATTGTGAATTTCGATGATTCAGGAAGTTTACTTGCTGCACTTTTAGAAAGTGGTCATGCCGCTGACAAGGTAAAAGCACAGCGTATGTACGGGGTATTAGAAGGTGGCAACTACGTCGATGAGGCAGGAAACGCTCTGGATGGCACTGTATCCGTAAATGTAAGTGACGTATTCGATGCTATATTTACGGGACTACCTGACTTGCCTCTACCTAAAATTACCGGGGAAACAATTAGACCGGGGGATATTGTCATTTTAGATCAGACTTTTCAAACCTTGTCTGATCCATTCTTTGCTTCTCTTGCAGAAGGAACCGACAAGACGGTTAAGCAAGTTGTTGCTGATCTCAAGAAAACGTTCGAATCTCAAGGTAAACAATTTAGAAAAGGCGTCAGTGATCAAACCCAAGTTGTACAGTTCATGCGAGAAGCAGCCGGAGAACTAAACAGCACTCTTGATATATTTGATATGTCCTTCAATCAGCTTCGGGAGTTGGACAAAGCAGTTCGTCACATGAGATTTACTGCCCGTCAGTCGGGTAACTTGGAAAGAGCCAGTACCCTTCAGACTTTAGAAGAAGCAGTAAATAACAAGTTTGATCAGTTTGAAATTATAGACGTTGAAGGCAATCGTGCATCAATAAACTCTTTGAATGTCACCTTTACAGATGATGTAGGGCAAACAAATATTGTGCCTGTGAGGGATGCCCTAAACGAAGCCAACAGAGAGTGGGCTAAGTTCAAGTCGCGCTGGTACGACATGGATGAAAAGGCGCAGGTGCCTAGATGGATGTCTTGGGGTAACAGAAGCAACGTTGACGTATCTGTAAATAATCCTTTGGGTATACGTTACGGTACCAACCCGCGTGAGTGGTTTAACGTCAAGCAGGTCAGTAATATGGACCCAGATGTACAAGGCAAATCATGGTTCGATTCCCTGCAACGTACTCTTGGCGATGAAGTTATTGATCCGGCTACAGGGTTGCCGCAGTACACGTTTGTTGAAGGAACTAACATGACAAACGCTGTAACAGCCACAGTAAAGACAGCCATAGCGGACTACTTTATTAGCACTCAAGGTAAAATATCTCCAGCAGAACTATCAAAACAAGCCGATACCCTAAATCAAATTTTTGTTATGCGTGGTGCAGATGGTAAGATGAAGCCTATGCTTGACATAGGCACAGTCATTGACGACGCTATCGGCTTTTCTCGTAAAACAGTTGGCGATCAAGCATTTGACACAGCAATGAATCAGGTGCAGAGTGACATACAAACCCAACTAGCAAAGACTCTAGAACCTGCAAAATTAGCAAAGAAACAAAAAGAACTAGCAGTCTCTATTCTGGAAAACTACACAGGTGCTCGTATTCCCGCAGATCAAATCGCAGATAGATTGATTGGTGGTGGAGAGTTGCAACTATCTACTGTCAGACGCGAGATTAAAAATACGCTAAATGTATCCGACGAAGAGGTGGACGGAATACTTGCAGATGTTTACTTAGATGCCTTAGAAAGAAAAACGTTTAAGGCAACCGACAAGCGGGTTATGATTGCAGATGGAACAAACATCCCTGAATCTGTTATTGATTTGGATGAACTGCAGCGGATGCTGGGAACTAACGATCCAGAGAAAGCAGCCCTTGTCAAGCAGCTAATTGGTGAAAAGCGTTACAAAGTTTGGGATGCCACTTCTAAGCTTCTTGCTGACAGACAGGTAACCAATCAAAGTGGGCAGTTTGATATTACAGGTGTTCCTCGTTCATTTAGTATGGAATCGTACATAAGTCGGTTTTATGCAATTAATCGTGGGGTTATCAGCCCTCGCTATGTTATCAGTGAGGCATTGTTACAGCAGTTCAGGAACAAACGGTACAACACCCTTCGATCTATTCTTTCTGATCCTGAATTGGGTGGCATGTTCCTTGAAATGGTGCGTACAGGAAAACCTTTGACTGCAAAGCGGGAAGCCGACTTCTATAATATCCTAGTTGCCTCGTATGCTAAAACGGCAAACACAATTGGCAAACCAGAACCCGTGACTATGGAAGATAAGTATGGCAGGGCATTTACTCTTTATCCAGATTTAGATAAGGGAATTCCTGTAACTGGACGCGACGCCATTGTAGGTGAAGGTGTTCGTATACCTCTTTTCCCAGAGATCGGAAAACGATCAGAAGACTTTAAACAACCCTCAATATTTAACTAAGGATAAAATGATGAAACAGTATTACAACGGTCAGCGCAAAGCTATGATGTACGGGGGAAATACCCGTAAACCTATGATGTATGGCGGCAAGGCAACTAAGCCTCGTAAAAAAATGCAAATGGGCGGCAACACCATGTCTGCTCCCCAACAGAAACAACAGAAACAAACTATGGCTAGTATGTCTCCAATGATGCCAGCGACACCTATGCCTACGTCACAGCAAAGAACCCCAATGGCAATTGGCGGAAGAGCAAAGCTAGGCGACTTGAACAAGGATGGCAAAATGTCCCGATATGAAACAGCCCGTCAAAATGCTATCGAAAAGAACATGAAGAACAAGAAAGCCTAAATAAACTTTCCAGACTTCTCCATCATTTCATCTCCCATAGAACGCAAGTAACGCAACAGGGATGCTATTGAGTGTGCACCATCATACTCTGGCATCCCTTTATTTATTGTAGCTTCAAATTGATCTGGCGGTATACCGTCCCAAACCAACTCGACATTTCCATCCTGATTCAAATACGCTGTAAATTGAAATAGGTTAGCCTTATGCTGCTTCTTTGCCATTGACAGTCTCTAGTTCTTGTATTGCTAGGTTGTAACAGTCAGCCTTGAAAACAAAGCCGTTGGCAGGATCAACATCACCCACCTGATATTTGATTGCCTTCTTGTAGTAGTCTGCTTTAGGTATTTCCCCAAGTATCCACGCTTTACTGTGGTCGGTAAGGATGCGGACAAAGACATAGCTATCGCAGTCTTGTTTCGTACCGTGTGCCGCCACAGAACAATCGTAGTTAGGTGAAGGGGTTGTGTTGCACCGCTTAGTCTTTACGTCAACACGTCGGTTTCCTACCATCAAGTCAAAGTCCTTGCTGTTGGCTTCGATACCGCCAGTGTAATCCTGTACGATAATCTCACCAATAGCACCGACAACGTTAGATAGACTACCCGTTATGCTGCCCTGTAAATTACCTACAGAGGCGGCTTTCTTTTTGGCACGGGCAATGATGCTAGGAGTTATCTTTATTTGTATCATGCCGCGTTCAAGTCCACTACTTCACACACACCAGCAGTGCATGCCAGTTCTCTAGATCCAGTAGTGTTATCCTCTTTTTCAAACTCTGTCAACTTGTTCCAGTCGATAACAACATCCTTGTACTGTTCGCGCCATTCTAGATACTCGTCTGGTTCGATGTCCTGATATGGTGCTTGCTGATACGTGTGATCGCTGTGAGGCAAGAACGATACCCCTGACGCCACGTCAAAGTTTTCATACACCCACGCACCAACTTCCATCCACTCATTTTCTTTTACAGTAACGGTAATAGAAGGCTTGTGTTCACACCAGTGAATTGCATACGTCTTCCACAGTTCTAGCTGTTGAATAGCTGTCATCTGTGTGCGTGTGACTGCACCCTCTGGTGACTTCATAGCAAATGAAAACACAGTAACACTATCAGGCTTCATCATGTCACGCTCGTTGTGCAGTCCCTGCTCAATAAGGAACTGTGTCAAGGGATCTTTGTTATCACCACGAACTGTACGAATGTAGTAATCGTTGTGCCGTGCGTGAATACCACTAGCTGCGTCCACGAGTTGAGATACAGTACCCGATGGCTTTACACAGGTGATTGCAGTGCTCTGCGGGATTCCAAGCATAAGGGCAAATTTCTCGTTCGTATCGACTGCCTCTTGTCGCATTTCTTCTAGCCAACGCTTGCTGTCTACGTTTTTTGAAAGCACGGGATGATCCATGATACCAGTCAAGGATACGCCCAACAAACGCTCTTCCTCTGTGTTGTCCTTCCATATCTTCCTCAAATATTTAAAGTCTGTCAAGGTGGATTGTAGAGTTCCTAAGATAGTTGCAAGACGAACCTTACGCTTGAGGTCATTCAATGAGTCGGCTTCACGAACCACAACCTCTGACAAGTTACAGAACTGATAACCACGCAAAATAATCTCAGAACACGGGTTGGTTCCCCACATGTGACCTTGCTCACGGCGTCCGTTACGACCGACTTGCTTGTCTGCCGCTTCACGGTTGAACATACCACGCTCACCAGACTTGCTGTCATACAAGGCAAGCCACTCACGCATAAACGTACCCATTTCTGGCTTTGTTTTATACGCTACAGAGTTGTTAGCCAATGCACGTTGACCTTCGTTCTCCCACCACATGCCTGACTTGGCGTGTGCCATCTGATCGTCGTTTAGATTAGATAAACTAATTAGTGCAGAACGACGTACGCCACCTACAACTACAACCTCACCTATTTTACACATGATGTCGTGGCATTCGATAGGAAACAACCGACGCCCTTTAGCTTTCTTGAATATACTAACAGTAAAATCAAATAAGTCTAGCAGCGGCTGCGGTCCGCTTGCACGTCCCCCCATCACTTTCAAACGTGAACCTGCTCCCCGTATCTCAGAAACATCCCAGCTTGGTACCTGACCTGCATACAGCAACGCAATTAGTTCACGTAAAGATTTAGCCCATCCGGGTTTACTATCAGCAACTTTTATAGTTATGTCGGATTTATTAAAGTTGTCGGAAACCACAGGAAGTTTATCCACGTTTTCTCTCTCCACACTAAACCCAACGCCAGTACCACACATTAGAATATACATACATTCATCGAACGCACGGGGACTATCAACAGGAATGTAGCTACAGTTGTAACCGCAGATATTGTCACGAGCAAGAGCCGGACCTGCTGTCATCATTGCTCTCATAGATGGCATGACATCAAGACTTAATATAGCTTCACGCAGTTCGTCTGCTGTTTCTTTATCTAGTCTGATACCGCACTTGCCTTGAATCTGGTTGTCCATGAAACCGACGTATCGATCCACAGTCTCGTCCCAGTTTTCACGGCGTTGTTCATCATCTAGCCAACGTGCGTAGCGTGACTTGTGAATGAATTGTTGATATGGTGTTGGTAGCATGTTGCTCATGTCTTATTCCTTCTCTGTTGTTTCGATCAGTTTGTTGAGATACCACTGGGCTTTTTTAAGGTCTTCGATTCCATTTTTGTATCTGTACCGCCAGAGGTATTTGATGATGTTTCCTTGCAGGTAGTATTGAAACCCATCGTCTGTCGCCGCCGCGATTGCTTCAATGCACTCGACACCTGCTTGATTGTAGTGTGCCGGACTGTTGACAAGATCTACACCCCCATACGCTTCTTTACCTGCTTGTTCTGCTAGATCATAGGATGGCGGGTAGTCTTCTATGCTACCTACATCTATCTTAGACTTCATAAATTGTTCGTGTCTCATTGTTCTGTACCAAAGTCTACTCTAATTACGTTGTCTTCAACCGACTTGATAAGCTTGGGGTCTTCAACCTCTGCTTCATCAAGCATCTCTTGCCCTGCCAAACGAAACTTCACAGACGCTACACCTTGATCGTACAGTTCATCTGTATGAAGTCGTATCATATCAATTGCGCCTTCTTGTATCAACATGGCAGGGTTGAAATCTTCATCGTCGTCGTATGTATTGCCTGTCGTATCGTATGCTGACAGAGTAAATTCACCGTTACCTGTCGGTCTTAGTATGATGTAATACCTGTCTGGTAATAGGGATGCTGCTTCCATAGCTTTATTAAATTCGTCGTTGTCGCTCATTTTTTATACCAATCTGTGGGTATCGTGCCTTCTGCCCACTCAAATTTATAACGTTCACACCATGCAGCATACGTTGTCTTACTGCCTTTGTAAATCTTATTCGACGCTCTTAGGAATACAAATCGTATATCCAACTCAGGGTGTTGTCTCTTTACAAGCAACATCTTTACCCTATCATCTTTGGTCAGGTGTCCCTTTGCTTCGACGTATATGTCGCTTTCAGGAAGATAAAAATCTGGTGTATAGTTACGAGGTTCAGGAATATACTGGAATTTAGAATTTTCATATTCAAAAGGAACTTTGTTATCTGTAAGTATTCTAGCTAAATTAAGTTCGAACTGTGATCTGTATCCCGCTTTTTTCAAAACTCTAACCCTATCGACTGAAATCTTTTTATCAAGTACCCTGCCAGTTTTGGGGATAGTCTTTCGATGTTGGTAAGTTCTGTTGTTAAAGGGTGCATCGGCACACATACATAAGCCCCGCTAAATGATGTTCTACTAATTTTCTGTAATTCTTCTTCTACAGTTCGTATGTCTCGCACTTCAGTTTCTGCTTGAAAAGATCCGTTCTTGCTGTAGTTGTTCACAAGAGTGAGGGGTAGCCCATTTTCATGCAAGCGCATCTGGGCTACCCGACGTTCTCCCCCAGACTTGGAAGCCGACTCGATGTAGATATGATACAAGCTTTTATTCATGCTCATCAGATCCACCTCATAGTTTTTAACAAACAAGTACGGCATCACACGTCTTTTTTCTTCAGGCTAGAATACCACACTTGTGGTGGATTCTTAGCCCGTGACGTAACACGGTCGTGTAAGATCGCGTTAGGCCAGCAATGGTGTCTGTAACCACACAGATTGCATTCTTTAGGCAGTAGTTTGTTTCCAGTCTCTACAATCTCGCCATTCTTCTTGTACGTTTCAGGCACAGCCTTGTACGGCTTAAATGGCTTTACGTCTGGGTTGTTAAGAAACTTAATACGCTTTGCCGCATCCTTCAGGTATGCTTCTTTATCGTCTTGTGACCAATCAGGAACTTCAACAATAGCTACCTGACCGTTGGATTTGTTAACGACAATCCATCCGCCAAACGGCATGTCTGTTGCTTCAGCATACAAGAACCCCTGCATAAGATAGCCAAAGGGATCATCTTCCTTTAGCTTTTCATACCCGCCTAGTCCTGTAAACTTGTAATTGAATGCCCAATCACTGGCTGACTTGACATCCCAAACTTTTTCAACGCCCATCTCATCACGGATGATAACGTCAAGAGTTCCCTTTACAACCTCATCACCAATCTTCAATTCAACAGCACGTTGATAGTCAACGATGTCTACCCCCGCCTCTTTCATAATTAGCATGATGATAGATTCGGTTAGATCGCCGAACATAAACCTGAACAGGGTATTGTATTCCATCTCTTCTTTGATGCCCTGCTTATCCAACACCTGTTGGCAAAGAGGACGACCCAAGCCCGACATACGAATACGGTAACCACCACGTTCAGTTGTAAGTTGTTTAACTACAGAGTCGCTGCATTCTTTTTGAAATGCAGAAAGAGTCTCAGGGGAGACAGTAGTTTCCCCCCTGAGAGCCTTAGTCATGTAGTCTTGTATTTTAAGCAGCGTTAGCATCTTCGAAGTCCGCCGCCAGATCGATGTCGTCATCGTCAGCAAGAAGCTTAACAGCCTCACGATGCTGATTCATAACGTTCTCATTGTGACCCTTTACAGTCTCTGCAAACAAGCCCATGAGTTCCTTGTCTTGATCTGTGATATCGACTTCCTTCTCCAATGCTGGTACAGGAGTCCAGAAAGTTACGCTACCATTTTTATGACGGTGTGTAGTAAGGGAGATTTCACACTTCTGCATAAGCTTCTTCTGCTTAGACAAACCGCCGATAAAATCGCTAATGGGTTTGAAACCGGAACGCTTAAAGTACGCAACCACTGGCTGGTCTTCAACCTTTACGTCGGTTCCATCCGCTGTCTTGAAGTCACCAGATATCTTACCATAAAGAACCTGATTACAAACAACGGCACGAGAGTTTAGATAGGCAATGTCGTCTTTTGGCAGACGATCTTCTTCTTCGCGGGTCAAGCGACCACACTTGTTGCCACCAGTTGTGTCTGGGAACATACCAGAAAGCGTCGGTTTCTGTACCGACTTAGATGAAAATGTACCGCTTTCCTGATCCCACACGCTGTACTCAAAGGTACGCAAGATAGGGCGGAATGTAACCTTTTCGGCATAGATAAACCGACCATCTAGGTACATCTTCCAAGAACCACGAGGCAAGGTCTGACCATCTTCAGTCTCTGTATCGTAGTTAATATTAATGCGGGGCAAACCGACTTGACGGTTACTATTACCGCCTTGACCGCTTGCTTCCATTAGGGCTTCAGCATCGTCATTATTAAATGCTGAAACAATTGCGTCCATATCGTCAATATTCATTACGTCTGTCCCTGTATCCATGATAATCATGCTCCTTTTTCTAGGGTTGTAGATAGATATTACAGTTCTATTTCTTCTGAGTCAAGCCAATTTTTGCCTATTTTTAATTCTATTCCGACAGGCATGTCATACTCGACACCATACCGATTAACTGTTTCTTCAGGTAAACTCTGCATAGCATAGGCTAATAGGTTGATGCAAGCCTCTTTTTCATCTGGGTGTACATCCAATACAATCGAATCGTGCACGGTGTTGCAGATTACAGAATTTAATTTTCTTGATCGCATCATCTTATCTAGGCGAACCAATGCGGCTGGCAACAAGTCGGCTGTTGCAAATCCCTGTACTGGATAGTTACAGATAGCCGTACGGTTTGTAGCTGTACCCCACTCAGTCCAACGTGCAGATGGGAAAGCATACTGTCTGCCGCTGGGTAGGGTAATTACTTTTGTTCGCACTGCTTCTTTCTGCAGTTCCTTGTGCCACTCAGTAACGCCCTCATACTTTTCTTTAAACGCACGGTAATAGCGTTGCTGGTTTTCTGTACCGCTGACACCGCCATACAAAGGCTTGAACGTGTGCGCCTTTGCTTCTTGACGTGTGCATCCGATAACACTTGCAGTATAGCTGTGAACATCTGTACCATCCTTCACATCAATGTAGGCTTGCCCGTCTTTAGACAGGAAGCCAGCCACCCTAAATTCTAGTTGCGAGTAATCCCCTTCAAGTATAAAACCGCCCGTGAAGCGGCTCTCGACAACCTTCCGTATAGCGAAGGTACTTCCACGCGGCATATTCTGAAAGTTAGGATTGCGACTCGAAAGGCGACCCGTCGCCGTAATACATTGCATGAACTCTGGATGGATGAAACTATTTGCGTCAACATTATTTTTCATTCCTTCTACAAAAGTTGACAGGTAAGTACGCAAAGCACTGTAGCGCACATAGGCTACAACGAAATCGTGGGCATCACCAGACAAGTCGGTTTGTCGGTTTTCCAATGTGACCTTGTCGGTCTTGAACCCTGCCGATGCCGTATCCATTGGGTCACGAGGTATCAGTTTGAATCCGGCTACTTCCCGTGTAGGTATGTAAAGAACACCAGCCCCGTCACACCGCCGACAGACACGAACAGCTTTTCCTATCGTGCCATCTTTCTTGCGTGGATGAAACCGACCATCACCCCTACACTCATCACACTGCTGACCCCGTGTCTTGTACACAACCTCAGTCATGTTCTTTACGGCAGACTTGAACTCGCCGCGCTTCATGCGGGTTCGTTGCTTGGGCTTCATCGTGTTGCCCCGCATCTCGTGCCCCAAATTAAATATGCGCGACCATGTCTTCTTATCTTTAACACGCCGTGAATAGAGCAACACGCTTCTGTCATCGGGGCTAGACAGGTTGACAGGGGTGTCACCCATAGCATCCCGTGCAAGGCATTCTAGGCGAACCTCAAGTTCATCCATTTCCTGTTGGTATTCCTGTCGGATATCTTCAAGGGTATCCAAGTTAATCTTCAATCCGTTCCGCTCCATACGAGCCAGAACGTCTGTCATCTCAAGCGACAGTCTTAATGTCGGTAGCAAAGTCCGCTGCATTGTATAGTTCCTCAAAGGTAGTGCCAAAGGCTTCAAGCTGTTTTAATGCTATTTCTTCTGTAGCAAGTACGTCAGCTATACCGTACTCTTCTACTATCTCCCACGGTATGTCGTAGAATGTTTTGCCCGATTTAAGATACGGCTCCACAAGGTCTTTCTCCTTACGGGTAACGTCATACTTTTCTGCAAGAGCAGCAAGTCCAATAGGCCAACGCTGGGCTTTGGCAAGAACATATTCCGCCACCATCGTATCAAAGATGTCACCATCGTAAACAAATCCGCATTCGCGTATCCAAGATAAATCAAACTTGATGTTTTGTCCCACAACAACGTCAGCGCAGTCAAGTTCCTTTTGGAACACCTTTGCTGCATCGGCGTGGGGTTCTTTGTCCGCATGATAATAACATTGGTAGTGAACGCTACAGCCTAGCCACTTGTACCCAATAGAGACAAGTCGGTTTCCAAAGTATGGCAGGGCAGTAGTGCCGCCGCTATCCTTGTGTATGTGAGTTGTTTCCACGTCAAATGTTAATACGTTCATACCCCGCCTTTCTAAGTTCTTCTTCAGCAGATACAATAAAATGACAATTAGCACATAGCACACGACACTTACGAAGTTCAAGCATCAAGTTTTCTAGTGACCCCAGTATCATACGAGATACGGGTTTTATTTTTGTATCTGAATTTAAGTGATCAAAGTGTAAAGCATACGGACTTTTATTATAGCCACATAATTCGCATGACTTAGCTAATTTATACTTGTTTAACCAGTGCTTCCGCCTTGCTCTTCTACGCCTCATCCACCGCCTCTTATTTTCTACATCGAACACCATCAGTAATATATTCCGCGTTCTATATCTATCTGCCCATGCACCATGCCATGATACCCATTTAGTTTGTTCTTTGATATACAGATGTGACGCACAGTATTATCTACCTCACTAGAGCCTGTCTTACCAATACCAATTATTATGTCAGCCTCACCTGCTTTGCCTGTACGTGAGTTATCCATCATAGAGTAATCAATCCACTGTCTGTCGTGTGCCTCATAGTTTGCCTGACTAACTGCCCACACTAAGGTCTTGTTTCTTTTAGCTATTTCCCGTGCGTACACGTAAGTTTCCTTGAGCCTCTCATCCCCACGATTAAACTCACCAGCGATACGAAACTTATCTAACTGATCGCAGAACATAACGTCAGGCTTATTCAGCTTGGCATATTCATCGACCTCTTCAACCGACGTGCCAACTGAATCCATAATTGTAAGCAAGGGTGCGATCTCATCTGCATACTTTGCACACAAAGCAACACGATCATCTTCCATTTCTTTGCGTGTCAAACCAAAATAGGATTGTATTAAACGAAGCTTAATTTTTGGTGCAGGTTCTTCGTTTGCCCAATACACAACTTTAAAACCCTGCTTGATGTAAGACGCCGCAAGAAAACAGCAGAAAGTTGTCTTGCCCGATTCTGGTCTTGCAAATAGTATACCTAAGTTTCCTCTGTCCAGACCTGATACGTTCTCCGCAATCAGGTCATAAGTGAAAGGGAAGTCGGGTTCACCAGCCTCATTATCTAGCAAAGATTCAAGATCATCCTCTACCTTTGTGTAAGTAGTTTTGTCACTAATGCGTCCATCCTCGACAGTATCGATAAGACGACGCAACTCTCCAAATTCGTCACTGTCACCCGTGAATATGTCAATGGCCTTTTCACCTATCTGCCGCGCACGATCACGCAACCAGAAATTGTGTACCAAGTCTAGGTGCAAGTCAGCATTGTCAGCGTTGCCAACATCTAGGGTTGCAATAGTTTCTTGCACTTTGTTGCGAGTCGCATCTGGCATAGCAGGGTTACGGTCATTGAACAGACTAGCTAACTCATTGATAGTTAAGTCTTTTCCGTATTTGGTGTGCGAATATGTCAACGTGTCAAATATGTCACGCATCTCTTTTTCAAACATTGTCCTGTCGATAATATTCTTGACACTACCAAAGAAATTAGCGTTGAGACAGAAACCAAGTATCTGTTTATCTATTGATATGGGATCGTATAAACTCATCTCGTTCCTCGTTGTTTAGGTTTTTCAAATCTTGACTTAATACCATTAGCTTTGTCGGTATTTTTCTACATAGAATCTTCACCATGTCAAGTGCTTTGTCGGTTGCATCTTTGTCAAGCGCGACAAAAACCCTTTTGTATTTGGATAAAAAGTCAACGTGTTCATCTGACAAGTTGGTTCCCAACAAAGCCACACCAGCTACTAAGTTGCTGACTGCACATGCACTTGCACAATCTTCAACAATTATAGCTGTACTATTGTCACCGCAAGCAAAAGGAACAGACGCATTGTTATATCTGTACCACTTCGGATTACGTCCATCTAAGGAACGCCCTGCCGCATCTACGATTTTATTGTCAGCCTTAACTATGTATGCAACCCTGTTCCGTTTAAAATCGTACCGAATGTCAGCACGACCAGCAAGGTATGCATCGTATGCGTGTACACGTTTTACATAAAGTTCAGCGTCTAAGTTACGAGAAAGACTAACAAATGTCGGCGGCAGTTCGTAAGTGTTACTAGTACGGGGAACAGGCACATTTGCCTGTGACCGCTTGAATACACCAGTTGCATGTTGTCGTGATAGTGTGATACCAGTACGGCCAGACACGTTGCAGTCTGCATGAAAGCAAAACCACATGCGTTGCAATCCGTCGTCGGTTACGCTAAACGTATTCGACTTGCCAC